>Ga0206798_1023_pt1 | contig 35765 bp, 29 predicted proteins | sample Alteio_BWOrgCont_66_FD_152893 | JGI IMG/M metagenome (GOLD analysis project Ga0206798, IMG submission 152893) | Enriched cells from forest soil in Barre Woods Harvard Forest LTER site, Petersham, Massachusetts, United States -... | ecosystem: Environmental > Terrestrial > Soil > Temperate forest >...
GAAGCATTGGCTTTGCGCGAGCAATTTGACGAGCGAGGAATCCTGGTTCGCGACGGGCGTCGCGCGCCAGGCGCCGTCTCTTTGGACCAGCCTTGCGCGGAGATAATCCTGCCGCAGATCGTTCTCGCCGACGTCCGCATCGAAGATCGCCGCTTCGCTGATGTCCGCGGCGGCGCTGGGGTCGCCGAGCAAGGCGAGAAGGAGAGGGCGGAGGAACAAAATGGCGCAGGCGACCGACGAGACGGGATTGCCCGGCATGCCGAGGACCTTCATCGCGCCGAGCTTGCCATGCATCAACGGCTTGCCCGGCCGCATCGCGATGCGCCAGAAACCGAGCTCCAGCCCGGCGTCGATAAGCGCCTTTTGGACCAAATCATAGTCGCCGACGGAGGCGCCGCCCAAAGTCACAAGTACGTCGGCTTTGGCTTGCCCCGCCTTGGCGAAACTTTGCGCGAGCGCGCTCGCTTCGTCGAGCGCGATGCCGAGATCGATCGTTTCGCCGCCGCAGGCCGTGACGATTCCGGCGACGGCGTAAGTGTTCGAAGCTACGATCTGCGCCGGCCCGCGCGCCGCGCCCGGCCGCACGAGTTCATCGCCCGTCGCTAGGATCGCCACGCGCGGGCGGCGACGAACGGATAGCGCGGGATGATTGGCCGCGGCGGCGAGGGCGAGATCGCGAGGGGTCATTCGGCGTCCGGCTGGAATAAGAAATTCGCCCTCCGCGAAATCGAGGCCCGCTTCTCGGATATTACGGCCTGGCTTTTCGACGTCGTTGGCGATGACGGCGTCGCCTTCGCGCGTCGCCTTCTCCTGAATCAGCACCGCGTCGGCGCCTTGCGGCATGGGCGCGCCGGTGAAGATGCGAATAGCTTCGCCCGATTTGACCGCGCCTTCGAAGGCGCGGCCCGCGGCGGATTCGCCGATCACGGTTAGTTTTGCGGGGAGCCGCGCCGTATCGGCGGCGACGAGCGCATAGCCGTCCATGGCGGAATTGGCGAAAGGCGGTTGGGTGCGAAGCGCGTGTATGTCGACAGCCAGAGTACGGCCAAGGGCGTCTTCAATGGCGATCGTTTCGACCGCGAGAGGCGGCCCCGCCGAGGCCAGCACACGGGCAAGCGCGTCCTCGACCGAGATGAGGCCGCCGGGACTCACGGCTCGCCGCGCGGCGCCGCGCGCCACGCGCCCGATTTTCCGCCGCTCTTTTCGAGAAGGCGCACGCCTTCGATCCGCATGGCGCGATCGACCGATTTGGCCATGTCGTAGATCGTCAGACAGGTGACCGAGACGGCGGTCAACGCCTCCATCTCGACGCCGGTCGGGCCGCGTGTTTTGACTTCCGCCCGCACCCTCAGACCGGGCAGGGCGGCGTCTGGCTCGATATCGACCAAGACGCCCGTCAGCATCAGCGGGTGGCAGAGGGGAATGAGTTCATGCGTCCGCTTGGCTGCCATGATGCCGGCAATGCGGGCCGCGCCGATCACGTCGCCCTTTTTGGCGTCGCCCTTAAGAATTACGCTGAGCGTCGCTTCGGCCATGACGACGCGGCCCTCGGCGACCGCTATCCGCTGGGTCTCATCTTTCGATGAGACGTCGACCATATGCGCCTCCCCCTTGGCGCCGATATGGCTCAGCCTCGTCAATGACGCGCCTTCTTCAGAGCGACCTCGTCGCCGGTCAGCAGCGCCCGCGTCGCGGCGCGCACGTCGTCCTGGCGCATCAGAGCCTCGCCGACCAGGAAGGCCTCGATCCCGACGTCGGCAAGCCGGCGGCAATCGGCGTGTTTGGAAATGCCGCTCTCGCCGACGAGGATGCGATCTTTTGGGATCAGCGGCGCCAGTTTCTCGGCGACTTCGAGCGAAGTATGAAAGGTCCGCAAATCGCGGTTGTTGATTCCGATCAACCGCGCTTCCAAGGTGAGCGCGCGTCCGAGCTCGCGTTCGTTGTGAATCTCGACCAGCACGTCGAGGCCAAGGTCATGCGCGGTCTTGTTCAGCGTGCGCGCGCAATCGTCATCGACGCAAGCCATGATGATGAGGATGCAATCGGCGCCCCAGGCGCGCGCCTCCAGCACTTGATAGGAGTCGAACAGAAAGTCCTTGCGCAGCGCCGGCAACCGCGTCGCATTGCGCGCCTTGACGAGATATTCCGGCTTGCCCTGAAACGAGGGCCCGTCGGTCAACACCGAAAGACAGGACGCGCCGCCCTCCTGATAGGCCTTGGCGAGGGCGGGCGGATCGAAATGCTCTCGGATCAGTCCCTTCGACGGGCTCGCCTTTTTGATCTCGGCGATGAGGGCGAAACGGCCGGCGGCGATGTCGCGTTCGATCGCCTTGACGAAGCCGCGCGGCGGGCTCTGTCCATGAATCTCGCGTTCGAGCGTCGCCCGCGGCACGCGCACTTTCGCATCAGCGATCTCGCGACGCTTATAGGTCTCGATCTTTTGCAGAATGTCGGACACTGCGGCTCCTGCCCAGGTTTCCGCTGAAGTCGTCTACTAGGTCATGCATTGGAGACTTCTACAAGCTTGGCGAGCGTTTTGCGCGCCGCGCCGGAATCAAGCGCCTTGGCGGCGAGGCTGACGCCTTCGGTCAGATCTCGCGCCTTGTCGGCGACCACAAGCGCGCCAGCGGCGTTGAGCAAGGCTATATCGCGATAGGCGTTCTTCGCCCCATCGAGCACGGCGGTGAGCGCGGCCGCATTGTGAGCCGCATCGCCGCCCTTCAATTCCGAGGGCGGCGCGCGTTTGAGACCGAATTCCTCGGGCGTGATTTCGAAAGAGCGGATCGCGCCATTGGCAAGTTCGACGACGCTGGTCGACGCGGTCGTCGTCATTTCGTCGAGCCCGTCGGCGCCATGCGTGATCCACACGCGCTCGCTGCCGAGATTGCGCAGCACCTCCGCCATGGGTTGGAGCCAAGCCGCGGAGAAGACGCCGATCAATTGGCGCCGCGCGCCCGCCGGATTGGAGAGCGGCCCGAGCAGATTGAAAATCGTCCGCGTGCCGAGTTCGACGCGCACCGGGCCGACGTGGCGAATAGCGGCATGATGCGTGGGCGCCATCATGAAGCCGATGCCTGCCTCGTGGAGGCAGCGCTCCACCGCCTCCGGCGCAATTCCGACTTTCACGCCGAGCATCCCTAACGTGTCGGCGGCGCCGGATTTCGACGACAGGGCGCGGTTGCCATGTTTGGCGACCGGAACCCCGCAGGCGGCGACGATGAGGGCGGCGAGCGTCGAAACATTGTACGACCCGGAATTGTCGCCGCCGGTGCCGACGACGTCGACCGCGTTTTTTGGCGCCGTAACGCGCAGCATCTTGGACCGCATCGCCTCGACCGCGCCGGTGATCTCCTCGACGCTCTCGCCGCGGGTGCGCAGGGCCATCAGAAAGCCGCCCATCTGCGCCGGCGTGACTTCGCCCGACAACATCGCGTCGAAAGCCGTCACGGCCTCGGCGCGGGTCAGCGCCGCGCCTGTCGCGACCTTGGCGATAAGAGGCTTGAAGGCTTCCATTCGGCCCCGGCTTCAGTTGACGCGCGCAGCGGCGTTGAAAGCGCCGGCGAGATCGAGAAAATTGCGCAGCACCACGCGGCCATGCTCCGAGAGAATGCTCTCGGGATGGAACTGCACGCCATGTGACGGCGCCGTGCGGTGCGAGACGCCCATGATCAAGCCGTCGTCGGTCTCCGCGGTGATTTCGAGTTCGGGCGGCGCGCGCTTGCGATCGATGACCAGCGAATGATAGCGCGTGGCCTGGAACGAGCCGTTGACGCCGCGAAAAACCCCCCGGCCATTATGGGAAATTCGCGAGAGCTTGCCATGCATCGGCAGCGGCGCGCGCACGACCGCGCCGCCGAAGACTTGGCCGATCGCCTGGTGGCCGAGGCAAACGCCGAGAATCGGCGTCGTCGCGCTCGTCGCGCGAATGAGATCGAGACAGATGCCGGCCTCATTGGGGGTGCAGGGGCCGGGCGAGAGGACGATGGCGTCGGGCTTGGCCGCGATCACATCATTGACCGAAATGGCGTCGTTCCGCCAAACCGTCACCTCAGCGCCGAGCGCGCCGAGATAATGGACGAGGTTGAAGGTGAAACTGTCGTAGTTGTCGATCAGAGTGACGGCGGTCATGAGAAGGCTTTCACGGCGCGGACGAGGCCGGCGCCTTCGACTTTTGCGTTGCCGCGCAGCCCCCGTCAAGACGCGGCGTCGGCCTTGAATTCCGAACCTCGCCGCTCGCCTGCGGCCGATTGACGGAGGGCGCGGCGCCGCACGATCGCCAGACAATTCGCGTCCGCGACAAAGCCTTTGCTTATTCGCGCGTCGCCGCAAAAGCGGCAAGCGCGCGCTTGCGGGCGAAATCATGCGCGACGATCGGTCCTGGATAGTCGCGCTCGAGCACGACGCCGGCCGAGCGCAGGTCTTCTGGCGATGCCGTCCATGGGGCGTGAATGTGGGCATTTGAGAGTTCTGCGAGCTCTGGAATCCATCGCCGAACATAGGCGCCGTCAGGATCGAATTTGCGCCCCTGCAGGACCGGATTGAAGATGCGAAAATAGGGCGCCGCGTCGGCCCCTGACCCCGCGACCCACTGCCAGCTCGCGGGATTGTTGGCCGGGTCTGCGTCGCAAAGCGTGTCCCAGTACCAAGATTCTCCCCATCGCCAATCGCAAAGAAGATGCTTGACCAGAAACGAAGCGGAGACCATTCGTACGCGATTGTGCATATAGCCGGTGCGCCAGAGCTCGCGCATGCCGGCGTCGACGATGGGATAGCCGGTCATTCCTTTGCGCCACGTTTTGAAGGCCGTTTTGTCACGCCCATAGGGGACCGCATCGAAGCGCGCGCTCCAATTGCGTTTGGCGAGATCGGGAAAAGCGTAGAGAAGGCTGTAGCAGAAGTCCCGCCAACCCAATTCGCTGAGGTATTTTTCGCAGGCGATCGTCGGCGCGCCCGCCGCGAGGGCGTCTTCGATCGCGGCGGCGATGCGGCGCGCTGAGATTTCGCCGAAGCGCAGATGCGGGGAGAGACGAGACGTTGTCTCATCCGCCAGCCTGTCGCGCGCTGCGGGATAGCCGGGAAGGGCGTTGTCGATAAAGCGTCGCAGTCTGTCTTTCGCGCCAGCCTCGCCAGGTCGCCAAGTCTCGGCAAGGCCGCCGGACCAATCCGGCTTTGTGGGGGTTAGACCACGTTCGGCCAGGCTCACCCGCTTTGGGCCGTCCTTCGGCCAGGGCGCTGCGGAGAGACGCGACGGCGCGGGCGATGGCGCCTCGAAAGGGCCAAGCATGCGCGATCGTCTCCAGAACGGCGTGAAGACCCGGAAGCCTTCGCCCGAGCCGTTGACGACCGTCCATGGCTCGCGCAGCAAGTGCCCATTGAAGCTGCGCGCCTTGACGCCGCGCTCGAGAAGCCCTGCCTTTATGAGTGAGTCGACGGCGATTTCCGCGCCGCCGTAGCGGCGGCTCCATGAGACCTCGGCTGCGCCGCTGGCTTCGGCGAGCGCTGGAATAAGGCGCGCAGCTTCCCCGCTGAGGACATCGAGGCGGCCGCCAATCGCAGAAAGAGAGCCGGCGAGGGCGCTCAGGGAATGGGCGAGCCACCATTTCGCAGCGCCGCCGAGCGGACGTAGCCCAGGGCTTTCTTCGTCGAAGATATAGACAAAGAGAGACGGCCGGCCTCCGACGGCCGCCAAAGCTGGCTGGTCGTCCAGGCGAAGATCGTCGCGAAACCAGACCAGAGCGGGCCCGTCAGTCACCGGGGCCGTGAGAAGCAAAGGGAAGCCGGATGAAGCGCCATTCCGCGCCGCCGCGCAAACCCAAGGGGCGAGGGTCGGGCTTCGGCGCGGGCCAGACCATCTTTATGCCGAACTTCCAGCGCCTGATGAGAGTTACTAGTGAGAGCGGCGCCTTGCCGCGCGAGACGGCTCGCCCTGTCGAGGAGACTTGCACGCTGAAAATCTCCGCGTCCATTACCCGTCGAATTATGGCTTGCTCGAAAAGCGCGGCGCTCATCATCGCGCTCTTCGGCGCAGCAGGCCTTGCCTCTGCCGGGGGCCGGTCGAACCTGCCCGATTCGGGCGAGGCTTCGCGCGGACTGGCGCCGCCTCGGCCGACGATCGAGTCGGTCTCGCTTGAGGCGCAGCGCGAAATCCGGGCGTGCCCTGACGATGCAGCCTTCCAATGCGTCGCCGGCGTGCTGGCGCGCTATGGCGCTGCGCTGCAGACGGTCACCCCTTCCCATTAGCGCCGCCCTCTAGTTCTTGGCGGGCCTCGCTGAGCGAGTCCGGAGGGTTCGCTCATGACGATAGCGGCTTCAATCTTATGGCGGCGGATCGATACGCCCGGTCACGACGCCTGTCGGCTTGAAGAGGGGGAGGCCGGTTGGAGCCTGTGCGGCGCCGCAGTCTTCCGGCATGCGCTCGGGCCGGCGAACATCTCCTACGATGTTCGCTGCGATCGCTATTGGAAGACTTTGTCGGGTCGCGTTCACGGCGCGATCGGCGAACGCCGAATCGACTATTTTGTCGCTCGTCGCGACGGCGCCTGGAGCCTTAATGGCGAGGAAGCGCCGGGTCTTGCGCATTTGGTCGATCTCGATCTCAGCTTCACGCCCGCCACCAATCTCCTACAGGTGAAACGCGTTGACCTGCCGATGGGGCAGGCGATTCATTCGCCCGTTGCTTGGTTCAATCTCGAGACCGGCGCTTTGACAGCGCTTCGACAAATCTACGAGAGGCGCGGCGAGCTGGCGCTTTACTATCAAGCGCCTGACGTCGGCTATGAAGGGCTGCTCGAGCTCGCGCCGAGCGGGTTCGTTCGGCGCTACCCAGGCCTCTGGGAAGCGGAATGACCTCAAGCCGAGGCGGGCCGCCGGATGGGGCGCCTCGATGCGGTGCGGGAGCGGTGAGCGACCGCCGCTTGACGGGATGGGCGGGAGCCGGCCAAGTTGCGCTGTTGAAGCGGCAGCGTCGTCGCTTGGAAGCGCAGCGCCGATGGGGAAGCCGACGTCATGAAGATCACCTTTGATTTCGATTGCACGCCGGCCGAGGCGCGGGAGTTCTTCGGACTGCCGGACGTCAGGCCGATGCAGGCCAAAGTGATGGAGGAGATCGAGAAGCGGGTGATGGCGCAGCTCGACAGCGTCTCGCCCGAATCGGTCCTGCGGAGCTGGATGTCCTTTGCGCCCGATCAGCTTCAGAGCATGTTCAAGAACATGATGAGCTACTCCGGCATCGGCAAGACCGGCGGCTAAGAAGCCGCCGTCGCCTCGGCAGTCGTCAATTTGGCGGCTTCGTCCCGCAATTCTCGACGCAGGATTTTGCCGACATTGGTCTTCGGCAGGTCGCTGCGGAACACGATGTGGCGCGGCCGCTTGTATCCCGTGAGTTCAGTCGCGCAATAGGCGGCGAGCGCCTCCTTCGTCAAAGCCGGATCGCGCTTCACCACGAAGAGCATGACCGCCTCCCCGGAGCTCTTGTCGGGAACGCCGACGGCCGCGCATTCCGCGACGCCGGGATGATGGGCGACGACCTCCTCGATTTCATTGGGATAGACGTTGAAGCCGGAGACAAGAATCATGTCCTTCTTTCGGTCGACGATTTTGAGATAGCCGCGGGCGTCCATCAGCCCGACGTCGCCGGACTTGAAATATCCGTCGGCGGTCATCGCTTTCGCCGTCTCGTCGGGCCTCGCCCAATAGCCGGCCATGACCTGCGGCCCTTTGATCGCGACCTCGCCGGGCGATCCCTGCGGAACGTCGTTTCCGGCGTCGTCGATGATGCGGATTTCCACGTTCGACATCGGCAAGCCGATCGTGCCGGTGAAGGCGAGCGAGTCGGTCGGGTTGCAGGTGACGCCCGCCGAGGTTTCCGAGAGCCCGTAGCCTTCGACGATCGGGCAGCCGGTGACGGCGAGCCACTTTTTGGCGACCGCCTCCTGGACCGCCATGCCGCCGCCGTTCGAGATGAGCAGTCCAGAGAAATCGAGCTTGGCGAATTCCGGATTATTGGCGAGAGCGTTGAACAACGTGTTGACGGCCGGAAACATATTGAATTTGTATTTCGAAATATCCTTGATCAGCGCGCCCATATCGCGCGGATTGACGATCAAGACGTTCAGGGCGCCGGTCCGCATGCCGAGCAGCGCGCAGACGATGAAGGCGAAGACATGGTACAGCGGCAGCGCGCAGACGATCGTCATCTGCCCTTCGATCGACTTGCGCCGCAATCCGGGTTGAGACCAGGCTTCCGAAATCAAGAGCTCGGCGACGAGGGTCTCGTGCAGTAAAATCGCGCCCTTGGCGACGCCGGTCGTGCCGCCGGTATATTGAAGCACGGCGATATCCTTGGGGCCGATCCGAGGCGCCGAGAAGCTCATCCCGCGCCCCGCCGATACGGCGGCGTTGAACCAGGTCGCTTTCGGCAGATCGAAGGCGGGCACCATTTTCTTGACCCGCCGAACCATGAAATTGGTCACCAGCCCCTTTGGAAATCCCATCAGGTCGCCGATGCCGGCCAGGACAATTCGCTCGACCGCCGAGCCGGGCAGGGCGGCCTGCAGCGTCGCCGCGAAATTCTCCAGAATGACGACCGCCTTGGCGCCGGAATCGCGAAGTTGGTGGGAGAGTTCGCGCGCGGTGTAGAGCGGATTGACATTGACGATGATGAGGCCGGCTCGCAAAGCCGCCGCCATCGCCACGGGATATTGCAGGACATTGGGCATCATGAGCGCGACGCGGTCGCCGGGCTTCAGTCCCTGTCCCTGCAGCCAGGCGGCGAAGGCCTTGGAGAGATCGTCGATCTGCCCGTAAGTCAGGCGCGCGCCCATGCAGACATAGGCGGGCCGGTCGCGATATTTCGCGAAGGCTTCGTCGAGAAGCCCGACGAGCGAGGAATATTGCGTGATGTCGACGTCGGCCGGCACGCCGGCCGGATAGCTTTTCAGCCAGATGCGCTCCACGGGGTTTCCTCTCGTCCTTATGGTTTAGCCGCAGCTTAAGGGCATTGCCGCAGCCGTCAAAGCGCCGCCGTCGCAGGCCAAGAGCCCGGCGAGCTGGAACGGCGGCGCGACCGGAGGAGTCGACCGGCTCTTCGGGCAATAAATCGCTCGGAAGCGGTCACACGCGCGCAAATCCTGCCACCTCATCGAATGCGGGCTCTGGCTTGGCAGACCGTAATCGATGGCCATGCGACCGCGACCGGGCGCCGCCCGATTGGAGCCGCAGCACCTTCGAACTCGTGGGGTTGGCATGTTCACTCGCTCTCCTAGCGCTCTTCGGCGCATTTTGCTCTCGACCGCCCTTATCGGAGCGCTCCTCGTCAATCAGGGCGCCTCAGCGCGCGAGGGCGCCCCGGCGAACGGGGTCTCGGTATCGGTGTCCGTATCGAACGCCGCCCCTGCGCCAAGCGCGTCGAGCGCGACGAGCGCCTCGGGCGGCACGTTCAACGGGCAGGTCGCAAGCCTCACGTATAACGTGGACCCTCCGGTCAAGAGCGCCACACGCGCTGCGGAGACCGCACTTTCGGTATGCTCCGAAGACGACCCGCGCTGCATCGCCGACGCTCTCGATGCCTATGCCGACGCCCTGCGCCAATTGCCGCTGCCGCCCCAACTCCGGAATTTGCCCGACGTCGTGTCGCGCGTCGCTCATCAAGTGCGCGCCGCCAGGACGAGAACGCAGGCGATCGCCGCTATCAAGATTGCGATCGCCGAAGTGCACAGGACGATTACCTTGCTCAGGGCGGACGATGCGATCGTGCTCAAGGCGGAGACGCGCGAAAGCGCCTTCGTCGCCGAGACGCTCGCGGTGGCCGATGAGAAGCTGGAGAAAGCCGTCGGCCTCTAGCTCGTCCACCGACTCATAGATCGCATCAAGATTCGCGACGCTGCGAGTTTGACAAGGGCGACGTCGTTGGCGTCGCCTCATCGACGCGAGCAACACCGCGCGCCGAGGCGACGTGGCGGCTGACGCGCCCGCCGGCGAAGGAGGTGGCGTGATCGCGGGTGGAAATGGCGCCGTGGCGCGTCGTTTCGGAAGAATTTCTTCTTCCCTCGGCTTCCCTTTTCGGCCGTTCTATTTCCTTTTCCTTCCCTTCGGCTTCCCTTTCCTTCCCCTGCGCCGCAGCAACATCAAGGGCTTAAGCGCGATCGGTTTCCTTTTTCGCTCTCGCGGAAATTTCCGCGGGGCGGGGAGATCATCTCGTCGCGTCGAAGCAAGCCGTACCCGCTGCGCTCAACCCCGCGAGTGGATTGCTCCGCCGCGCTCGCAACGACGGGTACAACCCAGGCGAGCAACCAACGAGAATCGTCGCAATACGGCTCGGCGTCAATGTTTTGTTGCAGCGATCGTACCTGGCGACGGCGTAAGCCATTGAGCCGCTTGGTAGACTTTTATAATATTCGCGCACGACGTTGTACGCTTCAAAGAGCCTAGGATCGCGGAACACGATCCGATCCGGATCGCTATGCCGCCTTGCAAATCGACGCCTCGTCGGCCGCATCGTTCTTGTTCCTGCGCACATAAGGCCTCACATGCGCGGGCGGGATGAGCTGGAGACGATTTTTTAGACCGCGTACTCATAAATTTTCGTCGATGTCCGGTTCGCGCCCGACACCGGCCACCTTTGTGCAATTGCAGTAAATGTCGCGATGGGCCAGAACCGGACTTGTCTCAAATCGCGCGTCGCTTCGCGAGTCTGGCAAACGCTGCGGCCGGGGACAAACCACGATGATGGCTGGCAGCCAAGATCGCCGGAGCGTTCTCTTTTGCCTGCCGTCGGTGTTTGGTTAGGACCGGCGGGAGGACAAGCAATGCGGGGATCCCTCGGCGAGAAGATCAACCAGGGCGGCACGGCGGACATCCACGCCTTTGCGCCAGGTCAGGTCGTAAAACTGTTCAAGGAAGGCTTCCCGCCGGAGCTCGGCGAGCAAGAGGCGCGGATCACCCGGGCAGTCTTCGCCGCCGGCCTGCCTGCGCCGGAGGTGTTCGGCGAGGTGACGCTCGACGGACGCTTTGGCATCGTGCTCGGCCGCCTCGACGGACCGACACTGCTGCAGGTCACGCGCAGCGGCGCCGTGACGTTCGCTCAGGCGGGCGCCATCCTTGCGTCCCTCGGCCTGTCCGTTCACAGGATGTCGCCGCCGCCGGAGGCCTTCCATCTGCGCGGCTGGATGGCTGCCGAATTCAGGCTCTCGGGCGATATCGTGCCCAAGCACATCGCCTCCGGCATCCTCGCGCTGATCGACCGCCTTCAGCAGCCGGGCGACGGCCTGTGCCATGGCGACATCCACCCTTCAAACGTGATCATGACGGCGGAAGGCCCGCGGCTGATCGACTGGACCTTTTCGATCCGCGCGCCGGCGGCCCTCGATCATGGGTTCACCCACATCAGCCTGACCGAATTTGCCCTCGACGTCACCGACAACCCGCGGCGGCCGCTCGCGGTCAATGCGGCCGCGCAATCCGAATACGCGCGGCTGTCCGGGGAACCGGTAGCGGCGCTGAGGCAAGCGATGGAGACCTGGCTGCCGATCGCGATCGTCCGCTACTTCCTGCTTATGGGCGGCCCGACAAGCGAGCGATGGCGGCGGATGATGCAGCGCGCCGAAGCGGCCCTGCGCCCGCAGGACTGAATCCTTGCTTGCCGACTGTGGCTATGACGCCGACTGGATAAGAGGGCTGGCCATGAAAAAGGGGCATAGGCCAACATCCCCCCGAAAAGCAATCGCTGCGATCCTATCTGTTTCAGCCCGTACCTTTACCGCGCTCACAACCGGCACTACGAGCATTACGGCATTACGGGGACATGATACACATTGCGCTATCTCTCGATCCGTGCTGTGCTGCGCCATGGCCCGTCTTTCCCGCATTGTCGTTCCCGACATTCCCCATCACGTCACGCAGCGCGGCAACCGGCGCCAGAAGCTGTTCACGGAGCCCGGCGATTATGCGCTGTATCGCGATCTGCTCGCCGAGCGATGCGAGAAGAACGGTGTGTCCTGCTGGGCCTATTGCCTGCTGCCTAATCACGTCCATCTCATTTTGACGCCAACGACGCTTGAAGGGCTGTCGCGCGCGGTCGGCGAGGCGCATCGGCGCTATACCGCCTTCGTCAACGCCCGCGCGCGCGTCACCGGGCATCTTTTTCAAGGCCGGTTCGGCTGCGTCGCGATGGACGAAGCCCATATGCTGAACGCCGTGCGCTATCTCGCCTTCAATCCGGTGCGCGCCAGGCTCTGCGTGAAGCCGCGCGAATGGGAATGGTCGAGCGTGCGCGCCCATCTCAAAGGACGGGACGATGCGCTCGTCGAAGTACGGCCTCTTCTCGATATTGCGCCGCGCTTTGGCGAACTTCTGGAAATGTCGCCGGGCGAGAAGGCCGAACTCGCCGGCTTCGAGAGCCTCAGCGCCAACGGCCGTCCTCTCGGCGACGCAGCCTTCCTGACGGCGGCTGAACAAAGACTCGGCCGCAGCCTGCACAAGAGAAAGCCCGGACCAAAGCCTCAAGCGGCGAGACGGTCAAGATAGGGGATTGCGTATCACGTCCCCGTAACCCGACCGCCTATGCCTATCCCACGACCTCGAACCAGCTTTCCAGCATCACTCAGACCGGCGCGACGACGCGCAGCTTCGCCTATGACGCGTCAGGCGATCGGGCCAGCGACACGGTCGGGACGTCGGTGCTCAAGGAGCAATATGACGGCCATGGCCATCTGCTCACCTTCCAGAACGGCTCGGCGACCGACGGGACCTACGGCTACGACGCCTTCTCGCGTCTCGTGCAGCGGGTGGTCAGCAACGTCAGCCCCGCCGGGACGACGCAATATCTCTACGACGAGTTCGGCCATGTGGTCCTGGAGACCGACGGGGCCGGCAATTCGCTGCGCGAATATATCTGGCTTGGCGACATGCCGGTGGCCATCATCGACCAGGTCAACACGGCGACGCCGGTTCTCTATTACGTGCATGTCGACCATCTGAACCGGCCGATCATGGTGACCAACAGCGCCGGGGCGAGCGTGTGGACAGCGGTATGGACGCCGTTCGGGACGGCGCAGTCGGTCACGGGGACGCTGACTTACAATGCGCGCTTTCCCGGCCAGTGGTTCCAGATCGAGAGCGGGCTGCACTACAACTGGAACAGGCACTACGATCCTAGCACCGGCAGATATGTTCAGCCCGATCCGACCGGATTGGAGGCCCTCATGCGGAATGGGCCAAGCGTCTATGCATATGCTCGTCAAAGTCCGCTTGCTTGGATTGATCCACAGGGGTTGATTGTCGACGTCCCCGAGACTCCAAAAGAGTATCAAGAAAGGGAAGCGCTGGGCGAGACTACCGACGAAGAAGACATAGATCATGGGTCGGGAATCGATCCATTGAAACTCCCGCCTGGCGCTATGCTGCCTGCAGGAGGCGTATACACATTGAAAGATCCGACGACTGGCAATGTAATGAGGTCTGGTCGCACGGGCAATTTTTGTCGCAGAGAAGGGGAACATAACCGCGACCCCAATTTCAGCCCTTACGATTTCGAACGAGAGTACCCAACCGATAATTATGATGAACAGCGCGGACTTGAACAATTTTTACACGACTTGCACAATCCTCCGTTGAACAAGATAAACCCAATTAGTCCAACCAACCCCAATATTGATGCCTATATGAAAGCGGCCCAAGACTATCTTAATCGAGACCGGTGATGACAAAGTTTACGTACCAGGAAGGCGACGTATTTGGCGTTCCTCTCGAGGAGGAAAGAGGTTATGGGCTAGGCCTCGTGGCTCGCGTCGCAAAGCGCGGCGGGACTGTCCTCGGCTATTTCTTCGGAAGGCATTTCGGCTATTTGCCGACCGAAATCGATATACCGACGTTGCGACCGCAGGACGCCATACTCGCCGTGCGATTTGGCGATTTACATCTGATGGACGGCAGATGGCCAATCATTTCCCGAGCCCAAGGTTGGGATAGGAGCATGTGGCCGATGCCAAAATTCGTCAGAATTGAGCCCGTGTCGAACAAGGCTTACTTGGTCTCGTTTTCCGATGACGATCCCAGCCAGCGCCTCACGGAAAAGCGAATCGGCGATAATTCAACCAACTACGAGAGAGATTCACTAAAAGGCGCCTCAGGGTTGGAAAAGACTCTAACAAGGCTGTTGAACATACTGTGATGTTATCGCGGGTCAACCATTTCATGATATCGTATCGACACAAGTTACGCCGTTAGCGCAACCCGAATTCCAATTCGTCATGCTCTCTACCAAGTGACGCGAACCTCAGAGGCGTTTAGATCGAAGGTGTCACCGTATCGCTTTATCGCGTATCCTCCTGCCGCCAAAGATGCAAGCTTTAGCACAGGTTCAATGACTTGATAGAGATCATCGGCGTCCGGACCGTACATGAATAATACACATTCGCCTTCTCCGAATTCATCCCCGTCGAACTCACCTGCAGAGGCCTTTTTGATTGCCTGCTCTAATTGTTCTTCCAACTCGTACATCGCCTCGCGTTCTTGGGGCGTCCCCACCCTGCGGTCGGAGAGTCTGAGATGTACGATTACAGCTTGCTCCAAGATAGCACCTATTGTAAATCGACGTTCATAATTTGTATATTCTAACAAATTTTTGCATTTGTTCGAAGCAAAATTGCGCGGGCGTTGGGGGCCAAGGCCATAGGCAGGCGGCGCCCGGCCATGGGCAGGTCTATCACTGAGATTTCGTCTGTCACGCGCCTCGGCCGGATGTGGCGAAGAACGTGTTTCAGGTTCACGCCGTCGATGCGAATGGCGAGGTCGTCGTCGCGCGCGCGATCAAGCGCAAGGGTTAGTTGAAGTTTTCGAGCGGCTGCCGCGCTGCCCTGATCGCGATGGAGGCTTGCTCGTCGGTGCATCACTGGGCGTGGCGCTGGGTTTTGCGGTCCCAGGCCCAGGCCTGACTTCGGCTTCATCTGGACGAATTTATGGAGTCAGTCAGCCCGCGCCTGCCGGAGTGTGTCCAGACGGCTTATCCTTTTTCCTCAATCATTTGAGCTTGCAATCCCCACATGTTAATGCTCGCTTAACCACTGGGGTTTCCCGCGGTCGTCCTGTTCTATCGATGGAACGGCCTAGCCGTAGCGCGATTTTGGTGTCCGGACACCAATACTAGCGCAATTCTACAACTGAGGTGCTGAGATTATGGCCAATATTGACTGGAAAACCGACGTAACCGGTTCGTTCAACACGGCAGCGGACTGGACTCCCGCCAAAGTGCCGGGGTCTTCAGACGACGCCATCCTCAGAAACTTTAGCGGCGGCGCTTACACGGTTACGAGCTCCCAGAGCAACGTCGTGGGGGCGATGGATATATATTCGAAAGCGACCCTCAGCATAACGGCAGGCACATTCTCCGATGATTTCGCAGCGGCAATCGGAGGAGGTTCGTCGGACGCCGGAACGATCGCCGTCGCCGCCGGGGCCACCTTCGCGGTGGGCGGTGGCCATGCCGCCGGCAGTTGGTACGGTTTCGGCATCACTGGCAAGATCGATCTGAACGCCGCCACCTTCAATGTCGCCGGAGGAAACATTAATCTTCAGGGGAACGGTAAGATAATTCTTTCCAATAGCGTCCTCAATAAGATTACCGCGACCAAAGCCGGCAGCCAATTCCAAAACAGTAGCGAAACCATATCGGGCGCGGGCGTCATCGGCGGCCCCAATGGCGACCTCACGCTCACCAATGAGCACGACGGCGTGATCAACGCCTCGGCTTCGCAGAGTCTGACGATCAATACAGGAACGGGCGCATCGGCGGTCACGGATGAGAATGCCGGGACCATCGAGACGACCGGGTCAGGCGGACTCGTCATCGACGCTAACCTCGACCAGGACGGCCAACTTCTGGCCTCGGGTACTGGCGCCTTGACCATCGAAGGTGGGTCGGACGTCACAGGCGGCGGAAACGCCGAGGCTAAGGTCAAGGGATCGAAAATCGTCCTCAACGACGGAACTCTGAGTATAGGCGGCGTCATTTCCACGGTCGTCGGCAGTTCCATCACCACCGTCTCAGGCAACACCGGCGCGAAGGCGGATACGTTCAGCGGCAGCGATATTCAGAATGCCGGAAGTATTGTGGTGGCCGCTAACTCGACCATGGAGGTGAATTTTACGCTCTATAACACCGGAACGATGGCGCTGGATGGCGCGGCGGGCGCGGCGGCCGAGCTAGAAGTCTTTTCGACCGGCGCGACCTTCGATGGAACCGGCTCGCTCATTCTAAGCAACAACGCGAACAACTCTATTGTCAGCGAGGGAGCAGACACGCAGTTGACGAACCGCAGCACCATTTTGGGCGCTGGGACGATCGGCGACGCCTTCCTGAGATTTGTCAATCGGGTCGGAGCCCTCGTAAACGCGAACGGAAGCGTCGGACTGAAAATAGTCGGCGACACCGACCTAACACACGAGGATTCCGCCTTTAACGCGGGTGTGGTCAAAACCACCGGCGCCGGCGGCCTGACAATTACAAATGTCTTCGAAAACGCCGGCATTTTGGACGCTGTCGGCGCGGGCGCTCTGACTTTGGACGACGCGACTCTAGACAGCGGCGGGGGAACACTTGAAACAACGGCTTCGGGCGCCAAAATCATCCTCGACGGCTCGGCCGTGACCGACGGCAATGCCTCAATCGCTAAAGGCAGTACGCTCCTTACCACCGCCGGCACCACCGACGCCTTGGATATTGATACGGTCAACAGCGGCGCCATCGACGTGTCGAACGGATCAACTCTTTTGGCTGGCGGCCATTGGAGCAATACGGGGTCCGTCATCTTGGAGGGGACGACCGCCAACACGATTTTGGGCGTCGACGGGGACATCCGGCTCGTCGGCAGCGGGATTATCGACCTTACAAGCGCCAAGGACTCAATTGCGAGCAACGGCTCGGCCGCTCAACTGAGAAACGACGCCAATAAAATCGAAGGGGTGGGCAAGATTGGCGACGCCAATCTCACGCTCCAGAACGAAGCCAACGGAATCATCAACGCCAATGCCACGGGCGGCTTAACGATCGATACGGGGAGCAACCAAGTTTACAACGCGGGTCTTCTTGAATCGACGAACACAGGCGGCCTCACGGTCGCGGGTGCGCTTCTGAACGATGGCGTTCTCAGCGCCAGCAAGGGACACCTTGATGTGACCGGGGGGCTTGACGGATTTGGCATTATTTCGATCAGCGGCGCGGGCGAGGTCGAACTTGGGTCGTTCGGCTATCAGGACGTGCATTTCGCGGCTGGCGCGAAGGGCGAATTGACCCTTGATCACTCTTCGAAGTCGGGCGATAGCTTCAGCGGGATCCTGTACGGCTTTGCGGCAGGCGACTCGCTCGACCTCAAGGACATCGCGTTCGCGGGCGCCCATTTTACCTATGGGCACAACTTGGACGAGGGGACGCTCAAGGTTACCTCTGGGTCCGTCTCGACGTCCATTTATTTCGGCGACTCAGCGTTGACGCAATCATCGTTCCATTTGTCGGCGGCCGCGGGCGGCGGAACCTTGGTGACAGTGTAGCGAGAGTTGGCTGTGGTCGGCTCCGCCCGAGGGGCGGAGCCGATCTCAGCTTAGAGGCCCGCGACGCGATTGCGCCGGCGAGCGTACCCCCGTCTCAGTCGAAAGTGGCTGTCGTCTTGTCGGCGTCCTTGTCATAGCGGATGGTGATCTTTTCGACGGTGCAGAGGTCGATGTCGCTCCACACCGCGCTTGACGAGTCGACCGTATAGACAACCTTCAGATCCCATTTGCAGGCAGTCGCCGCGCGATGAAAATGGATGTCAGCATATTCGCCGTCGCCTAGAGTTGACTTGCCCAATACGTCGTCCTGCCAGTCCGACGATTTGCTCGGCGATACATAGAGCTCCTTGAGCTCATACCCCGTCTTATTGACGAGTTTGAAGTCTTGCTTGGCTTCCTGCGCCTGCGCCGAACCGATAGCGACGCAGAAGAAGGCAAGGCTTGCACCGAACAGAACCCGTTTCATATTCAACTCTCCCTGGAGAACACGCGAAGCTTGTATCTGAGGAGAGGCCGCCAATCAAAGCGGCGGCGAACTTCATCGGGGATGAGCGGTCGAGGTCGAGTGGCGCCGACCGGCAAAGGGCGTTGACGCCTGAGCGTTTTATCGCCATATACGGGGCATGAATAAGTTTCGATCAGCCGCATTGACCACTACGGCGACCGCTTACGGCGGATCGCCTTCTGGTTGCGCGCGCTAGAGACAAGCGTACTTCACCCAGAAAGGGCCCCGCCGGCGACGGACGGGGCCTTTTCTGTTTTCTGATGGTCCCCGTCCGCGCTTTTTCCCGTCACAAGGAACACAGCCATGGACGATCTCGACCACAGAAATCTCGGCGTGCAGCTCAAGCTCTGGCACCTTCAGGAAGATGCGCCTGGCATGGTGTTCTGGCATCCGCGCGGCTACGGGCTCTACCGGGTGCTGGAAGACTATGTCCGGCGCAAGATGCGCCGCGCCGGCTATGCCGAGGTCCGGACGCCGCTACTTCTGCCGCAGGAGCTCTGGAGCCGCAGCGGCCACTGGGACAAGTTCGGCGAACACATGTTCCGGGTCGACGATGGCGAGCGGACGATGGCGCTCAAACCGATGTCGTGCCCGTGCCATGTGCAGATCTTTAACAAGGGGCTGCGCTCGTGGCGGGAGCTTCCGATCCGCTATGCCGAGTTCGGCGCCTGCCACCGCAATGAGCCTTCGGGTTCGCTCCACGGCATCATGCGGACGCGCGCGTTCGAACAGGACGACGCCCATGTGTTCTGCCGCGAGCAGGACGTGGAGAGCGAAGTCGCGCGCTTCATCGCCCTGCTGGACGAGGTCTACCGCGACCTCGGTTTTCCCGACTACGAGGTGGCGCTGGCGACGCGTCCGGCGGTGCGCGCCGGCGACGACGCGACCTGGGACTGGTCGGAGGCGAAGCTCGGCGACGCCGCACGGCGCTGCGGCCTCGCACCGCAAATCAATTCCGGCGAAGGCGCCTTCTATGGACCGAAGCTGGAATTCGCCCTGCGCGATCGGCTGGGACGATCCTGGCAATGCGGCACGGTGCAACTCGACGGCGTACTGCCGCAACGGCTCGACGCATCCTATGTCGCCCCCGACGGCAGCCGCGCGAGGCCGGTGATGATCCACCACGCGATCTTCGGATCGCTCGGCCGCATGATCGCGATCCTGCTCGAGCACCATGGCGGCGTGCTTCCGTTCTGGCTGTCGCCGGACCAGGTCGTGGTCGCGCCGATTTCGAATGACCAGGCCGGATACGCCGCGGACGTTCTGGCGGCGTTCGAGGACGCCGGGATCCGGGCCGTTATCTATGACGGCGCCGATACCCTTTCGCGGCGCATCGTGGCGGCTCATGAAATGGCTGTGCCGGTGATGGCGATCGTCGGCGGACGCGAATTGAGGGACGGCCGGGTGAGCCTGCGCGAGCGCGACGGCTCACAGGCCGACGTTCCTTTGGCCGAGGCGGTGTTCCGCCTGCAGGCGAGGGCCCGGCCGGGCGCGCCCTGTGGCTGAAGCCCTGTAAAACGCGCCTCAGGCGCGCCCCGATCAGTGGCTCCCTGCGGCGGGCGCGCGCAACGGTGACCGACAGAACCTGCACATGTAGTATCCTCCCAGCAGCTTTTTTGGCCCGTTCAATTCAGTGGGTCGCCTCGATCGGGGATTGTCACGTTAACGGAATGGACCACAAGGAATCAGGCATGACCGAAAAGCTCATCCCGACGACCGTCGTCGGCAGCTATCCCCAGCCAGATTGGCTCGTCGACCGCGCCATGCTGAAGGCCCATATCGTTCCCCGCGTGCGCCTGACGGCCATGTGGCGGATCGGCGAGGAGTTCCTCGAGCAGGCTCAGGATGACGCGACCCTTCTCGCGATCCGCGACATGGAGCGAGCCGGGATCGACATCGTCTCTGACGGCGAGATGCGACGGGAAAGTTACTCCAACCGCTTCGCCACGGCGCTCGAAGGCATCGATGTAGACAATCCCGGCAAAGTCAGGATGCCGAGCGGCGCCGAAAGGGCCGTCCCGCGCGTCACGAGTCGGATCCGATGGAGCGGCCCCGTCGAAGTCCGCGACATGGAGTTCCTACGTTGCAATACCGCCCGGCAGACCAAGATTACGCTGCCCGGTCCCTTCACCATGGCCCAACAGGCGCAGAACGATTTCTACCGCGACCCCGACGAAATGGTGATGGACTTCGCCGTCGCGCTCAACGCGGAGGCCCACCAGCTTCAGGCCGCCGGCGCCGATGTGATCCAACTCGATGATCCATGGTTGCGCTCCAATCCTGACGCCGCCAAGCGCATCGCCGTCAAGGCGATCAACCGGGCTCTGGAAGGACTGACGGTGACGACCGCGGTCCATCTCTGTTTCGGATATGCCGCGGTCGTGAACGAAAAACCGACCGGCTATTCCTTCCTGCCGCAGCTCGCCGACAGTACCGCGCAGCAAATCTCGATCGAAGCGGCTCAGCCGAAGCTCGACCTCGGCGTCCTCGCCGAGCTCTCCGCGAAGACGATCATCCTCGGCGTGATCGATCTTGGCGATCAGAGGGTGGAGACGCCCGACGAGGTCGCATCGCGGCTGCGCGGGGCGCTCGGCTACGTCCCCGCCGAACGCCTGATCGCCGCGCCCGACTGCGGTATGAAATATCTGACGCGCGACATCGCCTTCGGAAAACTCAGGGCGCTCGTTGAAGGCGCGTCGGTCCTCCGGCGGGAGCTTTCGTGAGAGCGTCGTTACCGTAGAGGCTGTCGTGTTCGCGCCGGAACGTACCAACGGCTCGCGAATTTGCAGAGATGTCGACTAAAGCAGCGTGCGAACCAGAATTCGGCCGGAAATTCCGCCGTAATCCGACTTAAGTCATTGGGTATGCTTGGCTCCCCGAGCAGGACTCGAACCTGCGACCATTCGATTAACAGTCGCGTAATTATATGTCTTAATAGATGCAGAGAGGTCCGGCGTCGGTTCGGAAATTGCTGATTTAGTTGATATTATTTGCGGACCCGCGTATCGTAAAATCCGATACAGTCCAGCCAGAGCCAGACAAAAATGTTGTCCGGACGTTGTCCACAGTCACCACGCGACAAACGGTCGAAGGGTTCTAGATGACGGCAAAACGCGACTTCACGGATCGATTCCTAAGAGCCCTTAAACCGGCGCCGGTGGGAAAACGAGTTATCCATTGGGATGCCCAAATTACTGGGTTTGGAATCCGAGTGACAGACCACAGCACTGAGGAGAACAGAGGGGCGTTTGTCCTCGTTAGCAGATATCCAGGAAGCTCCAACCCAACGGCGAGGCGGATTGGGGATTATCCATCGCTGTCGCTTGCGAAGGCGCGCGAAATCGCAAGGCAATGGCGCGAAGATCTACGGCAAGCGATTGATCCAAAAGTCAAGGAAGCTGAGCGGCGTCGGGAAGAGGAACGAAAGCGCGTGAGGACATTCGGAGCGGTTTTCGACGCCTTCGCTTCCGATCGGCTGGCCGAGCTAAGGACCGGCGATGCGGTCTTGAGTGTCGTAAAGAGGCACGTCTATCCGAAGTGGGGCGAGCGACCGATCGCGGAGATCCGTCGCTATGAGGTCAATGACCTGATCCGCAATCTGCGGAAGGACATTCCGATCGGAGCTAACCGGCTTTTAGCTTACCTTAAAACCTTTTTCAGTTGGGCGGCCGATCAGGAATTGATCGAGGCCTCGCCAGCCGCGGCTGTCAAGCGACCGACCAAGGAACGAAAACGAGACCGAGTGCTAACTGACCTTGAGATTCGGGCCATCTGGGAAGCATGCGCGGAAATGGGGGCTTTCGGCCGCGCCTTTCGGTTCATGCTTGTCACCGGGCAACGCCGGTCTGAGGTCGGCGATATGACTTGGCGTGAGATTGATAGAATGCAGAAGGTATGGGCCATTGGTCGAGAGAGGACCAAGGCGGATCGCGCTCACGAGGTTCCATTGTCGGCGTTGGCGACCTCGATCGTCGAAGAATGCCCAAGATTAGGAGATTTCGTTTTTTCCACTGGTCGAAGCTCCACAGCCGCCGGCCAGCGGGGCAGGGCCGTCTCACTAAGAGGATGGTCGAAGGCGAAGTCGCGGCTCGATGAAGCGGCGCTGGAAAAGGCAAGAGCGGTTGCTGAGCAGCGAGGTGAGGAGCCTCCAGTGGAGTTGATCGAATGGCACCTACATGATTTTCGACGTACGGCAGCGACCTACATGGCCAAACTTGGGGTAGATCGAGTCGTGATTGGGAAAGTACTGAATCACGCCGAGCGTGAAGTGACGGCTATATATGACCGCCATCGTTATGATCTCGAGAAGCGCCGAGCGCTCGAGCTTTGGGGTGAGCGACTGAACGCGATCATCAATGAAACTGGACAGGGAATCTTGTTCCGCTGGCGACAGCAAGAGCGTAGAGGCTTGCTAGGCGGCTAGGCGCTCTCTTCAACGGACCGGCGACGGAATGTGGAAGTTGTTGCTGCTGGCGCGGAAATCCCGCCAGGAAGGAGACTTGAAACCGACGCGCCGGAGCAAGTGGAATCAATTCATCTATATAGCTCATTGAGATAACAACATAGTTCCTACAACATTTTCCGGACGGCTAACATCAAGGTCAACAGCGAGACGTCCGTCCAGAGTCGCCTGGGGGATCTGATCACGACTCCAATTGGCAGGGTTGTTCTAAGCTCCAATAGTCGTCCTCATCGCCGATCCCAGGTGCGGCGATGACATCCTCGTTTACGCCATGCCGTCTGGATTCGGTGAGATTGGGGTGCATTGCAGAGAGCGAATTGCTCGGCAACGCCGAGGAAAAAGGGGAAATAGGTCAAAAGCGCATATAGAAGGCCACGCACTTTTGCCCTCGTCTAGGGACATGAACTTCCCGGCACATAGCGCCACATGATGTTCGTCACATGGACTACGGGCGCGCCGCAAACACCGGGACTGGCGACGGAATCTCCGCTGAATTGAACTTGCAAGTGCCGCGAGGTATCCATCGCTGGATCGGCATCCGAAACATCATATTTGTTGCCCACATTCACACACCCCGACCCCGCCGCGCGAACCGGGCATCCGTCTGCCATTATGGACGCAGCTGCAGCTAAGTTGGGGATTGTCAGACCTAAGAAAAAGAGTGACAAGCATACTTTTCGCATCTCATATTCCCCTTAGTCCGTGCAACATTCCGATCGCCAGTCATTGTAGATTACTCCACGAAAACCATAACGAGAAATGCATCTCCTGGCAAAGCCTCGGCGCCAAAGAGGGCGGTGCGAATGCTGGAGGCACATGGCCGCGTGCTGATGGTCCCGCCGGAGGCTACTTTGGACCGCCGAAGTTTGCCGCAAGCACTGAATCAGCAGCGCGACCTTTTACACCTAGAAGGCGAAGTTTGGCGGGCTGGAGGTGTCCGAAGCCAAGCGGCTGAAGGCGCTTGAGGCCGAGAACGCCAAGTTGAAGAAGCTTCTGGCTGAGGCGATGCTGGACAATGGGGGTCTTGAAGGACATCGCTGCAAAAAATGGTGACGCCCGCCGCCAGGCGAGAGGTTATCGCGCGTGCTGTGGAGACCGTTCGGTATTCTCCAAGAACCGCGACCGGCCGCCTGAAGGCGATGTCGCCGCGAAGTTCCTGAACGCGGTCTTAACGCAGCCTCGCGTGAAGCGGCTTTTGAGCTCGGACCATTTTTCGGTGTCGACGGCATGCTGATCGAAGCTTGAGCGTCGATGAAGAGCTTCACGCCCAAGGCGAGGCCGAACGAACCTCCCACGGATGATGGCGGCAGGAACCAGGAAGCGGATTTTTCACGGGAAGCGTCGATCGAACGAAACGCACGCCTCGACGAGCGATCCCGAAGCCAGGCTCTATCGAAGGACCCGGCAAGGAGGCCAAGCTCTGCATGGACCATGCGCTGATGAGAACCGCAACGGCCTGATCGTCGAGGCATGTCTGCCCCCGGCCGACGGCCGCGCCGAGCGGATCGTGGTGTTGCACGTGATGAGCCGCGCGCCGACCGGCCGCAGGCGATCATCCTGGGTGCGACAAAGCTTATGACGCCGAGGACTTCGTCAACGAGTTGCGCTCAATGAATGCGACGCCGCATATGGCGCAGAATACGAGCGGGCGCTCATCGGCGATCGACGGCCCGACGGCCGCAGGACCCTCACGCCGGCTACGCCGTCAGCCAGCGCATCCGCAAACGGATCGTGGAAGCCCCCGGTACAATCTGACGAGACTATCGAAGCTGTTCGCGGCGCTCGCGCATGAACGCAAGAAGTCTCCGCCAAGACGGTTCCGCCAACCGCTCGAACGCGGCTCATTCAAGATCGAGTTCGCCGATCAAACGCGACGGCCGAGCCGCTCTCAACCTCAATCGGCATACTTCTTCAACAACCCGCTAGTCGGCGCAAGAGGGATTCGAACCCTCAAACTAAGATATTGTAAAATATGGAATATTTTTAACAGAATTTTCCGAAGGCCAGCAATCCGGCCAACGCATTCGCAAAAGGGCTTCACGCCGTCCACAGAAAAACATTTACCCTTCGAATGAATCGTTTGATCGCGCTTCCCTCTGAGTCGATGTCTACACGGGTCTACTGGAGTCGATTCGAGGTCGAACGTGTCCCACGACGATCCTAGCGAATATAACCCTCTACGAGAAAGAAAAATAGCCGATCGGCGATACGAGCTTCACTCTCGGGGCCAATGTTCTTGCTGCGGTGAGGACGTCCTCGAGATTTGGCGATGGTCGGGGGCATCGTTCGCTCGTTACAGAATGCCGCAGCATTTCGATCATGAGGGGTTCGACGCGTATGTTGAAAGCCTTGATGAACAGTTTTTGCAGTCATCCGCAGACACTCTGGAGGACTTCTACCGTGAACTGCTGAAGGTCAATTCGCCGGAGGGAATAGTTGCCGACTACAGTTATAAATTTAAGCTTATGGAGTACGGACGACAGCGAGCGTCTGCACTGCAAAATCTTGGCTACCTCACAGTATTAACCTCAGCCGATCGCGTCGATAAAAACGACGAAGTCGGCGTGCGACTTGCTTTCGAGCTGGGGTTTGCTGCGGCGGAACATCGCCTAATGACTGCCTACGAAGAATATCTTCAAGATGGCATTGCCATGTCAGAGTGGCGTAGCGCCGGCCTGCCCCGAGCTCGCCAGGAGAGACTTCGCCAAGGGGCGCGGACTAGGCAAGAAGTTTTGACCGCTGCGAATCGACTCTACGAAAACGATCCGTCATTGGTTAGAAATGACTCCGAAACGGCCCGACGAATACTCGCGATGCGGCTGCCCGCTTTACAGAAGAGCGCCAATCAACAACTGAGTCTGGACGCAGTAACGCGGCATCTTCGAGCCGGTAGGCGCAAAAGCCAAAATCGAGAAAATTCATAGGAATTTCCGGAGGTCGGCAAATCCTCTCGGATATTCCGAATCCGCAATCCTACCTTCCGAGCGCTCGGTCCAACCGAGTGCATTGGGAATCAAGAGGATGCGGATTGACAACCAAATTCAATCGCTGACGGCAACGGACACCGCGCGCGCGCTGCCGAATGAAGGCTTCGTTCGGCTGGCGGTTATTCTGGGCCCGGCGGGCCCCATTCCAGTCTCGAAATCGACTTGGTGGGCTGGCGTAAAGTCGGGGCGATTTCCCACGCCGGTTAAACTCGGCAAGGGGATTACTGCTTGGCGCGTCGATGACATTCGCGCGCTCATCGCAGAGTTTCGCTAAAATGGCGAAGCGGCACAACGGCCGCCTCGTCAAAATCCATCGCAACTACACGATAGCCGAGGCGGCCGCGCGCGTGGGCGCGCATAAGCACACGGTTAGCCGATGGATCGCGGCAGGTCTCCCGACGACGGATGACAAGCGTCCGCTTCTCATTCACGGCGAAGACCTTCGCGCGTTTCTCAAGGCGCGCGAGCCTCCTAAGCAACCTTGCGGCCCCGGCGAGTTCTATTGCCTGCGCTGCCGGGCTCCTAAGCGCCCAGCCGGCGGCATGGTCGATTACATCCCGAAAAACGCAATGCGCGGCTTGCTGCGCGGCATCTGCCCGAAATGCGACGGGCTGATCCACCGCGCAGCCCGTTTCGACACGATCCGCCAAAAGGGCGGCGATCTGGACATCGCGTTTCGATGCGCGGAGCAACGTTTAGACGATATCTGCCGACCCCTCTCAAATGTTGAGTTCGGACAGGATAAACGAACATGATCAAACGCAACGGGCCGAATGAGCGCATGAAGCGCAAGTACTTGCATATTCTGAAGGAAACAAAAGGCCGCGACGAAGCCTCTCTCGACGCCGTCATTAAGGCGATTGATCGCTTCGAAGAACACTCCAAACATCGCGATTTCACAAAATTCCATGTAGAGTTGGCGCGCTCGTTTAAGTCGCATTTAGCTACGACGCGCAACGCGCGCACCGGCGAGCCCCTATCGGCATCGACTATTCATTCGACGCTCGCGGCTCTGAAGTCCTTCTTTATATGGCTTGCCCAACAAAGGGGCTATCGGTCGCGCCTTAGTGCCTCCGACGCCGAATATTTTAACCCGCCAGACAACCTCTCCCGGGTCGCTACAGCGCGGCGCTACAAGGCTTGTCCGACGGTCAAGCAAGTTCACGCAATGCTGGGCGCCATGCCGGCAAACAATGAAATAGAACAGCGCGATCGGGCGCTAATCGCCTTCACGCTTCTCTCAGGCGCCAGAGATCGAGCAATCGTCTCCTTCAAGCTAAAGCATATCGACGTCGCGAATGAACTGATTGAACAGGATGCGCGCGAAGTCCAAACGAAGCGCGCAAAGACTTTTGCGACGTGGTTTTTTCCCGTCGGCGACGACATCCGCAAGATCGTCGTCGATTGGATCGCGTTCCTGCACGAGAAAAAGGGCTTCGGGCCGGAGGACCCGCTCTTTCCTAAGTCCAAAGTCGCGCCCGGCGACGATCTGGCGTTTCGGGCAATCGGTCTCGACAGGGCGCATTGGGCGAACGCGAACCCGGTTCGGGCGGTCTTCCGGGAAGCTTGCGCGCTCGCCGGCTTGCCCTATTTCAATCCGCATTCGCTTCGGAACACGCTCGTTCAATTGGCTTACGAACGGAAGCTAGACGCCGAGCGATTCAAGGCGTGGTCGCAAAACCTTGGCCACGAGAATTGCCTGACGACCTTTTCCAGCTACGGGGAAATTCCACCGAGCCGCCAAGCCGAAATCATTCGAGGACTAGCTCGGTCTGACGAGGCCAACAACGGCCGACTCAAGCCCGAGCTGTTGCGGCAACTCGCCGACCAACTGGAGAGAACGGCGTTCGCACGTGAAGAGGCCGTTGCGCTTGCCGGATACGAAAGGGAACGTGAATCGAACTAATAACCTATGATTGGACCTCATCGGGCTGGCTGATCAAATCCATACCAATCAGAGTTCTCGCGGCAAAGCCATTTGGCGCATCCATGCGTTCCAACATAAGTCCAACCGCCGTGCGGAGCGGGAGCGCGTCAGGCTGCACGTCAGGTAACTTAATGCCGGGATCACCCTCGTGGCAGGCGAACGTCTCCGAGAACGCCTCATCAAGTCGGCGGCCGCCGAGCAGGTTTCTAGAGTCCCGTCTAACCACATCTTGGACCGTGATCACCCTTACCCCATCGGGTGTGTAGACCCATACATATGATGCCGGGCTACGTTTCCTCATTTTCTCGCATTGGTCGACGAGCTTGCTTCTCCCATCTTTGGAAAGATGCGTTCCTAATTTTGATTGGGCAAAAAGGCCCTTAGACATCTCGAGTCGGCCATCTCGCACCACGCGAATGCCCACGTAGAGGTCCGCCCCGAGTCGGCTCTCAAGCGATCTTGGCCCCCGATCAGGTAAATCCTGGACGACAATCTCTACTCGATTTCCAAGAAACTCATACTGCTGCATACTACTTTCGAGGGCCTGCGCAATCCTTGAAGTTATCTGAGCTTCCTGGCTGATCGAGTGATAGTGATCGCGACACACTTGGTCGGCCGTCTCTCGCATTGCTGTGGCAATAAACTCCCGCACCATGCGGTCTCGTGGGCCGCTGCCCAACACGCTAGCCAAGGAGGCCCCCAGTTCGAAGCAAAACGGAACTGCTCAACCCTAGCTTAAGTCAAGCTGAACAGGGCGCAAAGACACCGATCAACGAGCCACCTCGACGAATGAAGCCGAAGACCAAATTAGTCCCGACCAACTCCGTCAACTCGCTGATAAACTGGAGCGGCATACGAAAGCATATTGCGTCTGCGGCGGTGTTAGCAAACGCACCGACATTGCAGGAAACAAGCGTCATGCGGTTCAGGAGCGCGCACCGGGCGACTCTGGTCAAACGAGAAACCCATTTCGTCTTCATGTGTAGTCGGTCAGAGCCTTGTTAACGACGCGTGAATGCTCGCCTTTTCGGAATATTTTCTTCGCCATGGAAAGCTGGGTTCGGAGGTTCGGCGAGAATTCATCGCTCTTTCCGAGCTTTTCAGACTTCAGGAAGGCGTTGAGATCATTGGTTTTTAGAAATTCCGGTTCCAAATAGATCGAGTCTTCCGCGTCGAGAGATCGAGACAGGCAAGGGAAGCGACGCGCTCGACCGGCGCCCGAAACTCGCCGCCGCGCTGGCGAAGGCCCGGACGGCGCGTTGCCCGGTCGCGGTCGCCAAGCTCGACCGACTTTCCCGAGACGTGCATTTCATCTCCGGTTTGATGGCGCATCGCGTGCCGTTCGTCGTCGCCGAACTCGGGCCGGACGTCGACCCGTTCGTCTTGCATCTTTATGCCGCGTTGGCTGAAAAGGAGCGCGCGCTGATCTCCGGCCGGACGAAATCGGCATCGGCGGCGGCGAAGGCGAAGGGCGTCAAGCTCGGCAATCCGCATATCGAGGCCGCACGCGGTGAGGCGGTGGCGGCGGTCAAGGCCGAAGCCAATCGCGCGGCCGGCAATGTCCTGCCGATCATCGCCGAAATCCGGAAATCGGGCGCGAAAACCCTGCGCGCCATAGCTGAGGCGCTCAACGCGCGCGGGGTCGCGACGCCGAGGGGCGGGCGCTGGCATGCGATGAGCGTGAAGAATGCGATGGCGCGACGCGCGACAGCGCAAAGCTGTTCGCGATTTCCGCTCAACGAGGCGGCGCAAGCCTGCGTCGCTGACCGAAGCAAGCCCTAATCGACACGCCTGACCTAATATGGCATCTGAGGGGAATGGCGAAACTCACTCTCGCTCAACTGACTTCAGTTCTTTTCAAGGCTTGCGATGAACTCCGCGGAAATATGGAGGCGTCTGAGTACAAGGAATACATTTTCGGTGTTCTCTTTCTGAAACGATGCAGTGATCTATTCGATCAACAGCGCGAATCACTGGCGGCAAACCTTCGGCAACGCGGCCTCGACGGCGAGCGACTGACGGAAGCCCTCGGCAGTCGCGACCAATACACGTTTTTTGTGCCCCCCGAGGCGCGCTGGAATACGATCCGTCACCTGAAGGAGGACATCGGCAACGGCCTCAATCGCGCACTTGGCGAGTTGGAGCGGCACAACAAGGACTTGCTGGAGGACGTTCTCGAACACATCAACTTCAACCGCAAGATTGGCCAGCGGACGCTGAGCGACGACACGCTCGTCGGCTTCATTCAGGTATTCGAATCGATTCCGCTTCGCGATGAGAATTTCGAATTTCCTGATCTGCTGGGCGCGGCTTACGAATATCTGATCAAGTTTTTTGCGGACTCCGCAGGAAAGAAGGCGGGCGAGTTCTACACGCCGGCCGACGTTGTCCGCACGATGGTCGAGATCGTCGATCCCAAGCCGGGCATGAGCATCTACGATCCGACCGCGGGCTCCGGCGGTATGCTCATCCAATCGCGAGACTATATCCGCGACAACGGCGGCGATCCGCAGAACCTGACGCTCGCGGGCCAAGAGTCCATCGGCACGACATGGTCGATCTGCCGAATGAACATGATCCTCCACGACATCCCCTCGGCGGACATCCGGCAAGAGGACACGCTCGCCAAGCCGCAGCACCGCGACGCCAACGGCGAATTGACACGGTATGACCGGGTGTTGGCCAACCCGCCCTTCAGCCAAAACTACAACGCGAAGGCGGCCGAATTCCCGGGGCGCTTCTCCGTCTGGATGCCAGAGAAGGGTAAGAAGGCGGACCTCATGTTCGTGCAACACATGCTCGCGGTGCTGAAGAACAACGGGCGCATGGCGACGATTATGCCGCATGGCGTGCTTTTTCGCGGCGGCGAAGAGAAGGAGGCGCGCAAGCTGTTCATCGAGCGCGGCTGGCTCGATGCGGTAATCGGCTTGCCGCCAAGCCTGTTTTACGGTACCGGCATCCCCGCCTGTATTCTCATGATGAACAAGGAGCACGCCGCCGAGCGCAAGGACGTGCTGTTCGTCAACGCCGACCGCGAATATCGAGAGGGCAAGGCGCAGAACTTCCTGCGGCCCGAGGATATGGCGAAGATCGTCGACGTCTATCGCAAACGCGCTGACGCGCCCGGCTACGCTCGCGTCGTGCCGATCGAGGAGATCGCGGCGGAAGACTACAATTGCAACATCCGCCGCTACGTCGACAACGCTCCGCCGCCTGAGCCGCAGGACGTGCGCGCACATATCCACGGTGGCGTGCCGACGAAGGAGATCGCGGCGCTCGAAACCTACTGGTCGAACTATCCTGGACTTCGCGAGGCCTGTTTCGCGCCGCGCGCGGCGGACCCGGCCTATTTCGATTTCGCGCCCGAGATCGCCTCGCGCCGCGACATTGCGGCGCTGGCGCGCGGGCACCACGGGGTCGTAACCGCGCACGCGGGGTTCATGCAACGGCTGGAGGAATGGTGGCGGTGCAACTTGCCGGCCGTTGCGCAACTCGCGCCTTCGCAAGGGCAGGGCGGCAACGTCTATGCGCTGCGCCGCGCTTTGGTCGCCGACATCAGCGCCGCTTTCGCCGATCAGAAGCTGCTGAACGATTTCCAGATACGCGGCGCGATGGCGCGCTATGTCGACGAGTTGAAGGCCGATCTGAAATCGGTGGCCGCGAGCGGCTGGGGCGCGGAACTGATCCCGGCGGACGAACTGCTGCAAAGCCAGTTTCCCGAACTGGTGGAGGAACTCGCCAGCAAGCGCGCCAGGCTGGAGGAATTGCAGGCTTTGTTCGCTGCGGGAGACGACGAGGATTTCGAGGACGACGAGGACAGCGGCGTCATGCCGGGCAGCGAGGTCAAGCGGCTGAAGGAAGAGGCTAAGACGCTCGCTGCGCAACTGAAGGCGATGACGAAGGAGGCCAAAGCGGCGGCGGCCGATCTCGTGACGGCGCTTGCGGGGCGCGCGCATTCGGGCGCGTTTAAGCTCGGCGGGAGTTTGGGCGAGCCGGATTTCGAAGCCGCCAAGCGCATCGTCGGCGTCGCCGAGAAAGCTGGGGCGGACGAATTGTTCGTCGCGCCGGTGCGCAAGCTCGCGGAGGAAGGCCCGGCGGCGGCCGGGCTGATGGCGTCGATCGCGTCTCGGCTGAAGCGGCACAAGGCGCTGGAGGACGAGGCGAAAGCGCTGAAGGCGGAACTGCGCGCGGCGGAGAAGAAGCAGGAGGAACTGGTCGCGCAGGCGCGCGCGAAGATCACGCCGGACGAGGCGCGCGACGTGCTGCTGGAGCGATTCCGCCGAAAGCTCGTCGAGACCTACCGCGCGTATCTCGACGCGGATCGACGCTCGGTGACGCTGGCTGTTGAGAACTTGCATGCCAAATATGCGGTGACGGTGCGAGAGATCGAAACAGCGCGCGATAGGGCGGCGGCGGAGTTGGGCGGGTATTTGAAGGCGCTGGGCTATGTTTGAGCCGCTGCCCGCGAATTGGAAAATGCAACCTATCAAGGAGCTTGCGCAGGTTGTCAGCGGAGGGACGCCGTCCCGCAATGTCGCGGCGTTCTGGGAAAACGGCAGCGTCCCATGGGTGACGCCGACCGATATAACCGCTTCGTCAGGCAAATACATTTCGGATTCATCCGATCATATCACGCCGATTGGGCTTCAAAGCTCGGCCGCCACCTTATTGCCAGCCGGCGCAATCTTAATGACGTCACGCGCGACGCTTGGCGAAAGCCGTATCTCGACGGTGCCCGTTTGTACCAACCAGGGCTTCAAGAGCCTCGTCGGCAAGCCCGGAGTGGTGGCTGAATTCCTATATTATCAAATGCTGCTTAACAAAGGGCAGTATTCCCGGTTCGGATCGGGCAGCACTTTCTTGGAAGTCGGCAAAAAGGACACCGAGCGGTTTCTCGTCGCCGTTGGGCCATTTGATCATCAGCTAAAGATTTCGAAAATTCTATCGATTGTCGACGCTCAAATCGAGGCGACGGAGGCGCTGATAGCCAAACAGGAGCGCGTGCGCGCGGGCCTGTTCCAGGACCTGTTCACGCGCGGCGTCGATGAACACGGCGCCCTCCGCCCGCCGCGCGAGGAAGCGCCGCAGCTGTATCAGCAAACCGAACTTGGTTGGCTGCCCAAGCAATGGGAAACCGCGAAAGTTGGGTCAGTCCTGGCATCGGTTGAACAAGGTTGGAGCCCAGATTGCTCTACTGAACCAGCACAGAACGACGAATGGGGTGTTCTTAAAACATCTTCAGTTACTTGGTCGGGGTTCGTCCGCGGAGAGAACAAACGACTACCATCCGGCTTGCCGCCTCGTCCCAACCTCTCAATTAGGGAAGATGACGTGCTAATGACGCGCGCAGGACCGAATACGAGAGTGGGTGTAGTATGTTTGGTGGAGGTAAATCCTGGAAAACTGATGCTCTCCGATAAGATATACAAACTTAGACCGCTGCCGACGATAGAAGCTCCGTATCTTGCGCTCGCTTTGAGTTGCAATGCAAGTCAGCGAGAATTGGACAGCATGAAGAGGGGATTGGCTGAGTCGCAGACAAATATCTCCCAGTCCATAGTCAAGAGACTAAAAATTCCAATGCCGATGGCGAAGGAGCGGGAGGCGATCTGCGGTTTAATCAATTCTGCCGGAAATCAGAACGCGTCGCTTTTGGCGCACACTGACAAGCTAAGCAAACAGAAATCAGCCCTCATGCAAGAGCTTCTCACCGGCCGCGTCTCCGTCGCCCCCCTGCTGGAAAGAAACTCCGCATGAGCGAATACGCCCATGTCGAGAAACCGCTGCTGACCCAACTCGCGGGGCTCGGCTGGACGGTCATCGATCAGGGCGCGGGCGCGATCCCGCATGACCCCGAGATTTCGCTACGCGCGTCGTTCCGCGACCTCGTGCTGCCCGCCGTGTTTCGCGACGCCGTGCGCGCCCTCAACAAAAGCGCAGACGGTCGCGATTGGCTCGCCGATCGCCAAATCGCCGGGCTCCTCGACGACATCTTCCGCCAGCCGCACAAGAGCCTGCTCGAAGCCAACGAGGCAGTGCAGGCGTTGCTGTTCAAGGCGCAGGTCGACCGCAACGAGCTTACCGCCGAGATCGACCCGACCGTCCGGCTGATCGATTTCGCCAACCCCGAGCGCAACGTTTTCCACGCCATCAACCAGTTCCGCGTCGAGACGCCCGGCTGCGTCAAGGCGTTCATCATCCCCGATGTCGTGCTGTTCGTGAACGGCCTGCCGCTGGTCGTGATCGAGGCCAAGATAGGCGACGCCAACACCGCCAACCCCATGCACGAGGCTTTCGTGCAACTGCAACGCTACCGCGACGCCCGCCCCGAAACCGCCCGCGCGAGGTTACGTGAAGGTGAGCCCAAGCTGTTCTATCCCAATCTCCTCGTCGTCCGCACCTGCGGCGAACGCGCAGAATTCGGCACGATCAGTTCCGCGCAGGAGCATTTCTATTCCTGGCGCAACGTCTGGCCCGAGCGCTACGCCGCCATCGCTCCGCCGCTTGGCGTCGTGCGCGGACAGGAGCAGCTCGTGCAAGGCCTGCTCAACCCGCACGCTTTGCTCGACATGCTGCGCACCTGTTCGGTCTTTATGGACCTGCCCAACGGGAAGCGCGTCAAGGTGCTCGCTCGCTACCAGCAGCACCGCGCGGCTCGCCGCATCGTCGAACGGCTGCGATCGGGCGCGACGTCCGCCGAGCGCAGCGGCGTCGTCTGGCACACGCAAGGCTCTGGCAAATCGCTGACGATGGTGTTCGTCGGGCGCATGCTGCGCGCCTCGCGCCATTTCAACGACGTGAAGATCGTGCTGGTGGTCGACCGCGCCGATCTGGAGGACCAACTCGTCCGTACCGCCCGGCTCATCGGGGGCAAGATCAACCTGATCGAGTCCCGCGCCGACGTGCGCGCGACGCTCGCTTCGCCCGCCTCCGACGTCAACATGGTGATGGTTCACAAGTTCCTCGACGCGCAGGACGAACTGCCGACGAGTCTCGCGGCCAAGCTCGGCCGCTATGCGCCGCCACCGAGCGCTGACACTTTCGGCGTGGTGAATGTCTCCGACCGCATTCTGATCATGGTCGACGAGGCTCACCGCACGCAAGGATCGGACATGGGCGACAACCTGTTCGAGGCCTTCCCCAACGCGGCGCGTGTCGCCTTCACCGGCACGCCGCTGATCACCGATAGGCACGCCGGCAAGCGCACCTTGAAACGGTTCGGCGAATATATCGACACCTACAAGCTGATGGACGCGGTCGCCGACGGCGTGACGCTACAAATCCTCTACGAAGGCCGTACGGCGCACACGACGCTGCGCGACAAGGCCGAATTCGACGCGGCGTTCGAGGACCTGTTCGCCGAGCGCACGCCCGAAGAACTGCTCGCGATTAAGAAGAAATACGGCGCGACCGGCGACATTCTGGAGGCGGAAAACCGGATCGCGGCCATCGCCCGTGACCTTGTCAACCATTACGTCGAAAACATCCTGCCCAACGGCTTCAAAGCGCAGGTCGTCTGCCATTCCAAGCTGGCATCGGTGCGTTATCAGCGTGCATTACGGACGGCGCTGGAGGAACGGCTTGCCGCTGAGCGGGCGCGAGACAAGCCCGATCAGGAGCTCGTGAAACGCCTCGCCTTCCTCAAAGTGGCGGTAGTTGTCTCTGCCGATGCCACCAACGAATCCGCTGAGATCACTGCCGCGCGCAAGGAGGCCAAGGGGCTGGACGCGGTCAAGAACTTCTGCAAGCCGTTCGATATGCACGATCCCGACAAGACGAACACCGGAATCGCTTTCCTGGTGGTCTGCGACATGCTGCTCACCGGTTTCGACGCGCCCATCGAACAGGTGATGTATGTCGACAAACGACTGAAGGAGCACAACCTTCTTCAGGCCATCGCTCGCGTGAATCGGGTCGCGCATGGCAAGCAGCGCGGCTTTGTCGTCGACTACATCGGTCTGGCGAACCACTTGACCGATGCGCTGAAAATTTACACCGACGAGGACCTGGAGGACCTGCAACATGGCCTCAAAGATCTCACGTCGGAAATTCCGATTCTTGAAGAGCGTTACCGACGCCTGCTTCAGTTTTTTCAGGGGTTGGGCGCTCGGCAAATCGAGGACTTTCTGACGGGCCGCCTTGCTACGCCGGAGGATGAGGTTCGGACGATCCATAGCGTGGTCGATGCGCTGGAGCCGATCAAGGCGCGCGCCGATTTCGAGGTCTATCTGAAGAAATTCCTGACGAGCCTCGATCTCGCTATGCCCGGCCCCGCGGCACAGCCCTATCGAGGGCCGGCTCGACGGCTCGGCTATCTCATGCGCATTACGAAGGAGCGGTTCA
>Ga0206798_1024_pt1 | contig 34465 bp, 53 predicted proteins | sample Alteio_BWOrgCont_66_FD_152893 | JGI IMG/M metagenome (GOLD analysis project Ga0206798, IMG submission 152893) | Enriched cells from forest soil in Barre Woods Harvard Forest LTER site, Petersham, Massachusetts, United States -... | ecosystem: Environmental > Terrestrial > Soil > Temperate forest >...
AGAGGACAAGGATTCTAATGACTGGGTCACTGCTGTGTTAAGCCAAGATGCCAGAGGTATTAAGTTCTTGTCTAAAATAGGTGGACAGTTTGCCGAAAACAAAGTCCCTGAATTCCAAATGAAAAGATTTAGTTTGGCACCCGCAGAAGCCGCAGAAGAAGCGGCTAGAATGAAACAGGACCTCAATGGTCCCTATTGGAACCACGGAAATAAATTTACTAAACAAGAGCAGGACGCCGCTGTTGCTCGTGTGAATATGCTTTTATCTAAAGCTCAAGGGAAGGCTTAGGGCTCCTTGAATTTAGCGTATGAAAATGCGGGTAGGGGTGATTCCTCCGCAAGAAGTCAGATTGCCTAAGTTCGTTCCCAGGTGGGGCAGACGACACGACCGCAACAGTCTAAACCTTAACCAAGGATGTGCAAAATGGCAGATACGCAAGCAAATATTTACGCACAGGCGTACGGCCAAAACATCATGCAATTAGCTCAACAGAAGTATTCGAAGCTAATTAACACGGTGTACATACGCCCCAACGTGCGCGGGAAGACATTCTTCCAGGACCAAATTGGCCAATGGGCTATGTCCCTTAAAACAGGACGTAACTCTAGTACCCCTAACAATGACCCTAACCTGCAACGCAGGATGGGAACCATGTTAGATTTCAACGATGCTCGTCTATTGGACAGGACTGATGAGCTGAAAGTCATCTCTGACCCTCGCAGTGCTTATACCATTGCGGCCGCTCAATCATTGGGCCGTCAGATTGACGACGTTATTATCCAGAACGGTCTTCTGGGTAACGCCCTGTCAGGTGAAACTGGTAGCGTGTCTGTTACCAACTCAAACTTAATCAATGCCTCTTCTGCTTCTATGACTCTGGCTCGTATTATCGCCGTCAAACAGCAGTTAGACATTGCTGACGTTGAGATGGAAGACCGCTACTTTGTCATTCGTCCTGATGCTTTGGACAACTTGTTAAATACCACCGCCGCCACTTCAAGTGATTACAATTCTGTAAAAGCTTTGATTCGTGGTGAAATCAATACGTGGATGGGCTTTACCTGGATTATGTCCACTCGTATCAGCGCGGCTTCACAATCAACCCTTATCGGTATCGCTTATCAGCGTTATGGGGTTTGCTTCGCAATGGCTACCGAGCCCTTTGTGCAGACGGATTACCGTCCGGACTTGTCGTATTCTTGGCAAGTGTACTATGAATTGAACATCGGTGCCGTCCGTCTTGAAGAAGCACGGGTCGTCATCTTGAACGAAGGTTAATCCGGAAAGGGGTCAACTATGGTTAATTATACGTCTTCAACAGTTGGCTTATACGCCGCTGGCGGTTCCGGGGATAACCTGGCACCAAACAATACCGTTCGCGGTATTGAAAAGGTGTGGTTAGATAGCTTTGCTTATGCAACTGCTTCAACCGCTCTTTTGACGACATCAGACACATTGCTTATCGGCTATGTGCCTGCTAACTGTCGTATCGTTGGAGTGGAAGTTATAGCCCCTGCAACATGGGCGCCACAGACCGCGAATATAAACGTAGGGATGTCTTACAGCACAAGCATTTTGATTTCAAATGCTACCCTATCGTTCTCAGCTCCAACAGCCGGTACAGTGTTGTTGAACAAAGTAACTCTCAATAACTATCTAGGTATGGGTTACAATCCTACTTCCACGACCATCACGGTCTCTGGTGGAACGATTATCAACCCTGCTACAGTGTACCAAGGTGTGTACTTAAGCTTAGTGGGTGCGAATTTGACTACTCCTACAGCGGGTACCATCGCAACGATTATTCGTTACGTGTAATCGTCACGGGAGGGGAACGGCTTCAATCCCTCGGGCCAAGTACCCTCCTGTTTCAAGGAGAGGCAATATGCCAGTAGCGAATAGTCAGACTGCAATCATCAATAAAGCACTAGTCTTGGTCGGAGCGGCAACCGTTACCAGTATTAATGACGGCACTCCTGCGGCCAATGCTTTGAGTAACGTATATGAAATTGCTTTACAATCCCTTTTGTCTGAATGCAAATGGAATTTCTGCACATCCCGCGCAACTCTTTCTTTTGCGGCAACCACATCAACATCACCGGCATTTTTCTACCCTGGCGAAGAATTTGTTTACTCTCTTCCTCCAAATGTTATAAGAATCTGGGATGTTCAACCGACACCTGGAACATGGCGGGAGGAGAGTGGGCAGATAATTTCAGACACCGCTAATATTTCGATTCTCTATACCTATTACGATGACAACCCTAATGATTATCCATCGTACTTCTTAGATGCTTTTATAGATAAACTTGCCTCTGAAATAGCTTATCAAATCACGAACTCTGCCAGTATTGCCGAAGGATTTGTCAAGAAGTACATGACTATTTCATTAACCAAGGCGGTATCAGCAAACTCACAGACCGGCATTCAGCAAATTTATACAGACGACGCTTGGACATCATCTAAGTATCAGGATATTAATTTAAACGCTTGAGGAATTATGCCATCGGTAACGATATCCACAACTCCTGTTTTAATTTATAGCGGAAGCTCTAATAGGATTGATGTTTTGGTCACGAATGATTCTAGTGTTAAATGTTATATAGGTCCGAATAGTAGCATAACTGTAAATAATACAATATTCCTTAATCAAAATGATGTTTTCATTGATGACTATTCTGGAATTAAGGGATACCGAGGAAATCTTTATGGGGTTACTGCAAGCGGCACAGCAACAATTAAATGGTGGGAGCGTGACCAATGAGTTCATCTTTATTTAGAGCCCCAATAACTTCTTCTTCAATCGCCATAGGTTCTCCCATAAGCGGAGGAACAGATAAAGAAATATTGTACATCGACAGCACTGGCAAGCTTGCTCAAAGTTCAAACTTAGTATTCGATGGATCGAATCTTAACGTTGGAGGGAATATTTTTGCATTGGACAATCTTGATTTAGGAAGCGATTCTATTCCAGATATAACAGGTGGTTACGCTGTACAAAGTCAAGGTCTAAATTTTAGATATGTAGGTACTCAATATAATGGAATAGGTGGAAATGGGCTATTTAACAATTCACATCCTTCCCTAGGTTTAAATGGTGGGATTATGGAAAATGCCAATCAGAATCTTTCTGATTTTGCTTGGGCTTGTCTTGACCCTCATGGTGGGTCATGGTACTCAGCAGTTAGACTTGAAACAAGGCCTGGATATGTTCTCACACAACAAGTATCATCTGGACCAGGAACAATCACAGATGATGGGTCTGGAAATATTACGGGAAGTGGTACAACCTTCACAGCCAGTTTCCAGGTTGGTTACTCAATCCAGAGTAATGATAGTGGAATTTATGCGGTAGTTACAGGTATATCCGATGATACGGATATGACTGTCAGTGTACCTACTGGTGCCGCTGGCGGTGGATACAACATTATTGTCGGAAACAAAGAACTTCAAATGGGATATACAGATAACTATATCGGAGGATTTGGATTTCAACCTTGCCTGTTATTGGGAGGATGGTATTCTTCTTCTGCTCGAGCTTTTTCAGTTGGTGGTGGTGGTACCATTGTTCCTCCCAATGATGGATTATATGTTAATGGTCCTAGTACACTAGATGCCGGAAGCATTGCCACCGACGGAAGCGGGAATGTCACATTTAATGGAACTATTATGACTCAAGGGTACCAATCGGCAGATGGGTCTAATGGGGACACGACCACAGTAACAACATCTTTATTGGTTGGTAAAACAATGACCTTTAAAAATGGTCTACTCGTATCATTTGCATAAAGGAGACTTATGAATACTCAATTAGCACCAGTAACGATTGCTTCAACCACATTGTCTGCAGATGGTACTAAAGTCATAGTCTCTTTTAATCCTCCATCGAATGTGTCATATACTCAAACACAATTAACACAACAATTAATTCAAGCTCAGAGTAAATTATCTGTACTACAAAATCAAGCGTCTCAAACACAGAATCAATTAGCAAATATTAATTCTAATATCGCAAATCTTATATCGATTATATCTAACATTCAGTCTCAAATATCTTTATTTATGCCATCATCTAATCCAACAACATCAACTATTTCTTAGGCGAATATGGATAAAGATAATAATTTTCCTCAAATAAAAAGAGAGTTAGTTGACAAGATACAGATTGCTATTTTAAAAATAGATGATATGCACCGAGAGGTAAAAGAACATTCCAAAATTATTAATGGAGACCCTCTTACAAAAACCAGAGGCATTGTGCAAAGAATAGACACCATTGAAGACGCGCACGCCACAAGACAGAAATGGACATTTGCCATAGGAACATCTGTTTTAGTATTGATTATAAAAAACGTTTTTGAGTTCTTTAACCATCCAAAATAAGGAGATAAAATGAAAAGGATTATATTAATCATAGGCATACTGGGTTTATGTGGATGTGGAACTCTTAATTTTCCATTATTAAATGCACCTAAGCCACCAGAGCAAATATATAAATATCATCAGACAATTAGCACAGAGCCAAGAGTCGTACAGACTGACTCTAAGGGGCACTCTGTTGTTTTCACGGCTGAAACACAAACGGTCGATGTTAATTATGACGATAAGCAGAAACCATTATCCTGGTGGCAGAAGGTTTGCAACTGGCTATCTGGTTTAAGTTTTATGGCTATTGTTGCTTTAATTGTCATGCTTTTCGTTGCACCCGCGGGAACCATGGCATGGCTTGTTAATGAGTACAATAAATTTAAAACAGCATTCACTCAAACAGTGCAAGGCATTGAAAAAGGAGGTGGAGTAGCGACAGCACCCGCTATCGCGGCAGGCCTTTCCAGCACTCAAAGCCCTGCAGTGAAAGCAATGGTAGACGACGTTCAACAGCCGGGGACATAATATGTTATTTACAATTGTATTTGCAGCATCTTTATTATTTTTAATATTAACACTAGAGAAAAGGGGAAAACGTATGAATCAATCAATCCAGAATTTAACATCAGCAGTAACAGCTTTAACAGCGGCAGTTAATGGTTTGCCAGCCGCTATCACGGCTTTAAACGCAACTAATCAAGCGGCCATTGATTCTGCGACTGCGGCTATTAACACCGCTGTTACAGCGATTGGGACAGCAACAACATCGGCCGCATAATGATAAATATATTCATAGATGTTATATGCGGAGCTTTGAACGCATTAGGAGGATGGCGCTTCTTATGGATGCGCCGTTTCCTAATGCCAGTAGTCCTGTGTATGAGCGTTTGTTTAACACTTCGTTCTTGGTGGTTAGGATTTCTTGTGTTGCCTGCCATTGGGACTTTGTGTTTAGGATACTTTAACGGTAAGAATTGGGGTAGGGCATTATGGTTATTTGTTCAAGCGATAGCTCTGTCTACTGGATTGCTTATATTCCATCATTTAATGTGGTGGATTTTTATACCCTATATCATAGGAGCGGGTATTTTGGGGGGAATGTATAAGAATTGGCCCCAAGTTATTGGGGATGCGATTACAGGTGTTTATCTGAGCTTATTTATATGGGGAATTCATGGCTAAAGTTGATGTCATTCAAACATCTTTTGTCGGTGGAGAATTTGGACCATCGCTGTTTGGTCGTACTGATATTGCGCAGTATGCCAATGCGTTAGCTATTGTTCAAAACTGGATTGTACGTCCGTATGGTTCGATTGTATCTGCGCCAGGAACGATTTTTATTAACGCCGCTCAAACAGGTGGTTCAACGACTTTGTCGGGAATCAGATTGCTTCCGTTTGTGTTCTCGGTCATTGACTCCTATGTTATTGAAATGGGCGGAGGTTACTTTTCTTTTTACACAAGCGATGCCGTTGTTGTATCGAACGGGTCTCAGTACATACTAACATCGCCTTACGCGGCACCGAGTATTTCATCTATTCAATACTGTCAGAACCACGACGTTGTTTATCTTTTCCATAACAACTATCCTCCCAAGACATTAATAAGAGCGGCCTCAAACAGTTGGAGTATAGTCAACCTTCCTTTTACCGGTGGTCCTTTTATGACCGCCAATACGGGCTCAACAATCTTATCAGTGTCTTCCGCGTCATCGGGGGCTTCTGTTACGATTTCCTCAAGCACTGCGATATTTACGCCATCAACCGGTAGCTTGGCAGGTCAGGCTGGACACGTTGGGAGCTGGTGGTCCTTAGGCTCAACCATTACCAGTGCAACCACTGGATTGGCTGTGCAAGGATGTTTCCAGATAACCTCTGTTACAAGCCCCTCAACTGCCACAGGGGTTATTTACCAGGCTTTGACAACAACCTCAGGAACGGCCTGGGCTGAGGGCTCATGGTCTGATGTGAGAGGTTATCCAGGGGCAGGGTGTTTCTATCAAGGACGCCTGGCTTGCGGGGGTACCCCAAGCGAACCACAAACAGAATGGCTGTCTGCTTCGTTTGCTTTTACGAATTTTGCAGTAAACGGCGGGTCTGACTCTGATGCTATAAACATTCAGCTTTCAGCAGTTCAGGGTAATCAAATACGATGGAACGTTCCAATGAACGATTTAATTGTTGGGACCTTTGGCGGGGAGTTCGCGGTTACCCCAGGCCTTAATTCAGGAAGCGCATTAACACCGGCTAACGTTCAAGCTATCTGGCAAAGCGGTTGGGGTTCTGAGGCTATTATACCAAAGAAAATAGGAAACTTTGCCTATTATATTCAGCGTGGTTCTCAAAAGCTAAGAGAGATTTTCTACCTATGGACCGCGGCAATTTATAAATCGGTTGATAAAACTATTCTATCTCCGCAGATTAATGGCGGGGGATTCGTTGACATCGCTTATCAACAAAACCCTGATACGGTCTTATGGGCTATCTGTACGAACGGAACCATTGCCTGCATGACCCGCGAGGTTGACCAGGATGTTCAAGGATGGTCAAGACTGGTAACAGCAGGCTCATACACTTCAATCGCTATTATCCCTTCTCAATCATTACCGTATGATGAAGTGTGGGTTGTTGTTCAGCGTACCATCAATGCAGCTCAGGTTAATTATATTGAAGTTTTCCAGAACCAAGTAGCACCGGTTCAACAAGACCTATGTTTTTATGTTCATTCCGGACTGACCTACAATGCTTTTACCGCGTACACATCAACGTCAATTTCATTAGCGGCCACAAATGGAAGTTCGGTTATCGTGACTTCGTCTTCTTCGTATTTCACTGCCGGGATGGTGGGGTTAAGATTAAGAGCCGTTGGAGCTCTTGATGCTGTTGTGGGTGAAGGAATAATTATCGGTTACACGTCAGGGACTTCCGTTGTTGTAAGTACCTCTACAAATTTTAGTTCCTTAATATATTCTGCCGCCTCATGGGGAACTTCGGTAACAACGATTTCAGGATTGACTTATTTGAATGGAGCTACGGTAAGCACTTGGGCAGACGGCGGGGTTGACTATCCCAACAAGGTTGTGACCGGTGGTTCGATAACAATGGGGTACAATTATTTCGTTGTCACCGTAGGACTTCCCTATACTCAACAGTTAAAGACATTAACACAAGAGCCACCTGACGCGAGAGGAACATCTCAAGGAAAAAAACAACGCATTAATCAAGTCGGTTTTAAATTAAATAATTCTTATGCTGGATTTCAAATAGGACGAGATGTAAACAATTTGAGCCTGGTTCAAGGCAGAAATCCCATGACACCAATGGGTACGCCACCTACATTTTCGACGGGACAATTACCAAATATCTTGTTTTCTGGTGATTATGTTTACGGAGCATCAATGGTAATTCAAAACACGGACCCAGCACCTATTGAGCTGTTGTCCATTGTGACATCTATAGAGACATTCGATAAGTGAGGTAATTATGCCAGGACCATCTACAGCGGCACTTCTAACAACAATGATTGTAAGTTCAGCGGCAAGTAAAGCGGTTACTTCCGTTGGTCAAGGATATGCCGCGGGCGCACAAGATAGTTATAACGCCACGATTGCAGGATTAAAAGGTCAGGCCTTGCAAGTTCAAGACCAGATTACGCAAGGTCAATATGTTAGAAAGGCCGGACAATTGCTTTCTACTCAGACAGCTACCGCAGGCGCGGCCGGTATTGAGCCAACGGGAAGCGTTGCGGCGGTTATGCTTGACTCACAAACACAGATTAATACCGATATGGCTATTGCTCACTTTAACAATCAGCTTGAACAGAATTACGCATCGTCCGAAGTTACGCAGGCAAATATTGCCCAAAAAAGCGATATAACAGCAGGATATACAAATGCTTTCAGTGATATTTTACAAGGGGGAGAGCAGGCGGCACTTTACAATTCCCCACAAGGTAAAACTTTATTTAATACGGGAGCAGGTGCTAAGACTGCCTCAGGAGTTTAATCATGCCACAGTTTCCTACGTACCAATCACAAGGTCAAGTAAATGTCCCAAGAGAAATAGCCGCTCCTGATGATGGTAGGGCGTCTGCATTGAAAGCAACATCTAACTTGGTCGATACCGTTCAAAAAATTGGACAGAGACTATCTGACGCTAACGATGTAATGCAAGAAACAAAAAAGAAGACTGCTATCGAGATAGGATTGGCTCAACAAGAACAGGCGGCCGCTCAAGACCCTAATCCTGATAACGTAGAGATGCACTTAAAAGCACTTCAAGATGTTGTTAAGAATTCTCCTAAAATTGATAACCAAGAAATTGCTGGTAGAGTTGACATGGAAGCAGAGCAAGCGGCTTTCTTATCTGGGATAAAAATAAATGGGATATTTCAAGCAAAAAAAATGGTTCAGAATAGCCAAACCGTCACCTCTTTGGCAGATGTTACGGCCAAGAATGTTGCTCAGGCAGTAACTCCTGTGCAGGCACAACAAGATACCTCTAACTTCCTGGACGAGATACATAAACAGGAAATGGCAGGCCTCTTGCATCCAGACGCCGCAAAATCAGCTATCAAAGAATTCCAAGTAGGAGTTATAAAATATAAAATAAATAGCAATAACTCAACAGACCCCGCCGATTACAAGGGACTCACTGATGGACTTGATATAAAAGATTCGAATGAAGTCCAAAAGATGATTGGCACAAGGATTAATCAAAACAAAGACGCAGAGGTCGGAAACTCTATGAAATATCGAACAGATATTATTAAGGGAGTTGCCGCAGGTGATAAGACTTGGAACAATCCTGCTACCCTTGACAAGATTGCGTCAAATGACCCGGCATTAGGTTCAGCTTTACAGTTAGTTTCTGATGCTCAGAGCAAAGATAAAGTGGACTATGAGCCTACCAGCAAAGAAGGCCAAGAGTACGCAGATTCAGTCAATAAATTATTAACGGGAATGACTGTAAAAGAAGTTAATGATTATTTACCAACAGCAATAAAGCAAATAAGTAAATTACCTGCCGCTGAGATGCAGAGCCGTTTAGCCATTTTAATAAATGCCGCGGATGACAGGGCTAAAAATCTACCTCTTCGTGACCAAACAGATATTCCCCCAGAAGTCATTAAGCAAGAAGGTGGATTACAGGCAGTTATAAGATGGGGAAAACAACATGGAGACAACGACCCACAGCTTATTAATGATTACCTGGAAGCCACTCATAACGGAGATTCTCCGTCGACAGCGTATAATAATGCCATAAAAACAAAAATAATGAAAGACCACCCAGAGGTGGCCGCTCAAAAGGATGTTCCGAATAGAGTTATTAATAACGATAGCAAATCTTTTCACGTTTTTACCGGACAAACGACTATTTATCCAGCAAGGATATGGAACGAAAAATTAGGAAGATTTGAAATTAACCCAAATAGGGAAGAGTCAAATGATAACAGCTCTAAACAAAAAGACAAATGAGGTTTTAGGGTTTCCTGACGGTATGTCACAAGACGCCATAGATTCCGCTATTCAATCGGATAAAATGGGTCGTCCCGATGTTGACGTAAATCCTAATACTTACGATACTGTTATTCGTCCGGCCTTAAAAGAGGCCGCTCAAAAGAACGACCCAAGTATTGTTTATAATGCCCGTGTCAAACAATTGCAGGTAGACCCATTTCTAAGCTCCCTATTTAATCCTTTTGGGTTGATGAAAAGTTCAGACCCTAACATTCAAGAGGAACAGAAATTAAACATCCAAGCTCATCCTGACCAAGCCATGATTGGAAGCTTGGTACAACAGGTAGGGACAATTTCGGCAACGGCTGGAATAGCTGGGCCTGTTATCGAGCCGCTGGCCATGAAGTTAGGTTTCTTGGCGCGTGGTATGACTCCAATGGCTATACGGTCCGCGCAGGTGGGTTCAGAGGAGTTATTGCCAAAGGTAGCCGGTGAAGCTATCAGAAAGACCGTAACCTCTGCCGCAAGTGCTGGAATGGTGGGGGCATTATACCAAGGCGTCTCTTCTTCCGTTGAACAAGGAAAAGGGTTTTTAGACAACAATAAGGCCCCAGATTTGCTCAAAATAGGCAAAAGTATGGCTGAGGGTTTAGGATGGGCGGTTTATGGTTCAGGAGGGGCTTTTACTGGGAAAGCACTGGGTATTTCTGCGTCTGCCGCTACTATTGGGGGAACAGCTTATGTCATGTCAAAAGCTGATGGGGCAAGCGAAGCAGATGCGCGATTGAACAGCGTTTTAATGACCTCTTTTACTGCCATAACTCATGGAAATTTTTCTTTTGAAGCAAGAAAAAAATTAGTATCAGATTTACAAGATACTTTTGCTGGTTATACGAAAGAAAAGAATCCTGACACTGAACAGAATAATATTCATCAGCTTGTGGGGGATGAATTAGTTGGGAAGACGGCTAAAGAGTTGCTCCGTGATAAATATAAAGCACAAATGGAAGAATGGAATAAAAGCGTTTACGTTACCGGCATACGGGGAGAAGCGGATAAACTTCGTAATCCCGAAGAAATATCTGCAATGGAAAATGAAGGTGGAGGACAACAACAAGGCAAAGAAGTAAACCTTCCTCCTAAAAAATTAACTCCCAAACAAAAAAAAGATTTTTCAGATATTGAAAAACAAATACAAGCTCTCGAGAATGAGGGGGGAGCTTACGCAATAAATAAAGTCATTGAAGAACATTCAGACACAGAGGAGCTTGTCAAGAGATTGGCAGACCAAGTATTAAATATGCAGGCAGAAGGTGGCCCTGCTTCTCCCGTAAGTGAAGAAGAAAATGCCGCTTTTAGGAAAATTCATCAAGTAGAGATAGAAAAAGGTACAAGCAAAATAGGAAAAAGCATTGAAGCTAAATCTAAAGAGCAGGGAATCACAGAGGGATTTGAGAATACGGCACAATATCGACCGACAACTTTTGAGGAACAAGAAAAATTAGCAAGTAAAGAAATCAAAGATATTGATAATGCCCGTGCCATGATTAGGGGAGAGAAACCGCTACCTAAGAATCTTGAAGGTGTCGCACTTATAGCAGAAATGGAAAAATATTTAAAGACACATCCTGATGATGAAATAGCGTATGAGTTAGCTAACTCGCCATTAGTAACTGAAACATCCGAACAGGCAAGGGGATTAAGCGTTGCCCGCATGAGAGAACGTGACTCTTTCGCTTATAAAATATCAGAGCTTAAACAAAAAAAGATGTTGATGGCTAAAGAGGTGGCTAAAGATGTTCCTAAAAAAGCCAAAGAAGCGATGAGCAAAATTAACCTGTCTAAAGAAGACCTTAATTTAGATAAATTCCTGGATGAAATAAAATGTTAAATTGCATAATACCGTCGAGATTAGAAGAATACCGCAAAGCTCTTAAAGAACGCAAGCTTGATGTTAAGGGTTTAATTAAAATGACCACTGAACAGCGCATTGCGGCTTTTAAGTCATTCGCGGGAGACAACGCAGAAGCTCTCAATGAAATGTTTGAGAAGAAACTTGTTCTCAAAAACAAGTTGGCAGGACTCAAGAATTTTATCAGCAAGACTGCAGAATTAAAAAGGTACAGTCCAGAAGGGAAGGCGTCTTTAGAAAAATCTTTAGAAGAATATAAAGCCAAGCAAGAAGAGCGCATCTTAAACCCTAAAGAAGAGGAGTCTTTTCTAAATGCCCTGGCGGACAAGATAGCGGGAACGCATATCGAGAGAGATGTAGCAAAAAAAATATACGACTTAAGCAGGACGGCTCAAGACATTAAAGAGAAAGACGCAAAAATGTCTGGGGTTAGTGACGAATATTTTAAGGCGAAGCAGAAATTAGACGACTACATAAAGTCCCAAGAGCCTTTGTCCGTAACATCATCTATTCTTAAAGACGTTGCTGTTATCGGTAGAAACAATCTGATAATGAACCCTTCAACGCCAATTAAGGCCACGACGGCACAGATTGAAAATAGCGTTATGGATTATGTGACCAGAAGGTTAGGGGCAGGTGAGCTTAAGGGTGAAAGCGACAGCCTTGGAGAGAAAGCAAATAAAGAAGCATGGGAGACTTTCCAAAAGACGGGCGTAAATACGGCCGCAATGGAAGACATTGACGATACACATATCTTGGGTAAAGGAGAAAATTTTAAAGCTCCATCCGAAGCAAATATCGGCACAAAAACAGGCATAGCGGTGGCAAAAGGTGTCAATGTCGTTGCTCGTGTTTCTAACAAAATTGCTATTGATTGGGAACATAACATATCTTTCGTTAAATTCTATCAAAAAAACTTCTTTGATATGGCTGATTTGTTATCGACGAAGATGGCAAAGCTTGAGAAGGCTGAAAATGTCAAAGCAAGGGCTGGTGAAATATTTAAGGATGCTGTACGCATAGAGCCTCAAACAGAAGAAGGGGCAATGCTTCGTAAGGTGGCTCAAGAGCAATCAGCAAGGATAACCTCTACCAACAATACTTTTGTGTCAAATATTTCAATGGGGGCAAAGAGGTGGTTAAATAGCTGGATTCCTGGCTTTCCTTTGGGTGACTTTGTTATCCCTATCGCCAAGATACCGGCCAACGTAGTGGCTAATGCCATTGATAATGCTGGTGCTGGAATTCCCGTTGCTCTAAGAGACATTTATCAAGGAAGACAGAAAATACAATCATCCGTCAAGCTGACCAAATACGAGGGATTAATCCAATTCCATAAAGGGGTTCAAAGGATAATGAGAATTGGAGGAACAATCGGAACAGCTTTCTTATTGGCAGAGCAATTCCAGAAGAAAGATTTTAAGTCAGATAAATGGGGAAATCATTTTGTGAAGATAGGAAAGGTCTGGGTGAATATGGAGTATATGAGCGTTATTTCTCCTGCTCTTGCTGGGGCATTATCAATTAGGGCCGGTGAACATGAGAGCACGGCAGGAAAAGCAGAAGAGTATTTAAAAGGCTCCCTACAAGGACTAAAAACAGTCCCAGGGATTAATGATGCCGAACAAATAATCCAAACTTTGACAAGTGACCATCTTGCCAAAAGCGTTGAAAAATATTCATCCGACTTTTTTACATCAAGAGGAGAGCCTGCGTTTCTTAAGAATATGCAAAAAGGACGCCCTATTAATAGGCTTTTATTTGGTGCTCATGGAGTTGAAACTGAGGCAGACGTTCAAGAAGATAAGAGGGAACAAAAAAGAAATAGATACAGCATATTGAGGAAACAATGAGAGACCCTAACGGTTGTTTATACGACGAGGATGGGTATTTTTATCAGAACGGAGAAGGCAACGATTATCCTGTAAACCCTTTTAGTGATGGGGACGAGGATGGAGAGGATGAAGATGATTCTTGGTGAGCGAATGGATGTTGTAGCCCTTACTATTAAGGGACATGTTTCTTCTGTCACGGGACAGGCATTAGTAGAGTCATTGGTAAAGGTTTTAAAGATGCACAAAGTTCATGAATCGACTTTTTATGAATACCCCGTCGGTGGTAATGGAGGAACTGGCTTTACATACATTCAGCCAATTACTGAATCTTTCATTGCGTTTGATGCGTGGCCGGATTTCGGGGGAGCGTACTTGATAATTTGTTCTTGCAAAACGGTGTGTTTGAATAAGGTGACAAAGAAAATACGGGCCATGGGCTTCACTATTAAACAAATCAAGGCAAACGAATTGAGGTTGAAAAATGGATTACTCTAACAAAACGGTGTGCATAATAGATAATGGCTTGTTTATCGAGCTTGCAGTGACTTTAAGTAAAAGTTTTGGAAAAGTCTATTACCACACGCCGTGGGTCAATGCTTTTCCGCAATCAAATACCCGTCTTGTTGGTACTGGAATATCGGGGGTTGAGAGGATTAACCACTATTGGAGCATTAAAGATGATGTGGATTTGTGGGTATTCCCTGACATCTATTGTGGAGACATCCAACTTGAGCTTGAGGCTCAAGGAAAACGAGTATGGGGCTCTCGCATGGGCGATGAACTCGAACTCTACCGGCCTGAAACCAAGGAACATTTGAAGAAGTTAGGAATAAATATTGGTTCCTACAAAGTAATAACAGGAATGGACAATCTCCGCGAACACTTAAAAGAGCATGATGACCAATATGTAAAGGTCAGCACCACCCGCGGCGACATGGAAACTTTCAAGTCTAAAAATTACAATCTCATTGAGCCCAAACTCGACGAGCTTGAATATAAGCTTGGAGCCAAAAAAAGTATTATGCAGTGGGTTGTGGAAGATGCTATTAAAGACGCCGTTGAGATCGGTTATGACGGCTTTACAGTAGACGGCCAATTCCCCGCTCATGCAATGGCTGGCATTGAAATTAAGGACAAGTCTTACGTTGGTATTTTTAAAGAATATGCCAAAATGCCCAAGCAAATCCTTGACGTAAACGAGAAGGTTTCTGAAACCCTTAAAAGCTATGGATACAAGAATTTCTTTTGTTGCGAGATGCGTATTACTAAGGATGGCAAGGCTTGGGTTATAGACCCCATGTGTCGCTTTGGTAGTCCTCCGGGAGAATTAGTTCAGGAAATGTATTCAAACCTTCCAGATATTCTATGGCAAGGGGCAGAGGGTGTTTGCGTTGATCCTATTCCACAGGCTAAGTTTGGGGCCGAAGTTCTTATTCACTCTTCTTGGGCTGATAAGAATTGGCAACCGATAGACTTTCCTCCTGAATTACGCGCTAACATGAAATTTAGGAATTTAGCCATTATTAAGGGAAAGCACTATGTGGTCCCGCAAGGTGTTGGATTGCCTGAAATTGGGGCCGTTGTGGCCACTGGGGATACTCAGGAAGAAGCTATAAAGAAATGTAAGGAATGCTGTGAGCAAATTGAGGGTTATTACATCGAAACATACCCTGACAGTTTAGATGAAGCAACGGCCGAAGAAGAGAAATTAAAAGATTTTGGTATAGAAATCTAGGAGGTTTTATGACAGTACAAACAACTACAACGTACCAGAATTTTGCTGGCGGTCAATCAGTGCTGACATTTAATTTCAGAACGTTGGTGAGTAACCCCAGCTATATAAATGTTTTGGTTATGAATTTAAGCAACAACACCACATCTATTCTAACTTATGGCACTAACTACACCGTGGCCGTTAATACAACTGGTGTCGGGGGAACGGTTACTGTAAGCCCAACCTACAGCACCGCCTATCAATACACTGTTTATCGAAGCACCGGAGAAGTGCAGAGCTCATCTTATGCGAATTTCAATCAATTCCCTGCAAGCACCCTGGAAAACGGGTTAGACCAATTAACTATGCTTATCCAGGAAATTCAAACTAACCAGGGATTGACCTTGCAGGTTCCTTTAGGATTGAGTCCAACAATCAGCACAACGTTACCGACACCGGTCGCAAATCAAGCCTTGGGATGGGACTCAACCGGAACGTTCATGGTTAATTTAAATCTTGTATCTTCTGGGGTAATGGTTATTGCTTCTGCCGCAGATGCCGCGGGTGGTGTACAAAGTACACACTATATGACACCGTCTACAAATACTATCCAAATTCAATCAGCAGTAACCAATGGGACGGGAATAATTATAACGACCAATTCGACACAAGTTGTTATATCTTCGACATTTGTCTCTTCTTCTACAAATGCTGTTAGCATTACAACCACTTCAACGCAGGCAATTATAACGAACATTAATCCGATTAATATTTCAAATGTTCCATATATAAAATGCAGCAATACACAGGCTCAAAATACAAACGGTGGAGGAACAGTTTCAGGCTCTTGGAATACGCTAACATTAAATACAAAAGATAATGACTCGTCTTCTTTGGCAACATTGTCAACAAATCTAATAACTATTCCATCGGGGACATATCAAGTACGTGCGAATGTTCCTCTGTATGCTGGGGGTAACTTATTCAATTCTCAGGTTCGTCTTTTTAGTTCGACCTCTTCTATAGCGTTAGTAAATGGAATATCTAATATTGTTGGTGCCGCTGATACTCCTGTCACAATACCAATATCTGGACAATTTACCATTACTGCCTCAAGCGTTATTATTCTTCAGTACCAAACATCTCATACTCAATCAACAAACGGACAGGGTTCGGCCGCTAATTTTGGTACGGAAGTTTTTTCAGTATTAGAAATGTGGAAAATACTTTAACACCGACGGGAGATGAAAGAAATTTTTTCTCCCGTTATCTTTTTAAAAATAATCCCTTGACATTATATTCCCTTGTGATATACTTAAACCAGAAAGGAGTTACATATGCCAAGAGTAAAAGGAGTGGTTACAAAAAATGTTTATGTTGAAGTTAGCGATGAGCTTTGGGCGAAGATTAAGATACATTGTTTCAATAAAAAGAAAACATTGAAAGAGTTTGTTACAAAATTAATTGAAGGAGCCTTAAAATGAATGAACAGGACCAAAAAACAGTTTTAATATGGTACGTTATTCCTGCAACGATTATCAACCTTATTATATTGTTGTTTGTCTGCGCTACCTGTCATGCTCAAACCATTAACGTAAACGCCCTGGCTGATTCCATATATTGGGCCGAGGGAGGTCTAAAAACTTCTCATCCCTACGGAATCATGCACAAATACCGCACCACAACACCACGTCAAGCCTGCATCAATACTATTAGACATCGGCTTAGTGTATGGAACGGCCAGGAAAATTTTATTGTGTTTTTAGGAAAGACCTATTCTCCCCCATCAATCAACCCTTATTGGGTAAAAAATGTGAGGTATTTCTATGACTCTTTTACAAAGACTTCAATCAGCGTTAAGTAAGGTCAATGGCAATACCTTAACAATGGAAGATGACCGAGGTTATGACGAGTATTACTGTAGCAAGGGGAATCATAGGGTTTTTGAAGACCAGTATAACCATAAGCATCAATGTTGTTATCAATGCTTTTACAAGGAGGAATCATGAACGAAATCAAGACAGCAGAAGTAATCTCCCCTGTCGAGAGAATTTTAGACAAGGTGGGACCGGGTCAAGACCTAGACAAGCTCAGACAGATATTTGAGCTTCAAAAAGAGTGGGAAGCCAATGAGGCTAGAAAAGCATTTCACTTAGCAATGGCGGAATTTAAGGCAATTCCGTTGACAATTACTAAGGATAAGGAAAATAAGCAGTATAAATCAATGTATACGACCCTTGGGAACCTTGTCAATACAGCGAACCCCGAATTAAGCAAGCATGGGCTATCTTCACGTTGGGATATAAAACAGAACGGTACAATATCTGTGACTTGCATAATAACTCACAAACTTGGACATAGTGAGCAAACGACCGCTTCGGCTCCTGCCGACAAATCTGGGTCAAAAAATCCAATTCAGGAAATAAAATCGACTATTACCTATCTTAAATCGGTTACGTTCGAATCAATCACGGGATTAGCCTCTACTGACGCAAATCTCGATGACGATGGTAATGGTTCACAAGAATACATTACCCCTACTCAGCACGGCACCCTTGAAGGATTAATAAGCACTAAAGGATTGGACAAGGGTCTTTTGCTCACTTTCCTTGAAATCGAATCATTAGAACAACTCCCGTCAAAAGAATACATGAAGGCTCTGTCCGCAATCAACGCGGCCAAAAAGGTGGTTAAATGACAATGGAAAAATTAGGAGGGATGGAAGGAAACGAGTACAGGTTCTATTGTGACGGTGTTTGTGGGGACTATATTATATGTAACGAAGATTTTTATTCATCATTAGATGAGCTTAAAAATAACGGATGGAAAACAAAAAAGAATGGCAATGATTGGGAACATTTCTGCCCTTCTTGTGCGGAGGATAAAAAATGAGAATTGTAGACTGTGAACAATGCTCGCCTGCATGGTTTGAAGCTCGTAAAGGCATTCCTACAAGCTCGGAATTCGATAAGATTATCACCTCAGAGGGCAAGCCGTCAAAGTCCCGCGAGAAATACATGTGGAGGCTTGCTGGCGAACGCCTGGGGGGGGTTGTAGAGGAAGGGTTCCAGTCCTTCGCAATGACCCGCGGTAAAGAGAAAGAGGACCAGGGAAGGGCTTTGTATGCGTTAATCCATGAACCGATACAAAAGGTGGGGTTTTGTATCTCAGATTGTGGCCGTTACGGTTCAAGCACAGATGGTCTTTTAAATACCAGGGGAGTTTTTGAGCTCAAATGCCCAGAGATGCAGACTCATATTGGCTACCTGATTAAGTGTCAAGAAATTCCAACGGAGTATTTTATACAGACTCAGGGAGAGCTTTTAGTGACCCAGCGTGAGTATGTGGATTTCATGTCCTATTATGCGGGCATAAAACCATTAATTGTTAGAGCTTACCCTGACAAGACATTTCAGATTCTTCTTAAGGGGGCGTTAGAGCAATTTTATTCTGAATTAGAATGTCTTGTAAGGAAGTTGTCATGAAGACCTGCCCCCGATGTGGCTATGCTCCTTCTGGCAAGGTTCGCTCTGACCCTCAAAACAAGTATTACTGGGGATGTGTTGTTGAGACTATTTCTAATGAGATAGGGTACACAAGAACCGAAGTTCACGAAATGTTAAAGTATAAATTTTTAACCTCTATGGAAGTTATTAAAAACAAACGCACTGGAATTTCTTATTTAATTCCTAAAGAGAAGTCTACTACCTGTCTTGATACAAAAGAATTTGAAAAATTTTTAACTGAAACTAGAGAATGGGCTTCGATGGTATTAAATATTTTTATCCCAGAACCAAACGAACAAACATACGCTTAACAGGGAGTAACGACATGGCGGTGAAGACAGTAAGTTTAGAGACGGCTAAGTTGCTTAAAGAGGCGGGGTTTAGACAAGAAGGTGGTTGGTATTGGACGCAACATAAAGTAGATACTAAGAACTGCATTCTAAATCTGGGTAAGTTTAATCCCGATGGATGTTTTCATAATTTTTACGCCCCCACCACCGACGAGTTGCTTGAGGAGTTGCCTTATCGGATTAATTATCAGAGTCATTGGGGGTATTTAAGCATCGATAAAACTAATACGCCTGAATATATCGTAGGCTATCGTGGAGAAGGCCATAAAACATTATGGGCCAAAGAAATTGGAACATTGCCAGAAGCCCTCGCCCGAATGTGGCTCTGGCTCAAGAAAGAAGGACTGCTATGAAGACAGAATTAAAGAGTTGTCCTTGGTGCGGAGAAATCCCTGAACTATGGCAAGCACCTAAAGGTAATTGGTATATAGATTGTAGGGGACATGATTGTGGGGTTAATCCTGGAACTGATAATTATTTATCAAAGGAAAATGCTATTAAAATATGGAACAGCCGCCATGATGCGAAGGAGAAAAATAATGATTAAACAATTAGCAGAGCTAGGAGTGCTGCCTCCTAAAAGATTTTTAGAACCCCATATGCTTGACTATGATTGTGGGTTTAATGAATGTCTATCCGACTGTGCTGGTCGGAAGATTGAGGTCAAGTGGGATAAATTAGCTTTGGCTAAGAAATTATACTCTGAAATATCAATAGATGAATACGGAGAAATTAAGATTTATGGTTTAGAGGTAGCATGGTCAAGGCTTCCTAAGTGGCATAAGGATTTCTTCTTAGGAGTAGCCAAGAATATTGAAGCATCCGAAAACTCTATCCTAACTATAACCGCAATAAAACAAGGAGAATAAAATGAACAAGCCAGTATTGGTAACAACAGAATTTCGTGGAGTATTTTTCGGGTACGTTAAAAATGATAAAAAATTACCAGTAGAAATTACTCTCACAGCAGCACGTAATTGCATCTATTGGGCGTCAAGCATTGGAGGTTTTTTAGGATTAGCTTCCAAAGGCCCTGATTCTGATTGCAAAATTGGTTCACAGATTAATGAGATTACTTTGTATAAGATTACCAGCGTAACTCCTGTCGATGAAAAGGCGGTGGAAGCATGGAAAAAGGCTTAGTCATAGATAAATATGATGTGGCAAAGGTTATTCTTTTTGGAGCCTGCACGAATCGAATACCAAAAGTTGGAACCAAACTAACAGATTTACCAGCGTCTGATTTAATTTGGGCCGAAGATAGATTGTTACCTATTAAAGGATTCAAAAATAGATTGCCTTTATGGGTATTATCCGGTTCCGGTTACGGTTACGGTTACGGTGACGGTTCCGGTTCCGGTTCCGGTTCCGGTGACGGTTCCGGTTCCGGTTACGGTTACGGTGACGGTTCCGGTTCCGGTTCCGGTTACGGTTACGGTTACGATGACGGTTCCGGTTACGGTTCCGGTTACGGTTCCGGTTCCGGTTACGGTTACGGTTACGGTTCCGGTTCCGGTTCCGGTTACGGTTCCGGTTACGGTTCCGGTTACGGTTCCGGTTCCGGTTACGGTTACGGTTACGGTTCCGGTTCCGGTTACGGTTACGGTTCCGGTTCCGGTTCCGGTTCCGGTTCCGGTTCCGGTTCCGGTTCCGGTTACGGTTATAAACAATTACCAATATTGCTTAATTAACTATAACGGCAATCAAACAAGAGAAAGGAAGAGAAGTATGAAAAAAGAATTTGAGATGACAGAGGAAGATTTAAATACTATTTTAGAAGCAAGTAAGCCCGTTCCATATATACTTCCTAATTGCGGAAGAATTAGAACTCCCCAAGAAAACGCTAATTCGGCATGGGAGAATTTAGGTAATAAAATGGGTTTTGATTTTATGACGGTTGAACCAACAAGCAAGGGAAATAGAATATTCTTAGCGGAGCCGAAACGGCGGTGGAGGAATGAATAATTCAGATAAAATAATACTGCATTTGTGCGCTGACATTGGAAGTGATAGTAAACCTTATACTGATGCAGGTTATACCGTCATAAAGGTTGGCAAAGATATTGGTGTTGAGAATTATAACCCACCTGATAATGTTTATGGAGTTATTGCTAATCCTGTTTGCACACATTTTAGCATTGCTCAAGGATTTCATAAAATAGGCGATCATGTGGAAGGATTTAAAATGGTGCAACACTGCCAAAGAATAATATCTCAAGCACGACCACATTTTTGGGTAATAGAAAATCCAGCTAGCGGTCATCTTAAAGATTACTTAGGAAAACCAAGATTTGTATATGAACCTTGGCAATTCGGAAGTCCTTGGACTAAAAAAACTGCATTGTGGGGCGTATTTAATATTCCTTCTATAAAATATCAATATTGGCAAGATGTGCCTAAGATTGAACAGTTATATGTGAGGCCAGGTAGACCTAAACCATCATTAGCATTTCTACACAAGAGCGCAATTAAATATATTCCAGAGTTTTCTGATTTTCAATGTGATGATGATATGTCTTTCCGTTCATTGTCTAGTCAGAATTTTGCCAAAGCATTTTTTGAAGTTAATCAGTAAGGACAAAACCATTAACCATTGAGGCGGGGATTACGACGTAATTAACCCCACACTTAGAAGAATAAAAAATAAATGAGATTTTATTTGACATTGTCAATTATACCTTGGTATAATTCGTTTATGGCAAGCGTGATAACAAAAGTGGATAAAAAATTTAAGCGGACCTCAGAAACGGGGACCGCTATTTTTGTGTCCCCGTGCTCACGTTTGCCAAAACAAGAGTCACCATATTTTGTTATGGACGGGGGCACTCCTTTAAATTGGCACTGTGTATCAAGTTATGACCACGTAATTCCCTCTCTTCCTGGTTGTTATGCAATTTACAAATACAATCTTGAGACTTCTGAAAAAGAGTTAGTTTATATAGGAACTGCTATAAACTTAAAAAATAGGCTTAATAAACATGAGATTAAGAAATGTTTAAATGCTTTACTTTCTTACCCTTGGTGTACTTATATAAAATGTCGCGTAATGTTTAATAACGATTACCGTCGAAGAATTGAAATAAAATTTATTAAACGCCTTAATCCTAAGGGAAATTATGTCTAAAGACCCTGCTTTTTTATTCTATCCCAATGATTGGTCAGGCGGGACAATGACATTTAGTAGAACAATGAAAGGCGCATATCTTGACCTTTTAGTAGCTCAATTTAATCAAGGTGGATTATCTTTATCTGATATCAAACAGGTTTTAGGGTCAGACTTTTGGATGTGGGACACCAAGTTAGTTTCCAAATTTCAAAAAGAGAACGACTTGTACTTTAGTCCTCGATTACAAAAAGAAATGACGAAAAGACGTGTTTTTTCTCAGAGCCGAAGAGATAATTTAAAAAGTGTTACCCATATGGAGACCCATATGGAAAATGAAAATGAAGATAGAATTCCTCCAAACATCGATGATGTTGTTAAATATTTTGCCGAAAGAAAAAATGGTGTTGACCCACAAAAATGGTTTGATTTTTACACCTCCAAAGGTTGGAAAATTGGCAAAGAAAAGATGGTAGACTGGAAAGCCGCTGTGAGGACTTGGGAACAAAAGAAGGAAGATGTTAAGGTCTGGCCTAAACATCCTAAATCATGCCCTGATTGTTTTGGCAATGGCTATGAAACAGCCCAGGGAAGTGGGCAAAGAGTTTCATGTAGGAGAAAATATGGACCGCAATCAGAAAAATAAACTTATCAAAGATAATTTTGAGATGCACGCTAGGAATGCCGCGACCGCTAATGCAGAGCACTATAAACTTTCAGAAGGTGGAAGAGATGTTATTTATCAGGCAATAATGAATTTCATTGATTACGCTTTTGATTGTGGGAAGATAAAAATTTTAAATCATAATGATTGGGATGAATTAGAACAGGGATATAAGAAAGCCATGCAGGATGAGGCAATTAAAAGGGGGGATTGGGATGGTGTCTCAACTTAACCAGATTCATACTGTTTTGGTCGATGAAGGAAAGATTTCTTCATGGGAGGCAATTACAAGATTTAGAATAACAAGGCTGTCGGCACACATTCTTGAACTTAGAAGAATGGGATTGAATATTAAATCTGATTGGCGAGAAAATGCTGATGGGAAAAGATGGGTAGAATATACTTATGATGTGTCAGTTATGCAAAAAAAACAAATGGGAGCAACGCCATCACCTATTTAGTCAAACGAAGTGGGCAAGAAAGTTGTATGGTGGGTTAATAGACGACGATAAAAATATTATGATGCTATGTTCGGTTTGTCATTTAAATAAACCGATACCAAAATGGACAGAAAGAAAATTTTGTGAATCGTTAGGAATTGAAATGAGGTCTAAATGTCGAATTTGATAATAGGCGCAGGATTTACAGGGATGGCCGCTGGAATTAAGACAGGTTGGCCAATATACGAGGCAACGGATAGAGCTGGGGGCATATGTAAATCGTATCAAAAAGATGGTTATCATTTCTCTGTGGGCGGAGGCCATTGGCTGTTTGGAGAGGGAAAGGGATTAGATTATATAAGTAGTCAAGTAGATTTAAATAAATACGAGAGACGAGCAAGTGTGTTTGTGAACAAGTTTTTTGATTATCCTATTCAAACTTATGTTAAAAAGCCATGTATGGCACATCCAGATACATTGAAACATTGGTTAATACAGTCTTTTGGTCCTGAATTATTCAACATGTTTCATGGGCCTTTTAACGAAAAGTACACAGCAGGGATGTATGAGACCGTTGTTCAGACAGACCAGTACAAGAGCCCTGCTCCTGGCGGCAAGGGGTTCTGTAGCAATTTCTATGACCCAGTAGGGGGGTTGGACGTATTGGTTGAAAAAATGTCCGCACAATGTGATATAACTTACAACATGAGGACGCATGGTATTGACGTGGAAAAAAAGCTAATATTTTTTGATGTGAAGGAAAACCCCCCAGGAACTACGTTTTTACCTTATGATAAAATTATATCCACAATCCCATTAAATCAGATGCTTAGAATGTGTGGGAAAAGAGTGTATTTGCCATATACATCAGCTTTGGTCATAAACATAGGGGCAACGCCAGGGAAATTATGTCCAACAGACCATTGGATATATGTACCTTTCTGCAAGTCAGGGTTTTATAGGGTTGGATTTTATTCAAACGTCAGTGCTGATAAGGCCCCGGATGGAAAGGTAAGTCTATCTGTTGAGATGGCATTTCTCCCAGAGCATAAGCCAAACGAAGAGCAGTTAGAGCAGATTTGTTTTGAGGTTGTTAACGAACTGCAAGAATGGGGATGGATTGGGGAAGTGGATGTTGTAGACCCCACATGGTGCCAAGTTGCATATACATGGCTGTACAAAAAGGATGATGCCATTAAGGAAATCGAATGGCTAAAGAGCAAAGGGATTGTATCAACCGGAAGGTATGGGGCTTGGCGATTCCAAGGGATGAAGGAATCAATAGAGATGGGATTTGCCGTATGAGTAGACCGATAAGAGCTCATGATGGTTGTGTTATAGGTTCAATGTACTCACGCAAGGATAGTCCTCCTATTTGGATAAGAAAAGGAAAAAGAATTTTGGAGGCTATAAACAAATGTCCTACAAAAATTCATTCTTATTGGGTTGCTGAAACTCCTCTTTTTTGGGGAGACAAATTAGTAGGAGCATGGGAAGAAAGACAAAGGGGAAGTTCATACGTTTCTATCAAAGAACATTGTGACAGAGGATTATTTTTTTGCATGGATGTTTATTGTAAACAATGCGAACAATGGCACTTTAGGGGATTGTCATGATAAAAGGGATGGTATCTATCGTGGTACCGACGCACGGGTATAGAGATCTCTCCCATCTCAAAAATTCAATCGAAAATTCGTTGTACAAGAATTACGAGCTTATTATTGTTAATCGCAATCAAGAGCGTTCTTTGCAAAGGAATTATGGAATTGACCTCGCTAAAGGCGAGTTCCTCTTATGGTTGGACTCGGACCAGGGGATAAGCCCGTTTCTACTGACTGAGTGTGTTTCAATGATGCAGAAAGGTTATGATGCTCTATACGTTCCTGAGATTATTGTTGCAGACAGCTTCTTTGGTAAGATTCGTGCTTTTGAGAGGACTTTCTATACTGGGACACCTATTGATTGCGTCCGTTTTTTGCGTCTTCCTTGTCCTCGATTTGATACGGAATTGCATGGACCAGAAGACAGCGACTTTGACCGTCAGGTGAAAGGGAAAAGGGGAATAACCAAAGCATCTTTGTATCATTACGACGACATTCCTATGTCAGAGTATTTTAAAAAGAAAGCATATTATGCAAAATCTCTCAAAGCGTTCTTGGAAAAAAATCCTGGCGATAAGTGTCTTAATCCTTGGTATAGGTGCATTGGTGTTTTTGTTGAGCAGGGTAAATGGAAGTCCATTATCAGACGCCCTATTTTATCAATCGGGATATTCTTCATCATATCATTACGAGGAATAATTTATGTCTTTAAGCGTTGATGTGTGCATTGCTTGTTACAAAAAAGACCCTCTTCTTAGAGAGGCTTTGGATAGTATTAGAATGCAAACTTACCAGAATGGAAGTGTGCAGGTTTATTTTGATGATGAAGGAATAGGGACAGGGGAAGCTTTTAATAAAGCAATTTCATTGTCTAAGGCTGATATTGTTGTCCTACTATGTTCCGACGATGTTTTCACTGATAAAAACGTAATATCTGACATCGTTGCTCAGTTTGAAAATCCAGAGATTGCTCATGTGTCAAGATGGTACCACCAGTTTGTAGAAAATGACCGCACACCTGTGAGAGCGTGGAGAGGGAATAACGTTATTGAGCTTGCCAACAATCCGTCTGGACTTGCATTCCGCAGGGCAATCATGCCAAGGTTAACAAATAAGATGTTTGTGGAAGTCTCGGAGCCGGTGTGGAGAATTACCACGTGCAAATTATCCGGAATTCCTTACGGGTATTCAATTTTAAGGTATGACACCGTGGCTGTTCGAATACACCAAAGCATATCTCGCACGCCTGGGTATTATAAAAAGATGTGGAATTCTTCACCCGTCGAGGAATGGGCTAAACTTGGGTGGGAAGTAAATGACTTTACACACTTAATACAGGTGGGGGTTAATTTTGAAAAGAAGGCCGTTGCTCAAGAAGCTTGCCAGTTTTTGAATTACAATAAATGGGCTTTTATCAATCCTGCATTTTGGTTTTTCTTTGTAGTGGCTCTGTGGACACCCAGAGAAATTTTATACAAGATTCCTGAAATTTATCGCTCAACATGGGGAAGATGGACAACTCGTGAGGTGAAGCGTGGCAAGTGATTTTATAATGCAGTTAATCCAAAAAAAACTAATTGATAAGAATTATCAAGTAACTCAAGAAGAAATAGGAAAGGCTACAGAATCCCTTGCAGACAGGGTTATTCTTGCCCAATTATTGATGAATATGTTGTTAGATGAACAAAAATGTTTAAATACTTTTATAGAAGAAAGAAAAAAAATAGATGGTTATGAAAAATAAAATAACAATAGCCATTCCGGCATACAACAACGAGGAGCACATTGCACAAGCTATTGAAAGCGCATTGGCTCAAGAGTATCCAATGAAAGAAATACTCGTCTGTGATGATTGTTCAACCGACAAGACTGTTGAGATTGCCAACTCTTACCCCGGTGTAAAAGTTATCAAGAATTCCTTTAACATGGGCATTGGAAATAATTTAGGAATGTTGATGTCAAAGTCCCAAGGTAAGTATATAATATATCTTTGCGCTGATGATTTGTTCGCAAACTCAAAGGCGGTGAGCGATTATGTGAAGATATTTGACAGGATGCCAGACATAGGGGTGATTGGGAGGTATTATTATTATTTCCTCGACGGACACCAAGGACCAATTGGATTATGTCGAGAAAAGAATATTTTAATACAATCCTGTTGCCCGTCTGGTATGGCGTTTCGTAATAAAGATTTTAGAATTAACTGGACTAACAAAATATTTATTGAGATGCCCAACACTGTTGCTCAATACATTACTCAATGCCGATGGACGATGTTAGAATACGACACCATAGCGGCTCGTTTCCATCCTGGTGGCAACACAGGAACAAAGAAATCGTACTACACTGAATCTCCCACCCAAAACTGGATTGATTTATTAGGAATTAATTTCCAGGACTTCCCAATGTTCATACAATTAAAAAACCGAGCACCTCATTTACTTTGGAGGGAAATATGCTTGCATGTCAAGAACGACAAGAGTGTCCTTACACGTTGGGATTTCTGGAAGTTTGCTGTGCCAGCGATGGTGATTCCATCCAGTTCTCTAAGGGCTCTCACGGAATACTATCGTCATCGTATAACAAGAAAAAGAGTACAAATCATTGACAGGCCACTAGGGGGTATTTAATGAAAAGAGTTTTAGTAACTGGTTCAGGAGGATTCATAGGTTCTCATTTTTTAAGCCATGTTTTGGTAAATACGGATTGGAATATTGTTGGTATTGATAGTTGGAGACACAAAGGCATATCGGAAAGAATAACGGACAGTTCTCATTACCAAACAAACAAGCATAGGGTTGAGATATTTACACACGATTTGAACGCACCTTTATCAGACATCCTCATTGATAAAATAGGGAATATTGATTACATCGTTAATTTTGCATCAGATTCACACGTTGACCGCTCAATTTCTGACCCAGTGCCATTCGTGCAAAACAATGTAAACATAGCTTTGAATATTCTTGAGTATGCGAGAAAAATACAAATAGAAAAGTTTATTCAAATCAGCACGGATGAAGTTTATGGAGCAACAAAGGGGGATGAAACACATCCAGAATGGGACACGATGTTGCCATCTAATCCATACTCAGCAAGTAAAGTATGCCAAGAAGCAATCGCCATAAGCTATTGGCGCACGTACAGCGTTCCTATTATAATTACCAATGTCATGAATACCTGTGGAGAATATCAGTCGAGCGAAAAGTATATTCCGATGGTCATAAAAAAGATTCTTAATAAACAAAAGGTTCAAGTCCACTCTGACCCTAAGACAGGGGAGCCAGGCTCAAGATTTTGGTTACATGCTAGGAATACTTCCGACGCTGTTCTGTTCTTGCTTAATAAAGTAAATCCTGTTATGTTCCCAGATAGTAATAGGCCAGAAAGATTTAATATTGTAGGAGAGAAGAGAATTTCTAATTTGGATATAGCTAAAATGGTTGCTGAAATAATGGGGAAAGAGCTTGATTACGAACTTGTAGACGCTCATTCTTCACGTCCAGGCCATGACCCTCACTATGGTTTGACAGGAGAAAAGTTGAGAAATTACGGTTACGAATTCCCAGTTAATTTACATAAATCTCTAGAACGTATGATTAAGTGGACTTTAGATAACCCAAGGTGGTTGAAATGAGTTGCAGTATTAAGGTGTTTAACAATTTTGACAGGATGGAAAAAGACCGGACGGGTAAGAACATTCCCATCTACCGGAAGCATACTGTTTATTTAAATAAAGAGCAGGCCGAAATCGAGAAGCAATCAAGGGACATTCAACGGGAGATGATAAATGCTAAAACCAGAAGCAGAAGAAATTTACAGGGTTCTCGTTAATTCCAAGGCAAGAAAAAATTTCACCATTCAAGATTCACAAGAGCTTTATGGTCGAGGAATTACTGATTTACAGGTATGGTCCAAAGCTTTAGATTTAATGGAGTATTTAAAGAGGTTTGATAAGAAAAAATGAGATACCTTTTCCCACTAAATCCTTATAACCAGCAACGTCAATTTGAAAAGCCAGTTTGGGTGTTCCCTGCTCATCTTGCAATGTTTGCAACGTTCTTACGGAATGCTGGGCATGAAGTAATTTGGGGTGGAGATGAGTCTAAAGAATTAAAATTAACCAAAGTCATTAAAACTGATGACCAAATAGAGGTTCCTTTCGAATTATTACCATTTCCCGACCGCCAGTTCACGGACGCGTTAAATAAAAGATGGCAGGCTTATGGCAACTATAAGTTCCATCCTGCAACACACATGATGGCGAGTAATCTGTGCTGGTACGGAAAATGCACTTTTTGCATAGACACAAAGAAGCTGGAAGAAAAAGAGCATCGTGGCCTTAGGACAGTTGACCATTGCATGGAGGAGATAGATGACCTTATTAAGAACGGATACAGAGAAGTATTTGACGACTCGGGGACGTTTCCTATTGGAAAGTGGCTTGATGAATTTTGTGTCAAAATGTGTGTCAATGAGAGGCGAAGAAAAATTAGGGTGGGTTGTAATATGCGCGTCCAAGATGCCCCATGGGAAGCAATGGCTGGCGCAGGGTTTCGCTTCATCCTCTTTGGGGTCGAATCTGCTAATCAAGAGACTCTTGACAGAATTAAAAAGAGTGCAAAAGCAGACGAAACAATCAAAATCCTCAAAGAAGCCTCGGACGCGGGGCTAGAGCCTCACGGCACTTTTATGACCGGCTATCCTTGGGAGAACGAAGATGACGAAAAACGAACCATCGAACTCTGCCACTTCTTGCTCAAGAAAGGGTATCTTAAGACTGCTCAGGCATCCGTATATAGTCTTCCTCGTACGGCTCCTGACATTTTTTCTCCTGGCCACATCTATTTGCCTCGCTTTTACGACGTATATAAAAGCCCTGAATTTATTATAAGAAAGCTCAGTGACCTTAAGCGATGGGAAGATTTCACATATTTATTACGCGGCACTCGTTTAGTGGTAGAAGAGAAAATCAGAAAGGCGTTACATGATAGGAAACATTGCGCTCATCATCCTGTGTAATTTTTTGTTTTATTTGAAGACGTTCCAATTCAAGTACGTCAGCGACGACATACAGTCTGCTATGAGAACGCCTGAGAAGAATCCTTTTGTGCATTATTTTTGGGTGATAGAAGGTAAGTTAAAGAGCGTTTCTTATAATATGATGAAAAAAGGAGTGGCCAATTTCCACCTTCCTTTTGTGGACCACTTAATCACCACTCTTATTCATTCCCTGGTTTGTGCTGGGATTTACGTTGGATTTGGAGCAAACAATGTGTCTTTATTGGCGGCATTCTTATTCTCATTCAATCCTATAAACAATCAAGGAGCGGTGTGGATTAGCGGTCGTGGTTATGCTTTGTCAGCTTTAGGGATGGTCTGGGCGTTAGCGGTCCCTTGGGAGATGGGCTGGTTATCGCTTCTAGTGGCAACGTACTCAAATGCGGGGTTCTTTATGCCCGTTGCTTTGCTAGGTTCAGGCCATCCTCAACTTTTAATATTCATGCCTTTTATATGGGCTCTGTACTTTAAGAATTTCAGAAAGAACGTTAAGCAGAAGTACGAAATGGAGACCTTTGAAGATGACAGAAAACTAGAACCATTCAAAATCATCCTTGCCACAAAAACCTTTGGTTTTTACATCGTGCACTCACTTATCCCAATTAAGAACACCTTTTATCATTCATTTCTCGAAAGCTTGGCAGGGAGCAAGAAGTGGAGAGCGCGTAAGATGGATAGATTCTTTTTCTGCGGGGTTATTGCGATTGCGCTCATGGCTTGGTATTTGATTACTCACAAGTGGGACACTGTTAGCTTTGCCATCCTTTGGTGGTGTGTTGGCATCGGACCATTTTTAAACATTATGCGGATGCAGCAGGAAATCTCAGAGCGTTATTGCTACCTTCCCAATGTGGGCCTGATGGTTATTTTGGCAACGATTTTGTCCAAGGTATTTGTATTATCTCCAATGGTTTACGGTGTTCTTGTCGGTGGTTTTGTCATGATGTATGCCACAAAGATGTGGTTTTACATGGAGACCTTTAAAGATGATTTCTGGCTTATTGAGTATGCGACAATGTGGAGCCCGGACTCATGGTTTGCTTGGAACGCCAGGGCACATACACGGATGAATTCACAGTCCTTTAAAGAAGCTCAGATATTTTGGGTCATTGCTTTAAACATCAGTCCAAAAGAATTTAAAATACTGTTGAACATCGCAGGAAGTCTTTTATTAATGGGTCCTCAATATCATGCGGAGGGATTAGGCTATGTGGCAGAAGCAGAGAAGAATATACCCGAAGGTCAGGAAAAACAGTGCAAGGATTTAATAGCGAATTTTAGAAAAGGCCAAGTGACTTTCTTGGTGTAAGGAGTCTTATGATTAGCTTTCTATTGCCATCAAAGAACGAGCCAAAGGTCCAAGAGACAGTTAAGCGCGTTGAAGAATTCTGCATCATGGAAAAGATTGAGTGTCAAATTATTATCTGCAATGACCGTGAGGGCAAAGGCAAAGGATGGGCTGTGCGTGAATGTTTGAAACACGCCAAGGGTGATTTGATTTGCTTCTTAGATGGCGATGGTGATATAGAGCCTCGCATGGTAAAAAGATTATTTCCATTTCTTGATGATTATGACGTGGCAGTAGGAGTAAAGCCAATTAGCGGATTGTGGTCGCGTAGGATATTGACGTATCTATCGCGTATCTACCTTGCTATTTTATTTAATATTAAAGTTGACAGTCAAACAGGAATAAAGCTTTTCAAGCGTTATGTTCTTGATTACACATGGTACAGCGACGGATGGCTTTATGATTTAGAAATACTTCATGATGCAAAACAACGCGGGGTAAGAATGTGTGAAGTCCCAATTGAATGTAATATAAATAAAGGCGTGAAAGGAAAAGCATTATGGAGAACTCTCAAAGAGTCAATAACCCTGTATCTGGAAACAAGGGATTAACCGAAGAAGCTCTCATTGATTTGTGGATGGAGATGTATGTCAAGCCACAGTATGGGAGTTTCGCAAAAAAGTCTCACATCAATCAAAACGTGCGTGACTTCATAAAAGAGGCGGTGAATCGTTATGGAAGAAGCTCTAATTAGAGGTGGCGCAATTTTTCTGTTTATCTGGCTCATGTTCAAGATAGGAAAGACTGCGTGAAATTTAAGCTTAAGGACAAAGTAAAGATTCCAGAAATTGGTTGGCATGGAATCGTTCGCAGGATTCAGATTGAAGAGTCCGGCATACTTTACGAAGTTCGTTACTTTTCAAATGGTGAAGCAAAAGGTGTGTGGTTTTATGAAGAGGAACTGGAAGCCTATGATGCAAAGAGTTAGAGTTATCATCAAGTGCGAAGATTGTGGAGATAAGTCCGAAGTGTACACATCTAAGCCCATGCTTACATTAAAGCAGAAGAAGTTTTGTGATAAATGCCTTTACCGTCGGAGATGTAAATATGTCAGAAAATCTATGCCCGTACTGCAATAAGAGACCCATCCTAAGAAGAACCTGCGGTCACTACACATGCCAATTCAAAAGGCACATTCTACACATGCGCACTAAGCGCAAGACAGAGCAAAAAAGACCCTCACGTCAAATCTCCATAAGTATCCCATCAGGCTCTACGTTACGATAGATTGTTTCTTTATTAAGAAATAGTTGAAAATCTCACCATATCCCATACATTAAAGCTATGGGAGCTATTGAAAATTATACCTCAGCTAAGACAAGCAATCGCAATACAATACATCAGATAACCCATGCTGGTGGAAGACCTAACAAACTTAATTTTGATGCAACAGTAGCAGAGCGTGAAGCTCGTATCTTTAGAATATGTCAAGGGTTCATCCTTAAGAAGTTTATGGACCCCAAAGTTAGCTCAGAAGAAAAGTGTAAGCTCGCTGAAAAGATATACTTAACACGTTTCAAAGAAAGACCCGACAAAGAAGCGGGCACATCTCCGGCCGGAGGTCAAGTTAAAGTAATCATCGTGAGGGATGGACATGAGCAAAGACATGATAGTCCAGGCGGGTCATTATCAAGACCTCTTCCTGCACTCACAAAGTAAGTTTCCAGCTCTCATCACTGCGATAGGGACAGGAAAGACTTTGTCCCTTTCAACGAAGGTGCATGATTATTGCGACACCTACCCCAACAGTACCGGCCTTATTATCCGTAAAGAATTCACTGACCTACGCGATTCCACAATGAAAGACTTTCAACAGTATTTTGATTGCTCCATAGGCGTTGATAAAAACTATTATCTTCCCAATGGCTCACTGATTATGTTCAGACACGGCGATGAGCTCGATGTCCTAAAGAACATTAATCTTGCCATAGCAGGTATAGAACAAGCAGAAGAGTTTAAAACAGACACACAGTTTCAGTTTATCCGTGACCGTTTAAGACAAATGAATGGTGCTAAGGTTCGTCCTTTGTGCATCATTGCTAATGCAAACGGTCATAATTGGATTTGGAAGTTGTGGATAAACGGAGCGTTGGAGGTTGTGGAGATTGACAAAGCCACTGGCCAGTATCAGTACATTAATGGTCAGTATGACGCAATCACTGCTAACACCTTTGCCAATGAAAGAAACCTTCCCAAAGACTTTATTGATGACCTCAAGCGCATGGAAGTAGAATCACCAAACCATTTTAGACAATACGTAATGAACAACTTTGAAGAAATGAATGAGGATGACTATGTTTTCTCCTTTGATGAATTACTCGAATCCCGCAACAAAGACTTCGTTCTCAAGCAAGGCTTCGGACACAAGGTTATGGGATTTGATATTGCAAGATTTGGTAACGACAAGTGCTGTGCGTATGGATTTCAACAGCTCACCAGCTTGTATTGGTCTGAGTTTCATGTGGAAGAATGGGGACATAAAGACCTCGATTATTCGACCGGAAGAATTCTATCTATCTCCATGAGCAACAGGGTTGATGACAACATCATTGATGAAGAGGGAATGGGTGCCGGTCCAACAGACACAATTTGTCATGGTAAGGGACGTGAAGACTTTGAAGGATTTCGTAATAAGACGTATGGATTTGATGATAACAAAGAGTTTGCCAATGCCCGTACAATGGCGGCATTCAAGCTTAAGGACCTGGTTAAGAAAGGATTTATACGCATCATGGATGAAAAGACCATCCAAGAGCTTATGACTCTTCGTTATCGGTATACCAATGATGGGCGTAAGATTCTGTTGAGCAAGGATGAAATGCGAAAGCATGGCATTGCTTCCCCTAACCGTGCTGATGCTTGTCTGATGGCTGTCACGCTCATTGGCAAGGTCCGTAAAGAGCAAGAGAACATGTATACCAGGCCAAGGCAAAATCAAGTTGCACGTGAAACAAGCTTATTTGGAATTGCGGGTGTCAGATGAAGATGATGACCAAAAACGAGATTCATGATGATTTCGCAATCATCCTTGAGTTGACTGATGCAGAGCTGGCGTTTATTGAAGAGGAGCCAACAAGGATTTATAGTCCAGAAGTGATGTTGAA
>Ga0206798_1021_pt3 | contig 33940 bp, 33 predicted proteins | sample Alteio_BWOrgCont_66_FD_152893 | JGI IMG/M metagenome (GOLD analysis project Ga0206798, IMG submission 152893) | Enriched cells from forest soil in Barre Woods Harvard Forest LTER site, Petersham, Massachusetts, United States -... | ecosystem: Environmental > Terrestrial > Soil > Temperate forest >...
AATCTAAAAGTACTTCTGGGGCTCTGTAGCGTCTGTCTTGAATTTCGTTTCTGGTTCGTTTATCATAAAAATATTTATTGCGTAAAAATGTTAGATTTTTTCGTGTACGAAGAAGATGCTGATACGAAATTTGTTTGTAGTGTATACGAATTATTTGCGGGATCAATCCAAATGTTATTGGATAAAGGAAAATATAAATATGGACTACCAATATCCGTGGTTAAAGTTATTGTAAAACAATTATTAACAGCATTGGCAACATTGCATACGGAATTAAAAATTATACACACAGACATTAAGCCAGAAAATATTTTATTTAGGGGTATTCCAGAATATCAGCAAACAATCATTAAGCTCTTTGAGCAGAGTGGTTTCCAAAAAAAATATGAAGATCTTCGTATCAGATTTAATTCCGATGAAGCTAGATTTAATGAAGAATTAGAAATACTTGCACTTGATTCAATTAAGGAAATATGTTCGATTAATATTGAATATGACGGAGATGAAGAATTGATACCAGATGATGAGACAGATGAAGACGATTTTATTGAAGGAGAAGATGATAGTTATGATGAAGATGATAGTGATTTGGCATTTAATGAGAGGAGACAATCGATTGATGATGTAATCGAGCACTTAGACTATACTGATATGCATAATTTGGAGGATGAAAACGTATACGACTTTTTTTAATATCTTAAACAATCGTCCAAACACGACGGATAAAAGGGAAGTTATTGATGATCAATATGTGAATAAATGCGAAACAGCATTAACCGATTTTGGGAATTCATATTTTTATGATAAACGAACCAGAAACGAAATTCAAGACAGACGCTACAGAGCCCCAGAAGTACTTTTAGATTTAAATTATGGTTATCTGGCAGACATTTGGTCGGTCGCTTGCGTGACGTTCGAATTATTAACAGGATTTGTTTTATTTGATCCAGAAGAAACGCCATTAAACAAAGACATTCATCATTTATTTTTGATGGAAACAATGTTGGGACCAATGCCCCTAAAAATGCGAAGAGCATCAAAAAGAAACAAATTCTTATTTGATAAGCGAAAAAATTATCACATAAAAAATTTAGAAAAGATTAAACAGTACAATGTAAAGTACAGACTAATCGAACAATTTTTATTTACCGAAGAAGAAGCGAGCAAAATAAGCGATTTTCTCCTTTGTGGCCTGAAATATGATCCGAACGAAAGATGGAATGCCAAAGAATTATTGAATCATCCATGGATCAAACATATCGATTCAAATTAGAATTTGCAAACTAAAATTAATTAATAATTAATCCATTAATAATTAATTTTACTCAGTGAGTGGAATTAATGATCAATAATTAATGATTAGTAATTATCGAAACAAAATATATTCTTCATTTCACAATATTAACAAAATTGATATTTTTGATTACCAACATTAACGGGGATAAAAATTACCACTATGTGTACCATCTCCACGATTCGAATAATGACCTAAATCGCTGCTGCTCCGGCCAAATACAGATGGAGGTTTTGTATTGAAACTACTATAACCAGTGTTTGATGCACTTGGTCTTTTCGCATTTCCATTCAATGACGATATTATTTTGGCATTGTCAGGATTTTTGGAATTTTTTTCCTTTGGGCCTTGGGAGTTTAACGAATTAGATGAATTAGATGAACTAGACAAATTTGATTTCCGAGATGCAGCACCTTCATGGGACATAGTTCGCAATAAAGTATATATTGGTCTAATATGTTGAATTGGACTATTCAAGCACTTATTTTTTCAATTTTTTTTTAATAATTATTTGGTCAAATAGGTAGGCCAATAACCAATAATCAATAATCAATAATCAATAATCAATAATCAATAATCAATAATCCATAATCCATAATCAATAATCCATAATCCATAACCAATAATCAATAATCAATAATCAGTAATCAATAATCAATGGTTAATTAACGAATATCAAATGTTGACCATCCAAATGTAATCCTGTAATATCTAAAATTATTATTGTTTGATTATTGTTTGATTATCGTTAATATAAAAAATAATTATTTCCATATTAATAGAAGACCACTCTGGATGATTACAGATACTGATTGGGGAGATTCCGAGACTCCAATAGAGATCATCAACCAGTCTTTAATAAAAGATGAATTCGAAAATGATTTTTTATCAGATTATGATATGACTGTTCCACAAGGAACCGAATGTGTTATTTGTGTGGATGATATTATGTTATTTAATATGGATGACTTGTCGGCAAATGAATTAATAAAATATGAATGTTCTATTTCACTTTATGTAAAAGGATTTGTCGAAAGTAGATTCTGTAATAAAAATCAGTATAAATTAAAAGATAATGATTTGCCTGATGACAAATTACAAGATCTTATTATGTATATGCAATGGTTGAGTGCATGCAGCGCATACTTAGCTAAAAAAATATGTCAAGAAACGTCAGATTTTAATTTTGATACGAAGCGTTGTAACATACAAAAACCACAAATTGTCCGGTCATCTTACAATTTTTGTATTCGGGGAGCAAAATGTAAAAATTTTTACAGTAAACATCAATTACCAACCTGCAATGAGCACCATTATGTACATTCCCTACTCAAGTATGATATTGATTCAATCATTACATTTTTAAAATACATTTCAGAAAAATCGTTAGCACTAAATGACAACGATATACATAACTTATGTTTATCAATCAAAACGATCTGTTATGTGACTAGACACATGTCCGAAGAAATAAGCTATATCGATAGTGTTACAATGAATAATTCTGAATTGTTCCATCGAAATAATCCTGTCGATATCACTAAAAATATTAGTAACAAGTCGGGATACACACCAAAAAAATTTTATGCAAATTATGTTAACCAATTTAGTTCAACCGATACGGCAAACACAAATGCAACTGCAACCACAAGTGGCCAAAATAATCAAACAAATTCATTAAATTCATTAAATTCATCGAATATCACGAATACTGTTAGTACAATTAGTACATTTAATTTTGATAACTGCTACGGATGCAATTCGAGACCAGGCGGAAATAAGCCCCGGAGACAATCTAATTCAACCTCGACCTCGACCTCTACATCTACATCAACATCCACCTCAACAAATAAATCACAAATTTCCAATCGATCAAAAGAGTATGTAAATAGATATCATCTATTATCGGAACACAATATTTAAAATAATATTTTGAGTTAAGCAACTAAAAATATTAATAAATCAAATTAAACATAAGTAATTTTAGCATCTCGACTGTTTAGTATTGTTGTGCTAGGCACATCTAATCTAGAATTATATTGTGACATTAATTCAATAAATTTTTCGTCGATTTTACGTGGTGAATCTGAATCGTCCACTGAATCAGAACCACTTGTCGATTCCGTATTACTCGTCGAAGTCAATTCGACATCCGACAGTTTGATATTATCATCAACGAAATCACCAATTGATTTGTTGACCAATGTATTGATATCATTGATATCATTGATAGCAATAGCAACACCGTTATTATGGTTAGTAAAATTAACTGCAGTATTACTTGTTCGATTATCACTATTATTACCATCTGGTTCACCATCATCATTTGGAATATCAACATAGAGTTGTTCAAATTTTTCCCTGGTCATTTTGTATTTTTTGGCAAATTCTTCTTTCTTTGCTAGAGATAAGAAGTGATAATTGTGGGGCACAAAAACTTTAGATTTAGGAGGGACATTTTCCGAATCTTCGGAACTACACTCGGTCTCAGCAAATTCATTACTTAGGATCGAAAAATCCGCAAATTCCTTTCGAATATTATGATTAGACGAAAAATCAATTACCGATCGGTCATCCAGTAATTTCATAAGTTGGTATGTAACCATAAATAATGGATTGATTTCTTCCTTTTTGATATAACCTCTTTCGATATCTAATTTGATCTGTTGATATGATTTTTTGTCAGAGATAAATTTTTTGAGAGTAAGATTGTTTGTCTCGAATGGTTCATTAGCTAGGTTAGACCGTGTCGTCTGCGATTCTTTTGTTATAGTTCTTGTTTCATTCGTTTTATCAAAATTATTATTACTTAATGTCTTTTCCGTAGCCATTTGTTTTCCTTGATGATGTTCACTTGAAGACGATGTTGGTCTGTAGTTTTTCGCATTATTTACTTTAGCAATTGATATTTTATTTTGGTTGGTATGGATATTTTGATTATGTTGATTATGTTGATTTTGATTTTGATAACTAATATCAAGTTCTCTTTCAATATCTGTTTTAGATAAATTTCTCATATCAAGTACGCCAAATTCGGGATATAATAAACTAACACGTAACCGTTCTTGCTCATTGTACATAAACAAACCATTGTCGAAAAAAGAAATAGTATTGATTGACATAAATATCCATAAAATATATAACGAGTTTCGCTGCAGATAATTCGGCATTCATATTTGTTAAAGACAAATTTGCCATTAACTGATAAAGTTTTTGGATAGATGGATATAGAGCGGTATGTTCATACCGATTTTGTCCAATTTCTATAATGTATAACGACGAATTCATGTCTTATTATATGTGATAATAGCGATATTTTTATATAAGTAAAATCGTTAAATATCTTAAAATCTATTCCTGTTTAATATTTATGAATGTCAAAGTCTGTCAAAAAATTAGGTACTGACCAATCATACAAAAGACCAAAGGTCACTTTTCAAGAAAAACTTTCTGCCGATGAAATCGCAGAAAAGTTACAGGGATACGAACAAGTTGCCGATATTGCGGAGGTTCCTCTCCAGACCCATTTACGTTACTTCATAAAGGATGAAAACGGAAATCAAGTATTTAGGCTTGGGGGTTTTTTATATAATAAGACAAATGCCGAAAAATTTGTTATGTTGAGCAATGGAAAGAATGTTTGGTCAGTACAAGTCAAAAATACTGTCTTCTTCAAAAAAATGTCCCAAAAAGAAGAAATCGATTCGCTACATAAACAGTATCAGAAAAAAATAGCGGAGAAAGACCAAATCATTGATAAATTGAAAAAATATATCAAGGAAAATCTGCCCGCCAATAAATCGACAAAAATTATTGCATCGGTTCAACCCACGAAACAAGTTCAATTAGCGAAATCAGTTCAACCTACTAAATCTAAATCTGCCAAATCTGCCACATCTGCCAAATCTGCCAAATCTACTAAATCTGCCAAATCTGCCACATCTGCCAAATCTACTAAATCTACTAAATCTGCCAAATCTGCCAAATCAACCAAACCTATCAAATCAACCAAATCCGGAAGCAAAACAACTGTTAAAAAAAGAACTGCAAAAAAGAGAACTTAACTACAATTAATAATTTTATTTGATCATTATGATTAAATCAAATTATTTTTTACCTTTGAAATGTTCCTTATTTTTTTCATTAACCGTTGAAGATACTTTGGCGAATACTCTACTATTTATTTTCCAATTGCCACTGTAATCGATTGTGTCCAAATAAATATACATATACATTTGGTCAATACGAACGATCCAAGTTGGAAAATCCCTCCTCATATTTGATCTATTGACTCCTAAAGATTTAGTATAAAAATCGTAAAAGGTAATCCTGTCATCAAAATTAAAAAATAAATTATTACGTGTACATTTTGCCCAAAATAAAAATTCGTCTATGCAATAAATCCATTGTGGATAATTTTTTAAATTGTTAAGTGATCCGTTAGTATCACATACTTCAAGTATTTTATTCTGAACTTTTAGCGGTTTATATACATCATAGTTTTTATATATATCGATCACTAATTTTGAAGAGTATGAATCATAGAACGGCTTAAAAATTCTGCTCATAGTCAAATTTTGCTCATTATTTGAATCAATAATGGCCGGTCCGAATATTTGGTCCAAATCAATATTGCTCTTCATAACTGGAGCCGGGTTCAGATCTGCTATTGAATCTAAATCTATCTTTGAATCTAAAACTGTTGAATCGAAATCTGTTTTTAAATCGAAGTTTTTACTATTATCTACCAAAACATATGCATTCATTGGACACACATTGTATTTTTTTAGAAGATTATATACATCAAAATATTTATCGACGGCCTTAATTTTGTAACATCGATATTGATACATATAGTCGACAGCAAGATTGTGTAGGGAATCGTGAAAAATGGTGTTTGTATTTGGAATGATGGCTATAATGACACGATGATTTTTACTCTTAATAATGTTTATCATCTCATTTAAAATTCGAATACTTAATGAACTTTTTTCATTTGAATAGTGTGTGACAATTATCATTTGTGGATGCATTTCATTTAATGCTGGATAGTATCGATAATCATCAATACTTCTTTTAGCGATTGGTACAATATTAAGTTTATCGCATGTTGAACTGCATTCAAATGTATCGGCAGCTGTCACTAAAATACTATTAGTTTTTTTCATAAGCAGCGATGATAATATTCCCAAACCAGTGTATATTTCTTCGATATGTTGAATTCGACATTTTTTGGCTAGATCGATAATACTATCAACCAATTCTTCAGATGGGAGCCAATCGACAGATGACGATGTATATTTACTATTCGGGTACATTCCAGTCAAAAGTCTATAAACATATTTATCACTATTTTTATTTTGTATTTGTGTAAAAAGATCACGTAAATAATTAAATGTAAAATTTTTTGCCAATACATCGGTAATATTTTCCCTTCGTTGTAATAACACTTCGCAAAAGTCAGAAATTATTGAATCATCAATCATAATACTCGCACTCATTGATATAAGTGATAGTGGCATATTATTTTTTAATATATATTTTTTTTTTCAATTTTTTTTTTGTATTTGATGTGTTGTTCGGTTTCTGGATAAATACACTGGATTTTAGTGCCCCAAAAAAAAAAAAAATTGAAAAAAAAATATTCTGATATAAAGAAATCATGATATTTGAATATTATCAACCACCATGTCTCAATCAAAGAAGAAATCCAGCTCAAGCAAGAAAAAGGAGATTGATTTTTCTAAGTTAACACGTGCCGATATTTATGAATTGATCAAAGAGCCTAGCATCTATGAAGTCACAGGCATTGAGAGAGTCCCTGAAGCCGGAAAAAATGACGAAGAGACTTATTTTAGATATCGGGCAAATTTTATGAAAAATTTAATTATGTCTGCTCTTCTCGAATCTGATCGAGAAAAAGTTGTTGACATGTTACGAAATTTAAGTGTTGACGATGCTAAAAAATCAATTATCAAAGGAGATTCAGATGAAGAAAGTTCTGAAAGGGCTCCAACCAAAAAGAAGACTAAAAAGAACGCGAACAATTCGGATTCAGACAGTGAGTCTGCATCTAAAAGTTCGGATAAAAAATTAAAGAAAAATTCTAAAACAAAATCTAAGGCTGCTCCCAAAAAATCTGAAGAAAATTCTGATGTCGATGATTCTGATGCATCTGATAATAGTGATGATGATGAAGATATGGATAATAAAAAGAAAGGTAAAGGGAAAACATCAAAAGCTCCGGCCAAAAAATCTCAAGGGAAAAGTTCAAATCGACGCTAATAACGAACCAATGAACCAATGAACCAATGAACGAACTAATCAATTAATATCAATTAATCAAAATTAATTAATTTTGGCTAATTAATCAAAAAAATTGATTAAAAAAATATTCTACTACTAGTTATTAACATTATTAATAGATTAGATATTGGTTGGAATGCCCAAACAAATATCGAGTCCAACGGAATATGCATATACCGAATTATTTGATGCAATCGAAACATATGATGATCAATTAGAAAAATTCATTGACACATTTGGTTCCGACGAAAAAGAATTTATTTCATCGGATATAATTGATACTTCGAACTACGATCATTTGTTTGATCATACAAAAATGATCAAACCATTAAAATTAGGTTTGATTCACTTCAGACCAAAAACTAAAATTGCTCGTCGTATCAGGAAGTATCAAGGATCAAAAACATCTTCACTAATACATCGTAGCCACTTTAGAAAAAAAAAGAATTTAATGCGTTCCGACCAAAATAGTTAGCTATCAAATTAATTAATTTATTTTTCAAAAAAAATTGATAAATAAATTGATTTAATAATAGTGTTGTATCAATAATACTAAATATAATATCAATTAGTGCCACAATGCTAGAGGATAAAGACGAGATCGATGACATTAAGTTGGAAGAAATTATTCAGTTTAAAACTGAATTTAATGATGAACTGGATATATGTATAAATTTTTTAAAAACGGGTATATCAGATGGCAACGATAATCGACGTGTAATTCGTACCATGATAACTTCCTATAATCGCATTAAAACGATATTTTCGTCATCATTGGAGAGCGATACCGATACTGATGATCACGGTTTGCTAGGTTTAAATGAATCTGATTGTAATTCTAATTGCGATACGATCGACTATTCAGTAATTATGAAAAATAGAACTTTTTCTAATCCAAATAACTCAACAAATAATTATGGTTCACTTAGTAACTATTTTGATTCTAATAATTTCGATTCTGGTAACAATCAAGAAAATTCAATTAGCGACCAAAACAAGATTCAGAGATATTTACTTGGTATTGGCGACTCGCATGGATACGATTCATCGTGGGAAAATGAAGATGAATTCGTAAATGAAAATAATTATGCCAATAACGAATACTCAGCAGATCCTCCCTACTACAGTGACGATAATAATAATAATGATAATGATACCAATACGAATGATACGAATGTCGATGATACAAATGATACAAATGATACAAATGATACAAATGATACAAATGATGCAAATTCTAATATCAATATTGATAGCCATATCAAACACAATATTAAAAAATCATTACTTCCATTTCCGGAATCCGATATCGAAATTGTTAATAATGATGTAAATGTTGATTACGATGATCCCAGTATTTAAATAATTTCATTTATACAGATAATTTTTTTTCCAAATCGGTATATCCGCCAATAAATTTTTTATTAAAAAAAATAATAGGTTTTGTTTTGTGATCGGGATTAAAATTCAAAAGATTTTTGTATTTGTTCAAAACTTCTAATAATTTCGGCATTCCCCCATCAATTGTGTCAATATCATATCCTTTGTATCTGACTTTATGATCATTCAATAAGCTAATTGCCCTTTGACAATATGGACATGTATTTACAAAAAAAATTATATACGTATCGGGTTTGACATTTATTATTTTTTCAATAATTGTTGGGAGATATTCTTCATTCATAATAAATTTATATTATTCTTGAATAAAATAAATTTTTTTACGTTATATATGCCAGTGATAATTACATTTTTTCTTGGAGATTTGATTGACATTTTGTAACGAGATTGCGTGGACTGACTACAATTTTTCTTGGCGAATTGTTTACAATCGCTGCCTTTTTTGGAACAACTTTATTTGGTCGATCTGTTATTACCAAATCATCAATTTGAACTTGTTTTTTAATAGGAGAAAAATCAAGTTTGTATGGAGCAAGTTTTTCGGCTAGTTTGGTATCTATTTTAATTTTGGTAATAGATATATCAATTAGTCCATTCGTTGGTTCAGTAACTGGTTCACTAACTGGTTCACTAATTGGTTTATTGGTTGGTTCATTGGTTGGTTCACTAACTGGTTCACTAACTGGTTCACTAACTGGTTCATTGACTGATTCACTAACTAGTTCGCTAATTGGTTCACTAACTGGTTCACTAACTGGCTCACTAACTGGCGTCATAATATGCACATCAAAGTCCCAAACATTATCATAAATTACATATCGATAAACGCCCGTTTTGGAGAGGATTCCACTGTATGCAACATGGGGATCAATCACAATAAAATTATCGGCATCTAAATGAATTATGACAAATGCAATTTCATCGCGAAGAACAACCATAAAAGAATGTTTTTCTTTGATTAAATCTAGCATTAACATTGCATTTGATTTATTTAGTTCGTTGCTGACTAAATTTTTACTCGTGACCGTTTCCAAATTTAGTTGATGGAAAATTTTGGCTTCTTCTAAATATACCATTCTTGGTTGATTATTAACAATTGATCTGTAGTTATCCAATGCACTAACCAAAATTGTGAAATATTCTGCAGAAAAAGTTTCCGCATTTGTGAAATACTTTGTAATTTCTTGACTTTTTTCCGCAATAGCCAGTGAAACACATAAACATGCCATATTCAAATCTTTTGATTGGTCGAGATAGTCAACCATATTGATGTGTTTGTTTTCTTCTAATAGAAGTCCCAATAGAAATTCTGAGTTAATTTCTCTGTGATTGGACATTTAATGTGAATGATTGATATTAATAATAATAATAATAATAATAATAATATATCGAGGCAGTTTATTTATCAATTTTTTATTTGGCCAATCTATCTTTAGCCAAATCAAAAATTGAGATTATTTAACAGGTGCTACATTGTGATTCATAAAGATATGGTATACTTTGTATATCAAAGAACCAATTATTGCATAGGATCCGGCAACCGTTATAAATAGATTCATGATGAGAATACCCCGATCAAATATTATATTGGTATTAATAGAGAAAGATATTTCAGCCATACTCGTGATGATCACCAGATATGAAAATAGTGATAGTATAGGAATTGTTGTGATATAAAAGACGTACCATTTTGTATTACTAAGATATGTTTTATCACGATGAGAATTCCAAACAAGAGCAATCGTAATCAACAATTCAACTGATGATGTCACAACCGCAACAATATTAAGAATTCGAAATTTCTCAATTTCTTGATCGATTTTTGATTTTTTTTGGTACGAACACGTTTCAGGACGATAGCCAGGTGGTTCTGTTTCGACAACAGTATTTGAATCGAATTGATTATCGGACCAAACTTGACAAAAAATTTTCGGATAATCCCAGTAATCAGCGAATCGTTTTTCGGATACAATTTGGTCTGAGGTAAAGTTGTATACCTCGATCGTACCACCCGAACTCAACAGTGGAACAGTCGTAGTTGCGATTTTAATCGTCAAATTGTTGTACAAAGCAACAAATATGTATATTGCTAGGTTAAAAGCAGTAATTAATAGTATCATTAATAAATAATTCTATCAATTTGCCTAATCCAATGAAATTTATATTTCAATTTTTTATTCTTGTATCAATCCACAATGTTCATCATTAGCCAATTTATTTTTTTTACTAAGATCATAAATTTTATATATCGGCAAAATGATCATATTGAAGAATACAATGACAAATATTGAATACTTGTACATACTAATAATTTCCGAATCAAATGGCGTCGGATCTCCTGTAAAAATTCCACCATTTTCCACATACCACCAAATGTTAGCCACGTTTACAATTATTAAACTACCAGGTATAAAGCTTAACAAAAAAAACATCGTGCCGTAAATTTTGTCGTAGTTGCTTACCATCAAATGATATTTATTTCGGTGAATGTACCATTCGAGAAATGCTGCAGCGATTACATCGGCAAATCCAATTGCAATCGCGAGCCATTCGGCTGGTCGATATTTATAAATATTTGATTGGCTAATATCTGTATGCGCACACTGAGACGGCAGGTTAAATTCAGCGAAAATCGTCATGTTTGTATCATTTGAATACTTGTTCCAATAGTCACAAAATACAATCGGATAATCCCAAATGCCATGAAAACCCTCGTTCGGCCCATGCCGATTCGCACTAAAATTAAATGTATCAACAAACCCGCCAGACCCAAACAATGGTGTTGTCGCCGAACTAACTAGCAGATCGATAACCAAATTATTATAAACGCTAACGCTCGAAATCAAAAATAAACCAATTATAGACCCGACCAATATCATCAAAACAACAAATTAATTGGATACATTAACTAAATAAACACTTATAGAATAATTAAAATTTCAATTTTTATTTATCATTGACCAACAACCAACTATGTGACAAACAACTATGTAACAAACAACTATGTAACAAACAACTATGTGACAAACAACCAACAATGAAATAAAAAGATTCGAGATAAAGATTTTGTTAGTATCATAATATAAAATGGCAGACGATAAATCGTATATAATTGATCCACTCACTTCACTATGCAAAGTGGCTCTTCTCCATTTTTTGCCGGAAAAAACAAAATTAGCTATCAATCATCATATTTTATATATACAAGGTTACAGTTATTATCAATGGATTGAACGGATGATCAACCACGATAGTCGGATCGACATATCAAATTTGAATACGCCATTTATCAAAGCTGTCAAATGGTACATATTAGATGGTAGCGAAAGGGCCCAAATGGATCGGGAGTTAGTTGAAAGTATCAGAATCATTACAAAATTTGCTATTAAAGGATTGGTCAAATTACAATCAAACACATACAGTACCGATATCGCAATTAAAATCGTTTTACAATATTTGATCAACATGTTAAATAATGCTTTGAGTGATAATTGGGTGGACGAAACTTATGTTAAATCAGATAGTAATAATATTTTGACGGACAAAATCAAAAACAATTTTGAACCTAATGCCATTAATTCGATTGCTAAAATGCTTAGTGACGCAGATAAAATAGAAAACTCGGCTGATGATATTAGTGCCCTAATTGAATGTGCTCACCAACTACTAATCAATCGCGATACGGTATTCGCCAAAATGATGAAAGATATCAATACGGTTCTATAATTAATATCATAATTAATGTCACAATTCGAGTTCAAAATACATATAAAGAAATCCGAGTATAATAAATCAATGGAATTCAGAACTGCAACAGAGAATGGAGACGCTGCCTTTTCGACATCCGGAAGCCATTGTTTAGATTTTTTTACCAGAATTGTTAGGTCGGCTCCAATTTCTGACTACATTGATACATTTAGAAAAGCCTGGAACGAAAACACTGAAAATGCAATCAGAATTTTAATGAATTTGCGGGATGTTCGTGATGGAAAGGGCGAAAAATTGATTCCGGTCGTTATTCTGGTTTATCTTCGTTATTCCATCGACAGTAAATTGTATGAAGAAATTCTAAGAAAATTTATTGAATATGGCTACTGGAAAGATTTACTCAAAATTTTAGAAATCACTAGCAGATTTGAATTAGAAACAAAATCCGTGAAAAAAATAACAGCAACAACGCTCACTAATCAAGTTGAAATTAAATTATTTGCCGAACAACTTAAAAAAGATTATGATTTGATTAATACTCAACCTCAGACTCAGACCAAAGCCCAACCAAATAAAATAGCTATCACTCTTTGTGCCAAATGGGCGCCATCCGAAAAAACTCATTTTGATCATCATCCGATTTTTGCTGCGGCTAAAATTCGGGCAGTTATGGGGCTAACTCCAAAAGAATACCGGCTAATGTTAACCAAATTACGATCACATTTGGTTTTATTGGAAACATTGATGTCGCAACATAGATATACCGAAATTGATTTTTCTAAATTACCTTCGGTCGCGCTAATGAAAATGAAAAAGGCTTTTCAGCGTGATAGTAATTCAGATGGAGTTGAAACTTCCGAACGAAAATTGTTACACCAGTCTTATTCGGACTATCTGGCTAATTTGGCGAAGGGTCAAACCAAAGTCAACATTCGGGGAATTCAACCTCACGAATTGGTCGATTCTTATTTAACACGTCATGTTGAATTCGACCAACTAATTGAAAGCCAGTGGAATGCAATCAAGAATCGGGTTTTTGAATCTGGAGCGTTTCGTAATGTAACCGCTATTGTTGATGTTTCCGGATCAATGAACGGACAACCAATGACCGTTGCAATTGCCCTCGGTATATTAGTTGCCGAATGTACCAAAGGAATATATCACGGAAAAGTTATTACATTTCACGAAAGACCATCATGGCACATTTTGACGGGATCAACCTTGAAACAAAAGGTCGGCTGTCTAAAAAATGCTCCATGGGGCGGATCTACTAATCTCAGATCGGTATTCGATATGATTCTACAAAACGCTTTAGATGCCGAATTGGCTAGCGAAGAAATGGTCAAAACGTTATTTATTTTTACAGACATGCAATTTGATTCGGCTAATCACTCTGACCAATCATGGGAATCTACTTTTGAATCAGCCAATCGACGATTCAACGAAAATGGTTACAAGCTTCCTCAGATTATCTGTTGGAATCTTCGAACAAGTTGCGCCAAATCAGTGCCCATCACACAAAATGAACTTGGATACGCGATGTTGTCGGGATTTTCCGCCGAGCTACTCAAATGCATCTTAAGCGCACAAGAATTTACCCCATATTCAATGATGTTACATGTTTTAGAGCCATATCAGCTTCCGGAAACTATCATAAATACCAAAACTATTTTAAATATTACACCAACTTACTTGACCAATTTAGAATCCGTTGTCGAAAAAAGTGCAACCAAGAAATCTTTTAAAAATAGCAATAACCAAACCGAAATTGAAACTAAAACTAACGAAATTGAATCATCTAGCCAATCTGAAAGTTTTTAATCTAGCAATTATTTCAATAATCTCAATCACAATTCACGACTATGATTAAGATAAAAAAATTGAAACTAAAAAATATTTAAATGTTGGTTATATCAAAATCAATAACTAATAACCAATGGAAGTTTTGCCATTAGAGATCCTAATAGAAATCTTGTCAAAATTGGAAAATATCGAATTGGTTACTGTCCAGTTCGTTAATAAATTATTCAAAAAAATTACAGAAAATTTCTCGTTTGAAGTAAATAATTTTTCTGAGTCGATGGCGCTAAGGGGACAATTCAATTTGATTAGATGGGCACATTTAAGTGGCTGTCGATTAAATTCCAAAACATTTTCTAACGCTGCTCTCAAAGGCTATTTAAATATATTAAAGTGGGGAGAATTGGTTGATAAAAAGAATATTGAAATTTATGATATTTGTAACAATGCTGCTTTGGGCGGACATTTAAATGTACTAAAATGGATTAAAACAAAATTTTATAAATGGAGGGCACTCACATGCGCAAATGCAGCATTAGGAGGTCATTTTGAAGTTTTAAAATGGTTGCATTCGAATGGATGTCCATTAGATAACAGAACCTGTCGGAACGCCGCGCTAGCTGGGCATTTGGATATTTTAAAATGGGCCCGTTTGAATAGATGCCCATGGAACGTCAATACTACTTCAGAGGCTGCTCGCCATGATCATTTGGAAGTGCTAATATGGGCCAGATCAAACAATTGTCCTTGGGACAAAACAATTTGTTCTGGTGCCGCTAGAAGTGGACATTTGTCGATACTGCAGTGGGCCAGAGAAAATGGATGTGCATGGGATTCTTCGACGAGTTTGGAAGCGACGATCGGAGGCCATCTTAATGTTTTAATGTGGGCACTAGAAAACGGTTGTGAATGGAGTATTAGTATCTGTGAACAGGCAGCGTTAAGGGGATATTTTGATATATTAGTTTGGGCGCATCAAAATGGTTGCCCATGGGGAACATCAACATGTTATTCGGCAGTTCGGGGACAACATTTTGACATACTTAAATGGGCCCATAAAAATAATTGCCCATGGGATAATGCAACATGTGCCGAGGCAGCTTTTCAAGGCCGATTAGATATACTCAAATGGGCTAGAGAAAATGGCTGCCCATGGGGACGATTTACATGTTATTCGGCAGTTAATCAACAACATTTTGATATACTTAAATGGGCCCATGAAAATAATTGTCCATGGGATAATTCGACATGTTCTGAGGCAGCTACTAAAGGCCGATTAGATATACTCAAATGGGCCAGAGAAAATGGATGTCCGTGGGGTAATCGGACCTGCGCACAAGCGGCCAAAAATAACCATTTGGATATTTTAATTTGGGCCCACCAAAATGGTTGTCCATGGGACGAGGATACATCTGATTCGGCGGCTTTTGGAGGTCATTTAGAAATTCTTAAATGGATTTATGAAAATCGTTGTGACTGGGACTATCGCGCGTACCACACTGCCAAACAACAAGGTCATATCGAAGTAATGAATTGGATTCAAGAAAATGGGTTGCGATAATAAAAAAATTGAACATTTAAATAGTTTAAATATTCAATTAAGCATAACAATTAATAGGGAATGGAAGTAGAAGAACCGGACTATATCAAAAATGTTCCTACAGAAGTTATTGATATCATTATATCTTGCTTGGATGACATTGTATTAATCGCTGCAATGTTTGTGTGCAAAAAATGGTTGAATATAGTAAAGCAACAATCAAGGAAATTTTTAAAAAATGAACAGTGTATTGCGAAAGCTGCTTTGGATGGATATTTTAATCTCGTTAAATGGGCCAGAGAAAATGGCTGCCCATGGGATAATTGGACTTGTGCAAATGCTGCTCAAGGAGGCCATTTAGAAATATTAAAATGGGCCAGAGAAAATGGATGTGAATGGGATGGTTGGACTTGTTTAAATGCTGCTCGTGAAGGCCATTTAGAAGTTTTAAAATGGGCCAGAAAAAATGGTTGTGAATGGGATAGTTATACTTGTTCGGATGCTGCTCGGGGAGGCCATTTAGAAGTTTTAAAATGGGCCAGAGAAAATGGATGCGAATGGAACTTTGAAACTTGTTCTGATGCTGCTCGAGAAGGCCATTTAGAAGTTTTAAAATGGGCCAGAGAAAATGACTGTCCATGGAATAGTTCGACTTGTTCTAAAGCTGCTTTTGGAGGCCATTTAGAAGTTTTAAAATGGGCCAGAGAAAATGGATGCGAATGGGATAGTGAAACTTGTTCTAATGCTGCTCGAGGAGGCTATTTAGAAGTTTTGAAATGGGCCAAAGAAAATGGCGCCGAATGGTGTAATATAACTTGTTCCAGTGCCGCTAGGCGAGGTCATCTAGAAATTTTAAAATGGGCTAGAGAAAATGGGTGTCAATGGGATAGTAATACTTGTTTGAATGCTGCTTATGGAGGCCATTTAGAAGTATTGAAATGGGCCAGGGAAAATGGGTGCGAATGGCATAGTTTGATCTGTTCTTGTGCTTCTACACAAGGTCATTTAGAACTTTTGAAATGGGCCAGAGCTCATGGTTGTCCCGAAAAATAAAAAAAAAATTGAATAATTAACTGTTTAATTATTCAATTCATAAAATTAATATATATCATGAAGTCGCTATTTGAATATATTCCTGTCGAAATTTTTGGCATTATTGTATCTTATCTCGGAGATGTCGAATCAGTCATTATGGCAAATATTTGTCAAAAATGGAAAATAATCATTGTGAAACTATTTCATAAGAATTTTATTTCAAAGAATAATTTTATAAAAAATGTTGCTGGAATGGGATATTTAAACATTGTTAAATGGGCTAGACAAAATGGTTGTTCGTGGGATAAGTATACTTGTTCTAATGCTGCTCTGGGAGGCCATTTAGAAGTTTTAAAATGGGTCAGAGAAAATGACTGTGAATGGAATAGTGATACTTGTTATAATGCTGCTCGAGAAGGTCATTTAGAAACTTTGAAATGGGCCATAGAAAATGGCTGTAAATGGAATAATAGTATTTGTCCGAAGATTTCTCGAGGAGGCCATTTAGAAGTTTTAAAATGGGCCACAGAAAATGGATATGTGCTAGATAGTCTTACTTGTTCTAATGCTGCGCGCGGAGGCCATTTAGAAGTTTTAAAATGGGCCAAAGAAAATGGATATGTGCTGGATAATCGTACTTGTTCTGAAGCTGCTTCGGGAGGCCATTTAGAAATTTTAAAATGGGCCAGAGAAAATGGATGCGAGTGGGATCGTTCAACTTGTATAAATGCTGCTTTTAAAGGTCATTTAGAAATCTTAAAATGGGCCAGAGAGAATGGATGCAAATGGAATAGTTGGACTTGTGCAGGTGCCGCACAAGGAGGCCAATTAGAAGTTTTGAAATGGGCCAGAAAAAATGGTTGCCGATGGGATAGTTATACTTGTTCGAGTGCTGCTCTGGGAGGTCATTTAGAAATTTTGAAATGGGCCAGAGCTCATGGTTGTGATTGGACTAGTTATACTTGTTCTTGTGCTGCTTTTGGAGGGCATTTAGAAGTTTTGAAATGGGCCAGAGAAAATCAATGTCCCTGGGATAGATATACAGGTTTTCATGCCGCAAAAAAAGGCCATCTTGAAGTTTTAAAATGGGCCATAGCTAATGGTTGTCCAGAAAACTAAATTTATTTTTTAATACATTAAATCAAAAAATAAATTAAATTTCATTATCATATTTAATATCGACATAATATTTAACGCCAACCAATTCTCCGTATTTTCTAACAAATATTGAATCGCTTATAACATGGATTTTGGTTTTGATATCACTTTTCAGTATTTGATCGCGATATTCAGAATTATTCGAAACAAATATTTCTTTCAACAAACCACTAAAATAACTTTCAATAACATCTTCAACACCAAATACGATCGAGTCGATTTGTTTTGGATCTAGAATTATTTCTTCTAATAAATCAATGTGGTTCTCAGTTTTAGTTTGATTTCGGATTATTTTGACGACTTGGTAAATAGTTTGGTCAGTAATTTCGGCTACAACCAAACTCAGCGTCAAATGTTGCCGAAAGAATTTTTTAAATAAATCGTTTTCTTTTACTAAATCTTTCATTTCGGCTGGACCTGCTATCACTAAATCTATACAATTAAATCGACCATCAACTGTATAAAATTTAATCATCAGTTCGATTATTTTCATGACGAATAGATTGATCTTTTCGTTACGCAATCGCTCAAATCTAGAAGCAGAGAATCCGCCAGTTTTATGTTGGTTTGGTAGTGTTACATCCAGTTTTTTGAGTAGTTTAGTTTGATTTTCATTTAACAAATGAAATTCGACTCTCTTTCCAGAAATTAGTACGAGAGCCCGATCGTCGAATTTGTCGTAGAGTTTAAGTAAATCATCTAAATGAAATTTTTTGTCACACCTATACATCGATTTCTTAATTGGATTCGGTGGTTCAAATAGAAAGCAGGGTTTCATTGGGCTAAAGACACGACGGATTTGATGTATCGTTGGCGAATTTGTAAGATCCGGCACAAACGACTAACCCGTTATCTGACACATTTGATAAAGTTTTCAACTGGTAACTAATCGATTTAAGAGCATCGGCAGCTGCTTTTCCAACTGACCGATTCTTGATATTACTCGTAGTTTTTATCTCCGCATCGATTCGTTCCCGAGCTAGTCACAAATCAGTACCACTTGGTATGTATAGAGTTACTAAACTAGTACCCTTAACTACACTCTCTGCTGTTGTTAAAGCTTTAATCGTTTCAATTTCTAGTTCCATCAAACCCTGTTTTCTATTATAAATAGAGACAATTATTGTTTATATTAGCTTCATAAAAAAAAATTGAAAAAAAAACTGCCTAATGATAAAAAAACACATATAAAAGACACTAATTGGGTTCCCTGACTCAACTCATATGAATTTGATATTCATATTAGACAAGGCCAGTCTATCTGAGTCTAGGATACCCATACTCGAGTATTATCGTTGACGTCAAACGAACAAATACCGAACAACAATCGAACAAATACCGAACAACAATCGAACAAATACCGAACAACAATCGAACAAATACCAAACAACAATTGAACAAATACTAAAAAACAATCAAACAAATATTAAACAACAAACAACGAACAACAATCGAACAATACTAAACAACAATCGATTTTCGAATCAATACTATATACAAACTATGCAAAATATACCAACTTTAATCGTACCAGTGCGCCATTTTGCGCCACTAAGCAACCCTTATCAAGTCGCTATTTGAATCGTAGAATATTTTATTTTTGGTTCTAAGCAATCCTTTTAGGATTTTGGCTACCCAATATTGATATCAAATAATTTTCTTTGAATGGCAATCGTACTTGGTCTGGCCGATGTTTTGTTGATCATCATTAGAGATGTTTTTAAAATTAATTGTATTAGTGCGCCATTTTGCGCCACAGAGTAACCCTTATCAAGTCGCTATTTGAATCGTAGAATATTTGATTTTTGGTTCTAAGCGATCCTTTATAGGATTTTCGCTACCCAATATTGACATCAAATAATTCTCTTTGAATAGCAATCGTACTTGGTCTGGCCGATGTTCTGTCAATCCTCATTAGAGATGTTCTGTTAATCCTCATTAGAGATGTTCTGTCAATCCTCATTAGAGATGTTTTTTGAATTACTTGTCTTAGTGCGCCATTTTGCGCCACAGAGTAACCCTTATCAAGTTGCTATTTGAATCGTAGAATATTTCTCTTCGAATAGTAATCATACTTGGTCTGGCCGATGTTCTGTTAATCCTCAATAGAGATGTTTAGTTAATCATCACTAGAGATGTTCAATCATCACTAGAGATGTAGTTTGTAGTTTAATTCCAAGACGAAAACGAAAAAGAAAAAGATTGGGCAGATCTTAGTTAATCATGAATTATGAATTATGAATTATGAATTATGAATTATGAATTATGAAACAAAAAGCCCTAAATTGCATAATAAATGAAAAATAGCAACGACATAACCGTTCACTTTATGGTCGAGATCCTTTTAAACCGTTTGAGGGGATGGACGCTGTGTCATCACTCTCGCCTCGTTGAATGACGAGGAATTGTACACACTCATGCCAAACGGTTGCATGCAGTTGTGTACTAGATCTCAGATTTTTTCATGAGAAGATTGGTACTTCGGAACCAGTTCTCAGATTAAATCAACCAATAGTGGAGAAATTTGATTTATCAAAATTCTCAGTGTCAAAACTATTTTAATTTTATTTGTGTGGCTTTTTAAAAAGAATTAAGAGTAAGTACCAATGTCGAGAGGCCTAAATGCTGCCCGGTTGTACTTGTACTTAAGATTTTTAATGCTCAATGATAATAACTAATAATCGAAATCGTCAACTTTGATTGTTAAAAACAAAAATTATTTTTGCTTTTTCCAATTGAAAATCATTGTATAGGAAGTTCGATTCAAACTATAAATTTTATTCTCCTATAAAAAAATTTTTATTCGCACTATATGATAGAATATTCCGAATGTCGAACAATTTGGCCCAGATCGTATTTGATCAATTTCTCGGATTGGTAGAAAAATTTGCCAAACATTCCTGTTTTGAATTTGATCCTTGCTCATTCGATTATACCATTAATTATGCAGTTAGGCACACGTTGTTGGAAGTCATTTATACCGCGTGCGATTGCTGCAATCGAACAAAGACCACCATTGCTACCATTGATATTACCAACATCTGTCCTAACTATTTGGTAACATGCAAATGGGTTAATTACTTGGAAACTATTGCCCAAGAATATGTTTACGATATTTGTCCCAAGAAATGGGTTTTGGTCAAGGAAGAACATAAGAAATGCCGAAACCAACCCCAACATTGTAAACCATTCCCTTGCAAAATTACTACTGTTGTAACAGAACAACCTCCTCACGAATGTGACTTGTCCGAAAGTGAAGAAGTAATTGAAGAATTTGTTTGTGCACCATGCAAACCTTGTTGCAAACGCGAACCTTGCCCAACCAAAAAACAATTAATTATTCGACACCAACCAGCCCAATGGTTGTGCGGAGACTTTACAGTCCCAGTTCAAAAACCTGCCGCTAAAGATCATGATTTTGGCAGTCATAAGGGCCTACCAGACTTTAATGACCATAAATGGAACAAGGCTTGCTGTGGACCATGTAGTTCTTGTCACTAAATTATCTGTTAGTAAATTATCTGTCGGTAAATTATTTAATTTTTAATAAAATATTTTAAAAATTAAATAATGGATATTATTTTTTTACGCTGTAAAATCTTTATCCAATAATTCTTGGTAACAATTAAAAATATCTTCAACTCGACTCAGATATTTTAGTATGTAAATTTGTAGTTCACATGGTTTGACTGTACTAACAACAATATTATGAGAATCAACTTGTGTTCGTTTCATTAAATTATTGGCGAATTCATCAATTCGTTTATCTAGTTCTGACAAATCAAATGGATTACAGAAAATCATCTTTTTCATACGTTGGTCGACTTTCTTCTCACTTAAAATTGATTCAATCGTTTTATAAGATTTGATAATGATATTTTTGGTCATTTCAATAATCTGTTCTCTGTCACAGTATGTCAATTCAATATGAAAATCGATTCGTCCTGGTCTAATCAAAGCATCTCCTAGTTTTTCTTTATAGTTGGTAGTCATGATAACAATAGTTCCATGTTGGCTAGTGAGTACGCCATCTAAGGCATTAAGCAAACCAGAATAAGTTAAAAATTTTCTTTGGTCAACAAGTTGGACGACTGGTTCAATATTACTAGTTTTTTCTTTAGATGTGTCCTTGGACTTTTTTGTATCTAAAGAAGTTTCTCTTAAATTTGTTTTTAATTCTTCTCTTCCAGCGAATGCCGAATCAATGTCTTCGAACAAAACGATTCGGTTTCCATTACCAGATATCGAGTTGAGAATAATAGCAATTGTTTCATCGTTAATCTGTTCGTTATTGACATCAATAATATATATTGGCAATCGATACTTGTGCGCCAATGCTCTAACCAGGGAAGTTTTTCCGGTTCCTGGAGGACCATATAACAGAAATCCCTTTTTATATGGTACCCCAATTTCTTTATAAATCTTTTCATAGCAGACAAACTTATCCATTTCCGAAATAATTAATTGTTTGGTTTTTGATGGTAAATAAATCGTATCATATGATCTAGAATCGCACTCTGTTGATCTCCATGTACTATTTTTGTATGTGCATATCATTATTTTTTTAATTAATTCTTCTTCTTCACTGTCATCATCAACTGGACATCTTTTAAAATTAATCAATTCGGAAAAAAGATTTATCATTTCTTTTTGGTCAATAATTTCTTGGAATGAAACTACACATACATATCTATGTGAAAATAGACCAGTTTTATCATCGACTCTGAAAATCAATATTATTTTATTATTCTTGAAATAGAATCGACCCCCTTTAACCCAATCCGTATCAAATTTTCCTCCAAAGAAATATTGCAAAATAGATTTGAATGATGGCTCAAACATTCTACATACATTTGAAATATTTGTTGTATCGGTAAAAGTAAGATCAGACATCAGTGTGTCAACATTAACAGCATTACCGCGATGCATCATATGGACTGACGATGAAATTCCTTTTTTTGAACTTGATTTTTTTTTATCAGTTGTGCTATTGATAAACGAATAAAAATCTTTGACTTTGGTATTACTTAAAAATGTTTCTATTCCATCACTATTTAGAAGTTCGGCGTTACAACTGTCATTATTTTTGTATCTGATATTTAAGTTCGAAAGATAATCATACATCGGACCATTTTCTAATTTGACTATATATTTATACGGCAGACGTAATTTAAGTTTAAATCGTTGGTCCAAAAAATTTGTTAAAATATTTTCATCTTTTGCTACTCGCGATGATGACCGAATCGCTTCAAATAAAATGAAATATTCTTTATCATCAACTTTGTTGTCAGTTTTATTATCTACTTTATCGGTATGATAGTCCCAAAATTTTGAACTGTAGTGACTGAAATCTGTTTTTTTATTCTCCGAGACGACAATGTAATAATTTTGATATTTGAAATACTTCTTAGAAATGGCACTTCCGTAATCTATATTTTTTTCAACAGTAATATTATTTTGAGAATCCAAAAAAAGTTCATACGTATTTGCATAATTTGAAGAGTATGACGATGCACTTGTCACTTTGCTTTCGGTAATAATCGATAGCATACTGATCGTCTTTTGGTCAAGTGGATCGGACGTGGACAGCGGCGAAAAAATAATATTTTTGATTAGAGGATAAATACTCTTGTCTTGCGACACACATAATCTCATGTCAATTTCGCCGAACATTTTTTTTTTGACTCCATCATAAACATTTTCCATTCGATTCATCATAAATGTTGCTAAAAAATTTTTGATAGCTCCGAATACTACCGTAACATAGGTCATAACAAACGGAATAATATGTGCCAAAATAATTGTATCAACTGCCGCATTTCCAGTAATACCATAAGTCTTGAATAGTTCGCTTAGACCTGACATTATTTTTGGTATTAATTAATGTATGAGTTTAATAATCGAAGTATATAAGCAATATTTTTTTCAATTTTTTATCTCTAACACAAGATTATCTCCTTATTTTATATGTAAGAATGAGCTGTCGATGTTGTAAAGCAGAAATATGTCGCTGCCACTGTCCGCCCATTATGGACAACTGTTTGGCAAAGAAGCTTGAACATATTTGGAGAAAATCATTTTGTGATGCAACTGTTATTCCAGTTTTGGGAGTACCATCTGATTCGTTTTGCGTTATGACGCTGACCCATACCATGGGACAATCCTGGCCACAAATCAGAATTGATGGATTAAATATTCGTTCAATGTTGGTTAACAATGCTTTTTATTCAGCCGAAGTTTCAAATGATCGATGGGTCAATTTGTACCAAATACAAATTCCAAATGTTCCTGGTAGATGTGGAAGCAAATCTAGTGGAGAGATTTACACTGAAACTCTAATCAAATTAGGTATTTCCATCGAGGGAGATGGTTATAATTGGAAAGGAACAAATCCGTTTATGCTAGCAATAAATTCAAAGGCAATTGGAATGCATCCAATCGAATTCTCCAAAAAACAGATAGCGGCTGTCAAAGTTGTAACCGATTTTATTAACGAGTGTTAGATTTAAAAGAAAAAAACATTGGCAATGATTTGGAATTTAATAATAATGTTTTGATAAAAAATTGAATAATAAAATGTTTAATTATTCAATTTACCAAGTTTAGTAATATCAATGGAACAATCGCTATTTGAATATATTCCTACAGAAATTTTTAGCATAATAATGTCTTCAGTTGGAGATATTGGATTAGTTATTATGGCAAATGTTTGTCAATTATGGAAGACAATAATTAAAAAATTATTTCATATTATTTCAAAAAATAAATTTATTTGTGATGCTGCAAAAATGGGATATTTGAGTGTGATTAAATGGGCCAGAAAAAATGGATGTGGATGGAATAGTTTAATTTGTTCTAATGCTGCTGAAGGAGGCCATTTAGAAGTTTTGAAATGGGCCAGAGCTCATGGTTGCGAATGGGATAGTTGGACATGTTCTTGTGCTGCTCGGGGAGGCCATTTAGAGATTTTGAAATGGGCCAGAGCTCATGGTTGTGAATGGAATATTATAACTTGTTCTTATGCTGCTTCTGGAGGTCATTTAGAAGTTTTAAAATGGGCCAGAGAAAATGGATGCGGATGGAATATCTTGACTTGTTCTTATGCTGCTGAAGGAGGCCATTTAGAAGTTTTAAAATGGGCCAGAGAAAATGGATGCGAATGGAATAGTTTAACTTGTTCCAATGCTGCTCTGGGAGGCCATTTAGAAGTTTTAAAATGGGCTAGAGAAAATAAATGTGCATGGAATAGTTCAATTTGTTCTAATGCTGCTTCTGGAGGCCATTTAGAAGTTTTAAAATGGGCCAGAGAAAATGGATGTGAATGGAATAGTGCTACTTGTTCCAATGCTGCTCTGGAAGGCCATTTAGAAATTTTAAAATGGGCCAGAGAAAATGGATGCGAATGGGATAGTTTAATTTGTTCCAATGCTGCTTTGGGAGGCCATTTAGAAGTTTTAAAATGGGCCAGAGAAAATGGTTGTCCTGAAACCTAGTAAAAAAATTGAATTATTAAATATTTAATAATTCAATTTGCAAAATCAAATAATATCAATGGAACAATCACTATTTGAATATATTCCTGCAGAAATTTCTGTCATAATTATGTCTTATCTCGGAGATATTGAATATGTTATTATAGCAAACATTTGTAAAGAATGGAGAATATTAATGATGAAATCATTTCATATTAATTTTATTTCAAAAAATGATTTTATACAAAATTCTGCAAAAATGGGATATTTGAATTTGATTAAATGGGCCAGAGAATATAATTGTCAATGGCATAATGATATTTGTTCTAGAGCTGCTGAAGGAGGCCATTTAGAAGTTTTGAAATGGGTTAGAGAAAATGGGTGTGAATGGGATAGTTTGACTTGTCATAAAGCCGCGTTTGGAGGCCATTTAGAAATTTTAAAATGGGTCAGAGCTCTGGGTTGCGAATGGACTGGATCTACTTGTTCCGGAGCTGCTCAAGGTGGCCATTTGGAAGTTTTGAAATGGGCCAGAGAAAATCATTGTGAGTGGAATAGTTGGACTTGTTCTAATGCAGCTCGAGGAGGCCATTTAGAAGTATTAAAATGGGCCAGAGCTCTGGGTTGCGAATGGGATTATTTTACTTGCTCGAGCGCTGCATTAGAAGGCCATTTAGAAGTTTTAAAATGGGCCAGAGCTCATGGTTGCAAATGGGATAGTTATACTTGTTGTTGTGCTGTTTCGGGAGGGCATTTGGAGGTATTGAAATGGGCCATAGAAAATGGATGCAACTGGGGCAGTTGGAATTATTCTGAAGCTGATTTCAGAGGCCATTTAGAGGTTTTGGAATGGGCTAGAGCTCATGGTTGTCCCGAACACAAATAAAAAATTGAATAATTAAATGTTTAATTATTCAATTTATCAAATTAAATAATATCAATGGAACAATCGCTATTTGAATACATTCCCGTGGAAATTTCTAGTATAATAATGTCTTATCTCGGAGATCTTGAATATGTTATTATGGCAAATATTTGTAAAGAATGGAGAATAATCGTAAGAAAATCATTTTTTATTTGTTTTATTACAAAAAATAATTTTATTGAAGATGCTGCAAAAATGGGATATTTAAATTTGGTCAAATGGGCCAGAGAAAACGGTTGTCAATGGAATAGTTTGATTTGTTCTTATGCTGCTAAAGGAGGCCATTTAAAAGTTTTAAAATGGGCCAGAGAAAACGGTTGTCAATGGAATAGTTTGATTTGTTCTTATGCTGCTTCTGGAGGCCATTTAAAAGTTTTAAAATGGGCCAGAGCTCTGGGTTGCGAATGGAATAGTTTGACTTGTTCCAATGCTGCTCTAGGAGGTCATTTAGAAATTTTAAAATGGGCCAGAGAAAATGGCTGTGAATGGGATAGTCATACTTGTTCTTGTGCCGCTTCTGGAGGCCATTTAGAAATTTTAAAATGGGCCAGAGAAAATGGCTGTGAATGGAATAATTATACTTGTTTTGATGCTGCTCGGGGAGGCCATTTAGAAGTATTAAAATGGGCCAGAGAAAATGAATGTGAATGGAATAGTTGGACTTGTTATAGTGCCGCTGTTAGAGGCCATTTAGAAGTTTTAAAATGGGCCCGAACTCATGGTTGCGAATGGAATAGTAATACTTGTTCTGGTGCTGCTTTCGGAGGTCATTTAGAAGTTTTAAAATGGGCCCGAGCTCACGGTTGTGAATGGAATAGTAATACTTGTTCAAATGCTGCTTCGGGAGGTCATTTCAAAGTTTTAAAATGGGCCAGAACTCATGGTTGTCCCGAAAATTAATAAAAAAATTGAATAATTAAATATTTAATTATTCAACTCATACAGTCAAATAATATCAATGGAACAATCGCTATTCGAATATATTCCGGCAGAAATTTCTGTCTTAATAATGTCTTCAGCTGGAGATATTGAGTTATTTATTATGGCGAATGTTTGTCAAACGTGGAGAACAATAATTAAAAAATTATTTCCTATTATTTCAAAAAATAAATTTATGGAAAATGCCGCGAAAATGGGATATTTGAGTGTGGTTAAATGGGCCAGAGAAAATGGATGTGAATGGGATAGTTCAATCTGTTCTCATGCTGCTTTGGGAGGCCATTTAGAAGTTTTGAAATGGGCTAGAGAACATGGGTGTGAATGGAATAGTAATACTTGTTCGGAGGCTGCTCTTGGAGGTAATTTAGAAATATTAAAATGGGCCAGAGGAAATGGTTGTCCGTGGAATGCGTTGACTTGTTCAAATGCTGCTCACAGAAACCATTTAGAAGTATTGAAATGGGCCAGAGCTCTGGGTTGTGCATGGAGTAGTTCGACTTGTTCCAATGCTGCACAAGGAGGTCATTTAGAAGTATTGAAATGGGCCAGAGCTCTGGGTTGCGCATGGAGTAGTTCTACTTGTTCTGGTGCCGCTTTTGGAGGCCATTTAGAAGTTTTAAAATGGGCCAGAGAAAATGGATGTGAATGGGATAGTTTGACTTGTTCTCATGCTGCTCGGGGAGGTCATTTAGAAGTTTTGAAATGGGCCAGAGAAAATCAATGTGAATGGAATAGTTGGACCTGTTTTAATGCTGCTCGGGGAGGTCATTTAGAAGTTTTGAAATGGGCCAGACAAAATGGTTGTCGATGGAATACTTCTACTTGTTCTGGTGCCGCTTTTGGAGGCCATTTAGAAGTTTTAAAATGGGCCAGAGAACAGGGATGCGAATGGAATAGTTCAACTTGTTCTTCTGCTGCTCAAGGAGGCCATTTAGAAGTTTTAAAATGGGCCAAAGAAAATGGGTGTGAATGGAATAGTAATACTTGTTGTTATGCTGCCGAAGAAGGCCATTTAGAAGTATTGAAATGGGCCAAAGAAAATGGGTGCGATTGGGATAGTTTGACTTGTTCTGGTGCTGCTGGGAGAGGCCATTTAGAAGTTTTGAAATGGGCCAGAACTCATGGTTGCGATTGGAATACTTATACTTGTTCGAATGCTGCTTCGGGAGGCCACTTAGAAGTATTAAAATGGGCCAGAACACATGGGTGCAAATGGGATTGTTTGACTTGTTCTAATGCTGCTTTCGGCGGCCATTTAGAAGTTTTAAAATGGGCCAGGGCTCATGGTTGCGAATGGAATATTAATACTTGTTCAAGAGCTGCTGAAGGAGGTCATTTCAAAGTTTTAAAATGGGCCAGAACTCATGGTTGTCCCGAAAATTAATAAAAAAAAATTGAATAATTAAATATTTAACTATTCAACTCATAAAGTCAAATAATATCAATGGAACAATCGCTATTCGAATATATTCCGGCAGAAATTTTTGCTACAATAATATCTTCAGTTGGAGATATTGAGTTAGTTATTCTGGCAAATATTTGCAAAGAATGGAGAATACTAATGATGAAATCGTTTCGTATTATTTTTATTTCAAAAAATAATTTCATGAAAGGCGTCGTAAAAATGGGATATTTAAATGTAATTAAATGGGCCAGAGCTTATGGTTGTCGATGGAATACTGATACATGTTCAATTGCTGCTCGTAAAGGTCACTTAGAAGTTTTGAAATGGGTGCTAGAAAATGGTTGTCTATGGGATAATGATATTTGTTCTAATGCTGCACGCGGAGGCCATTTAGAAGTTTTAAAATGGGCCAAAAAAAATGGTTATCAATGGAATAGTTTGACTTGTTCTAGTGCCGCACGTGGAGGTCATTTAGAAGTTTTGAAATGGGTTAGAGAAAATGGCTGTCGATGGGATAATTGGACTTGTTCGAATGCTGCTCTCGGAGGCTATTTAGAAGTTTTGAAATGGGCCAGAGAAAATGGATGTAAGTGGGATGCACATACTTGCCATAATGCTGCTCTCGGAGGCTATTTAGAAGTTTTGAAATGGGCCAGAGAAAATGGATGTAAGTGGAATGCACATACTTGCCATAATGCTGCTCTCGGAGGCTATTTAGAAGTATTGAAATGGGCCCGTGCTCATGGCTGCGAGTGGAATAATTGGACTTGTTCTTGTGCTGCTCGAGGAGGCCATTTAGAAGTTTTGAAATGGGCCAGAGAAAATGGATGTGTGTGGGATATACATACTTGCTATAATGCTGCTCTCGGAGGCCATTTAGAAGTATTGAAATGGACCCGTGCTCTGGGTTGTGAGTGGAATAGTTCGACTTGTTCTTGTGCTGCTCGAGGAGGCCATTTAGAAGTTTTGAAATGGGCCAGAGAAAATGGATGCGAATGGGATAGTTTGACTTGTTCAAATGCTGCTCGGGAAGGCCATTTAGAAGTTTTGAAATGGGCCAGAGAAAATGGATGCGATTGGGACCACCAGACTTGTTCTAATGCTGCTCGAGGAAACCATTTAGAAGTTTTGAAATGGGCCCAAGCTCATGGTTGTCCCGAAAATTGGTAAAAAAATTGAATTATTAAATATTTAATTATTCACTTTATAAAATCAAATAACATCAATGGAACAATCGCTATTTGAATATATTCCCGCGGAAATTTCTGCCATAATAATGTCTTATCTCGGAGATCTTGAATATATTATTATGGCAAATATTTGTCAAGCATGGAAAATAATCACAAGAAAATTATTTTATACTTGGTTTATTACAAATGATAATTTTATCGAGAATGCTGCAAAAATGGGATATTTAAATATTGTCAAATGGGCCAGAAAAAATGGATATTCATGGAATCGTTGGACTTGTCGTATGGCTGCCCAAAGAGGCCATTTAGAAGTTTTGAAATGGGTCAGAAAAAATGGGTGTGAATGGAATACATATACCTGTTCCGAAGCCGCTCTTTGTGGCCATTTAGAAGTTTTGAAATGGGCCAGAGCTCATCATTGCCCATGGGATAAGTTGACTTGTTTGAATGCTGCTCTTGGAGGCCACTTAGATGTTTTGAAATGGGCCAGAGCTCATGGTTGCCCATGGAATGAATGGATTTGTTCGTATGCTGCTCTCAAAGGTCATTTAGAAGTTTTGAAATGGGCCAGAGCTCGTGGCTGCCCGTGGGATGGTTGGACTTGTTATTATGCAGCTGAAGGAGGCCATTTAGAAATTTTAAAATGGGCCCGGGCTCGTGGTTGCCCGTGGGATAGTACGATTTGTTCAAATGCTGCTAGGGGAGGCCATTCGGATATTTTAAAATGGGCCCGAGCTCATGGTTGCAAATGGAATTGTAATACTTGTTCTGCAGCTGCTGAAGGAGGCCATTTAGAAGTTCTGCAATGGGCCAGAGCTCATGGTTGCGAATGGAATAGTATCACTTGCAGTAATGCCGCTTTTGGTGGCCATTTAGAAGTTCTGAAATGGGCCAGAGCTCATGGTTGTCCATGGGATGATAATACTCGTTTTAATGCTGTTTTAGGAGATCGGCCAGAAGTTTTAAAATGGATCGAAGAAAATGGTTGTCCGAAACGCTAATAAAAAATTGAATTATTAAGTATTTAGTAATTCAATTTACAAAATCAAGTAATATTAATGGAACAATCGCTATTTGAATATATCCCTGTAGAAATTTCTGTCATAATAATGTCTTTAGTTGGAGATATCGGGTTAGTTATTATGATGAATGTTTGTCAAATATGGAGAGCAATAATTAAAAAATCATTTCATATTATTTCAAAAAATGTATTTATCGAAAATGCCGCTAAAATGGGATATTTAAGTGTGGTCAAATGGGCCAGAGAATATAATTGTCCATGGGATTCTGCGACCTGTTCTCAAGCTGCATTGGGAGGCCATTTAGAAGTTTTAAAATGGGCCAGAGAAAATAACTGTCCATGGGATCGTACGACCTGTTCTCAAGCTGCTCTTGGAGGCCATTTAGAAGTTTTAAAATGGGCCAGAGAAAATAATTGTCAATGGGATTTTACGACCTGCTCTCAAGCTGCTTTCGGAGGCCATTTAGAAATATTAAAATGGGCCAGAGAAAATAATTGTAAATGGAATTTTATGACCTGTTCTCTAGCTGCTTTCGGAGGTCATTTTGAAGTTTTGAAATGGGCCATAGGAAAACACTGTCCGTGGAATAATTGGACTTGTTCTTGTGCCGCTGAAGGGGGGCATTTAGAAATTTTGAAATGGGCCAGAGCTTATGGTTGTTCATGGGATAGTTCAACTTGTTCTGAGGCCGCAAGAAAAGGTCATTTAGAAGTTTTGAAATGGGCCAGAGCTCATGGTTGCGCATGGGATGGTTTTACTTGTTCGAATGCTGCTCTTGGAGGTCATTTCGAAGTTTTGAAATGGGCCAGAGAAAATGGATGTGAATGGGATAGTTACACCTGTTTTCATGCTGCTCTTGGAGGTCATTTGGAAGTATTAAAATGGGCCAGAGAAAATGGATGTAAATGGGATATTTGGACTTGTTGTGGGGCTGCCAAAAATGGTCATTTAGAAATTTTGAAATGGGCCAGAGAAAATGGATGTGAATGGGATAGTTTAACTTGTTCTAATGCACTGGAAGGAGGACATTTAGAAGTTCTGAAATGGGCCAGAGCTCATGGTTGTCCCGAAAATAAATAAAAAATTGAATAGTTAAATATTTAACTATTCAATTTATCAAATGAAATAATATCAATGGAACAATCGCTATTTGAATATATCCCTGTAGAAATTTCTGCCATAATAATGTCTTTTATTGGAGATATTGAATATGTTATTATGGCTAATGTTTGTCAAATATGGAAGACAATAGTTAAAAAATTATTTCATATTATTTCAAAAAATGATTTTATTGCAAAGGTCGCAATAATGGGATATTTAAATATTATCAAATGGGCTAGAGAAAACAATTGTCAATGGAATTCCACTACTTGTTCTAATGCTGCTTCTAGAGGCCATTTAAAAGTTGTGAAATGGGCCAGAAAAAATGGTTGTTCATGGAGTAGTTCGACTTGTTCGTATGCTGCTTTGGGAGGCTATTTAGAAGTTTTGAAATGGGCCAGAAAAAATGGTTGTTCATGGAATAGTTTGACTTGTTCGCATGCTGCTTCGGGAGGCCATTTAGAAGTTTTAAAATGGGCCAGAGAAAATAATTGCCACTGGAATGCTTCTACTTGTTATAACGCTGCTAGAGGAGGTCATTTAGAAGTTTTGAAATGGGCCAGAGCTCTGGGTTGCGAATGGAATTATTGGACTTGTTCTCAGGCAGCTCGAGGAGGCCATTTAGAAACATTGAAATGGGCCAGAGAAAATAATTGCCGATGGGATAGAAGCACTTGTTATTATGCCGCAGAAGAAGGCCATTTGGAAGTTTTGAAATGGGCCAGAGAAAATGGATGTGAATGGAATAGTTCAATTTGTTATATTGCTGCTTTAGGAGGCCATTTTGAAGTTTTGAAATGGGCCAGAGAAAATAATTGTCAATGGGATAGTCAAACTTGCTCGTATGCAGCTCGGGGAGGCCATTTAGATATTTTAAAATGGGTCAGAGATCATGGATGCGAATGGAATAGTTCAACTTGCTCGTATGCAGCTCGGGGAGGCCATTTAGATATTTTAAAATGGGCCAGAGATCATGGATGCGGATGGGATAGTTCAACTTGCTCTAGTGCTGCTAGAGAAGGCCATTTAGAAGTTTTGAAATGGGCTAGAGCTTATGGTTGCGAATGGACTAGTTATACATATGCTTGTGCTCAAACAGGAGGTCATTCCAAAGTTTTGGAATGGCACAAAGAAAATGGTTGCTCCGAAAACAAATAAAAAATTGAATTATTAAATATTTAATAATTCAATTTACAAAATCAAGTAATATTAATGGAACAATCTTTATTTGAATATATTCCCACAGAAGTTTCTATCATAATAATGTCTTTAGTTGGAGATATCGGGTTAGTTATTATGGCGAATGTTTGTCAAATATGGAGAGCAATAATTAAAAAATCATTTCATATTATTTCAAAAAATGTATTTATCGAAAATGCCGCCAAAATGGGATATTTAAGTGTGGTCAAATGGGCCAGAGAGTATAATTGTCCATGGGATTCTGCGACCTGTTCTCAAGCTGCATTGGGAGGCCATTTAGAAGTTTTAAAATGGGCCAGAGAAAATAACTGTCCATGGGATCGTACGACCTGTTCTCAAGCTGCTCTTGGAGGCCATTTAGAAGTTTTAAAATGGGCCAGAGAAAATAATTGTCAATGGGATTTTACGACCTGCTCTCAAGCTGCTTTCGGAGGCCATTTAGAA
>Ga0206798_1025_pt1 | contig 33534 bp, 29 predicted proteins | sample Alteio_BWOrgCont_66_FD_152893 | JGI IMG/M metagenome (GOLD analysis project Ga0206798, IMG submission 152893) | Enriched cells from forest soil in Barre Woods Harvard Forest LTER site, Petersham, Massachusetts, United States -... | ecosystem: Environmental > Terrestrial > Soil > Temperate forest >...
TTCTGGTAGTAAAGCTCCTCCGCGTTCGCAATCGCCGAAACCGCGTCGATTGCCAGAAGTTCGTTCCGGCCGATCCGGCGCGCAAGAATCTCTTCTTCCCCAGCCTTGGTGTTGAAGTGCCATTTTGATGAGGCGTCTGTCGCAAGAGGAATTGGGAAGGGATAGTTGTCAGCCCCGATATAGAGGATCTTGCTGCGGTCGGTCATCGTAACCCAACGGTTCATGCGGTCATATTTCGCGACGAACGACTCAAGGGTTGCCTGATCTTCGGCTGTGTCGCCGGAGTGTATGATCGCTTCAGAGCCGGGGCCCATGATCTTCGCAAGACCGCTTTCGTCCTTGGCGCTAGCCGCCGATCGCAAGGCTTGGCCGGCTGCCTCGGGTGTTGCAAAAACTGTGGGCGATGGAATGGCCGTCGTTTCCACGGGCTTCTGTACGGAGCAGCCTGCGGTACAAAGGATCGCAAGCAGGAGCAGGGCGGGGGATTGAGCGAGAACCCCGCTCGTCAACTTGATTTTATGCGATTTCATATCTTTCTCTCCGTTCGTGATTTGATCTTTGTGTTCATCGGGTCCATTTCTGAAATGGTCTTAGCGCCTTCGGCCTCCGCCACCGCCGAAGCTACGGCCGCCACCACCTTCACGCCTGGCTTCTGGATGCATGCTGGCACGGCCACGTTCACTCTCGGCGCGGTTTCCCCAACCGTCACCACTCATGCGATTGCGAGCCTGATAGGAATTGCGCCCGCCGTCATAGCCGGGAAAACTACGGCCACTCTCGCGGCCATTAGGGGCGAACCCTCTGCCGTTACGACCGTAGGGGTGCGGTCCGTAAGGCCCAGAGCCGTGTGGTCCGGGGCCCCAGGGGTGGTAACCGTTGTAGTTTCCACCATGCCAGCTTTGATTATTGATGTAGGTGTTGTGGTTGAAAATGACGGTACCCCCGCCTCCCCCGTATCCCCAATTGCAGTGCCATGCGTTCCAACCCCAGCCAAAGCCTCCGACTCCACCAAATACTCCAAATCCTCCGAATGCGGCGCCCAGGGCTATGCCAGCGCCGAATGAAATGGCCGCTGTCGCAATTGCCACCGGTGGTGTGTACAGCGGCACGACAACGGGTGCGCCGTAGACAATGGTTGGATTGTATTGCGGCACGTATACTACTTGAGGATTGGCCGGTTCAATGACAATCGTCTGTGGGGTCTGTTGAACCACTTTTACCTGAGGCGTGGATTGGAGATTGCCGGCGGCTTGCGCCTTGGCTCGCATTACCTGTACCGCAGCCATCACATCTGCCTGCTGGTTATGAAATGCCTCGCCAAGGCTGGATGTCCAGACCAGATTCTCCGCCATATTATCGAGCACCGCGGGAAACTGAGTTAGCGCCTTGACGCTGGAGTCCCACGATTGTTGGTCGACGGCCTGACCCAATGCCGTTCCCGTCAGATTTTTGTTTTGTTTTAGCCAGTAATCGGCTACCGCTACTTGGTCAGGGAACGTAGCGGCGCCCACTACTTGCGCGACCAACGAGTCTGGATAGAGAGCGATCGGCGCCACCAACGCGTCCAATTGATCCGCGGTTTGCGGCGCGACGGTGGGAGGTGGAGTCGATGCCGATGGGGAAGAAGATGGCTGGGGTGCCTGGCCCTGGAACGCATATGCCGGTTGAACCGAAGCTTGTGTTACCAGCAGCGTGGTGCACATCAATATTGAAAGCGTCTGTTGTATCGTTTTAAAAATCATCTACCGCTCCTCTTGACGCGATGCTAAAGTGCAAGCGCAAGTCCAATGGCAGATCGCTGAGCGAATTGAGATTTAACGCGGGCATCCATCACGGAGCACTCGGGAATTCCCGAATTCTCGCGAGGATAATTTAATTGTCGGTGGGGTTTAGTGCCAGGTCTTCCGCCACGTCGGCGTCGATATTCTGAAGTTCGGCCACGAGCCCGGCATCGCTCAAGTCAATACGGCGCGAGTTTTCCCAATCGCGGTGTGCAACCTTCTCCAGGCGCTCGATGACATGCGCGTCCCGAACTTCGATAGCCAGTTCCCGGCGGCTATCGAAACTGCCGGGCGCCAGATTAATAGACCCGATTATGGCGCGGGTGCAATCTGCGTACAACAGCTTGGCGTGCAGTTTCAAACCCTTCAGCTTATGCACTTTGACTCCGACATCGTCCAGAATTCGCAGGCCGCCCGTAGCCTCAGCCAATTTCTCTTTCTTGAGCTTGTGTGGGGGGCGCGCCAGCACATGTATGTTCACCCCCCGGACACTGGCTCTTACCAGCCTTTCAATAATGACGGGATCCTGATAGCGCTCGTTCTGCACCCACAGGGTGTGCTTGGCGTCGTCGATAAACTGCCCAATGCGCTGGCGCCCGTTGCCGACGCACCAGATAAGATGGGAATTTTCCCCAGGATTGAAAGTGTGCCGCTGCCAATCGGCATCAAAGCACGCGATTACTTCGTCCACTTCGTGAGGATGCGACGTAACAACCGCGTAGTCCCGTGTTTGCGTCAGGTTCCTGGTCTCCCAGTTCAGAGACTGGATGAACGCAGTCCGGTCGTCAACCACCATCGACTTTTCATGAGTGAGGTCGAAGCAAGGATTACTGTCGGCCACTTCGACCTGGGCATCCTTGAAGAGGTTTCGTGCCGCGGCGTTTTCTTTTTTTCCGTTACGTCGCTCGGGATTCAGCATGACCCGTGTCTTTACGCCCCGGCGATGCGCAGCGATGACCGCATCCAACATGCGGGAATCTGAGAACAGGAACATCTTAATACGCAGCGATTTCTCGGCATGCTCAATTGCATCGAGCAATGGCTGCGCCGTATCGTCCGGCATGACCAAAAGAGATCGCGACATATTGCCTTTCAGAATACTGTGTCCCTGCGTCCCAAGTATTTCTCCACGCGAATTACTTATTACAGTCCCGGCTCGAGCCAAATTGGCCGACAGCGGCGCAGCGTGCCACGGGATTGTTTACTTTTGCCCGGTGAGCCGACAGTTGGTGTAGACGGGTCCGCATCGTCTTAATGTGGTCAGCCACCCTCAGCTGGGCATGCTCATTCTGCGGCGCGGCGAAGCCCGATCCCGACCCATAGGGAATCTGGACCTCGAGCACATCTGCTTCGTCAGTCACGAATTCAACATAGATAGCGTTAGAGGTCAGTACACCCGAGGGAACCTGCACATTGATCTGATACAGGCCGGCTAACCCCGGAGCGAGACCGGCGAACTGGATGACGCCCTGGTTCCCAACCGAATTTGTCCCGTAGTCGTTAAATTGGACTGTTAGTTCGTCATTAGTCCATACATCCACGGTGCTGAAGGGACCCGTGGGCCCCAGCGCTCCATCCGGAACGGCCGGCGTCACCGTGCCTAAGCCGGTCAAGTACAACGAAATATATTCCCCCGGTTGTGCTGGATTTCCACTATCCAGTGGTTGGCCAGAAGCCGCATGCTCAGCCGCCGCAAATCCAATCCCATTCTGGTTCTGCGAAAATGCACCCGGCGCAGTGTCCTGATAGTACATCTGCACCACGTTCGAGGTGGTTCCGTTGTTGGTGACCTGAATATTGGCGTAGACCGACCGGACCGAAGCCAGTTCAAAGGGCACGACTACGGAAAGCTGCGTTGGACTCACATAATTAATCGGACACTTGAACCCATCGATCGTTACGGAAACGTCACCCAGCGAGGTCGGAAAAGCTTGTCCGCCCGGTGTCGACAGAGTCACATCGGAGAGACCGGTGCCATAGAGCGTGATCAGTTCGCCCAGAGCTAGACTGGCCGTGATGGGCTGGTAACTGGCCGAGTTCACCACTCCGATGGGATTCAAAAAGACGCCCGGTCCGGCGAACGTGGCCGCATGCAGGCCAACCACCAGTGCAAAAGTTCCCTGATTTCCAATGCCGACATACGCCGATCCTCCCACTCCGAAGCCGTAGATGTAGCCCAGGGAGTCGCCCCCTCCGGTTGTTCCGTCCGGGTTCAGAACGATGTAGTCGTCCGAACCAAAGTCGAAAGCTGGCGTCACGGCGTTGGTCCTCTGGTGGGCGATTCCATCACCATTACTATCGCCTGTAAGGCTGAGCGATCCATAGTATGAATCTGTCCCGAAGTCGTGTATTGAATCCTGCAACCCAGCATTAAAGTAGAGGCCCTGCGCGGTGCTCATCTCTGCTGGCACGGTCAGCGCCTTGACGCCGAAGAAGATGTCGTAGCCGCTCGCGGTCCAACCCAAAATGAAATTGCCGTCCGCCGACTGAAACATCGTTTTGTTCCCCGTAAACAAGGCATCGGTGAAACTCACGCCGCTTGGCAGGGGCACGCTGAGCGACGCGCTTCCGTCGCCAGTGAAGTTGTAAGTGGCTCCGCTAATCGATTGCGAAATGTTTGTGGCGGTCTGATTGGACGCCTGGCCGGTAAGTGAAATGGTGCCGAAGCCGCCCGATCCGTTGGGGGTCAACTCGAATAGCGCATTCTTGATCGCGGAGCTGTCGCCCCCGGCAAAATCCAGAACTCCTGTCCGGTACGCCGTTTTGAAACTCGCATTGGCGAGATTCGGTCCCAGCGGAATGGCCACGAAAATATCATTCAGCACATACTGTTCCCCATATGATTCGGTGGAACTGCCGGTAAACACGCCCTGCGAGACGGCCCCGATTATCAAGTCGAAGCTGTCGTTGGGATAAAGTGGATTGGCGATGAAGCCTGTTCCATTGGAGCCAATTGCATACGCACCTGTGACGTTGAGCGGTTGCGAAACAGGATTAGCAGTGTTGTCTACAACCGTAGCATTAACGGTGTAGTCGCCCAACCCATCAAAGATGATGATGCCGTAAGTGGCCGTGACTTCCGTTGGATTATAGTTTGTATCCAACGCCTGGACTGCAACGTGCCGGAATGCGAAGGTTCCTTTGAGCAAGCCGTTCCCGCTGCTGTCGGCTGATTGAGCATTGAGATTTGGCAGTCCAAGTACGGCCAGCGCCATGGCAAGCAGTGCGGGCAACTTCACAATTCCCCTATAGTTGAAAGTCATTTAGGCTCCTGTTTCTCCTAGGCGAGAAAAGGGCCAATCGCCAAGTGACGGAAAGCTTGCGGTTTGCTGGTAAGCAGAGGCTCGGGATTCGTCGGGGATTTTCGAGATCTCGTGAAACTCGGCTTATGACGAGGCCTTGGCCGGCCGCTCGTCAAACTGAGTGCGGTGGAGAGCCGCGTAGATTCCATTCATCGTCATCAGTTCGTCGTGCGTGCCGCTTTCGGCCACAATCCCGCCTTCGATCACGACAATTTTGTCGGCATCCCGGATGGTGCTGAGCCGGTGGGCGATGGTGATCACGGTTCGACCCTTCATCAACCGTTCCAAAGCCTCGATCACCAGTTTCTCCGACTCGCTGTCGAGCGCGGCCGTGGGCTCGTCGAGCAGCAGAATGGGGCTGTTGCGCACCATTACGCGCGCGATTCCAAGGCGCTGGCGCTGGCCGCCGGAAAGCGTGGAACCGCGCTCGCCGACCATGGTGTCGTAGCCCTTCGGCATGCGCGCGATGAACTCATCGGCATTGGCCAGCGTGGCCGCCTGCACGATCTCATCGCGGGTCGCTTTCGGCCGCCCGAAGGCAATGTTTTCAAGGATGGTTCCGTGGAACAACACGGTGTCTTGTAAGACATATCCAATCTGCTCCCGCAGCGAATTGATTTTGTAATCGCGAACGTCCCGGCCATCGACTGTGACGGTCCCATTATTCGGATCGTAGAAGCGTGGAATCAAACTCACCACCGTGGATTTTCCACTGCCGGTGGGGCCGACGATGCCCACCATCTGCCCTGGCTCAATACTGAAAGAGACATCTCTGAGCACCGGCGAGTCTTTGGTGTAGCTAAAGGCCACGTGTTCGAAGGCGATACTGCCCTTGAGGAACGCGGGTGCGAGAGCGCCGGGGCGCTCAGGCAGGACCGTATCCGTGTCAAGAATCTCGCGCACCCGGTCCACTCCTACCGCGGCCTGGGCAATCGCATTAGTGGTGGTGGCCAGATCCTTGACGGGCTTAAAGAACTTCGTGAGGTACGACAGATATACGGTGAGAGCCCCCACCGTCATTGTGCCGGCCAAGATCAGGGCCGCGCCGCGCCACAAGACCATCGCAGTGCATAAGGCGACCGCTACGGTAACGATGGGAGAAAGTAGCGATTTAATTTTCCTGGCCGCTAGGGCCGCGCTCACCGTTGCCTCGCTAACCTGCCTGAGTGCTTCCTGCTCCAGATCCTGGCGACCGAAGGCTTTAATGACCTGGATCGACTGCAAACCCTGTTGAACCACGTCGACGATCTCGGCCTGCTCGTTCCGAACCTGATGCGTTGCCTTCTTTACCGCCTTCTTGAAGCGGAAGGTGAGAAATAGCAGGACAGGTGTTACCGCCAGCGCGATGAGCGTGAAATCCCAATTCAGCCAAAACATCAGTCCCAGCATGGAAAAGATGGTGAGTATGTCGATCAGAATGTCGAGCGTTGAAGAGGAGGCAAAGCCCTGTATGGTTTGGATGTCGGTGGTGATGGTGCTCAGCAGCGCGCTGGTCTGGTGAGTGTCATAGTAGCCAAGCGAGAGACGCTGCAGGTGATGATAAGTTCGCAAGCGCAAATCGTGCGCAACCCACTGCCCCAAGCTCTCCGTGAAGTAGTTGTCGACGTAACTCGCCACCGCCCCCAGTAGAGCAATCAACACAAAGGCTGCTGCTGCCAGAGCGGCCACGAGTAACCTATTGTTGTGCACCAGCATAGGCCCGATCATCTGGTTTAGCTTGTGCGGAAGCGGGTGGCTGCCGATTACGTTGTCGATGATAATCTTTAGCGGCCACGGACCAGCCAGACTCATGGCTGTTTCGACCAGCATCGCGAGCAGGACGATCAGCAGCGTGCCGCGATACGGGCGAATCAACTCGCGGATCAGCGTTGTCATTCCGAAGGTCTCGCTTTAGGAAGGAAGCCGGACGGTCCGAGCGTCCCCGTGCATTGTGCCATTTCGTTAAGCCACTACCTTCCCTTTTGAGGAGAGGATCGCAGAGGCATAATAAACATCGCGGTGCCAAGCCCCAATGATCCTCCGATCACTGTTTCCCAGGCACGCGTAGCCAAGACAAGGTGAAAGTATCTCCGCTGATCCAGAGCGTCACAACCAGCGTAAAAGCGTAAGCGCCGCAGGCGATGTCGTACCGTTCAGGCATTGCCATCGCGTACACAATCATCGCAACTGCCGCCATCGCCCGACCCAGGATCGGCGCATGACGAACCATCGGGAGACACGCCAGACCCAGAGGAACCGCGATCACCGTGCCAACGATGCGTCGTTGTACGCGGTCGATGGTTCCGGAGGTGGAACCAGCGATCACGTAGGTGCAAGCCGTGATCGCCCATGCCGATTCTTTGAGGCCAAAGCGGGCGTTCAACAGAACGATAACGAGCGCGGCAATCGCCGCCTGCAAACCCATCCGTACTTCCGGCGAGCGAAAGCCACCCGTAGTTGAAAACCTAGGCGCCACGGCCAGCGCGGGGATTGGAAGTTCAGCTGGACCGCTCAGCAACCGCGGCACAATGGCAGCGCCGACCGCAATCACTCCAGCAAGAAGGATCGTCAAAGCACCCAGCATGCCAGCTGCGGAAAATAGACCAAGATCGCGGACGGACAAAGCCCGCGTCGCTTGGCCCTCAGAAACACTGGCCCACAAAGCGAAACCGCCGGCCAGGGAAGCCAACAGCGCGCTATTCGGAATTCCGTAGCTGGACCCCAGTAACGTGCCGAGCAATGCGGCAATCCCGTAAGCGGTAACCAGACGCAGGCCCTTAATGCGCCGGTGAGTTGCGGGATAGATACGATCCAGAAAAGCCTTTGCCCTTGTGATTGGCCCTAATGCGGGGACCGCTTCCAGACCCGGAACTTGTACATCGATTGTCCTAAGCATCTTTAGGAGCCTTCTTGGATGGCCGTGTCCGCTCGTTCTCGGAGTGGACGATACGCGGAAACAAGTCTCGCAACCACAATGGCCACAAAAAAGATGCCGGTCATACTCTCGAGCGCCGCGATCAGACGTACAAATGGATTCAGCGGTACGATTCCGCCGTATCCAATGCTGGTAAGCGTGATCATACTGAAATACAGAAATTCCGCGCTGTGCGCTGCGGTAACCCTTTGATTGAAGGAGTCGACAACCAATTCGTTGAGGATCCAGTAAAGCTGCGAAAATGCAACGGCAATAACGAGATAACTGATGAAGGCCTCGGCAATCACGCTACTCGTCACTTGAGAAGTGTGTAGGCGATCGAATAGCGCCCAGAGGACGGCGCACGACAGCAGAAGCCCGACGGAGTGCGATACCAGGTTGTAAATGTCCTGTTCATTGCTAAGTCCTTCCGCCAGGCGTGCTAGAAACCAGAGGCCGGACAACGGAAGGACCACGCGGATCACGAGTTTCCTGCTCACGGAAAGTCTTGCGCCCAGCAGCACGCTAAGCATGATGATGAGCGCCATTGCCGCTCCGATATGCGGATAGCGATCTGCCACAGGGGAGGCCACGGTCTCCGCAATCAGCAACCACATCAGGACCAGCGAACCGCGTTGCAACAAGAACGCATCAAGTCGTTTATGCATATCTTATAAAACCCACGAGCAGAAGTTTCTAGAGCATGCGTTAGGCCGTTCTCGGGCATTCATTGCCCGCACCGTTCTAAGAGGTGGCATCAGCGAGGCAGCATAGTGAGGCTGCTACATAGTCGCGAGATTTCGGAAATCCTCGATCCGTTCGGGACACTTGCCGGCGGTAAGGCCTTTTGTTTTTCAGATCTCCAACTCTGGCCAGTACGTTGCCTATCAAAAGGGCATGCAGACCGCTGATGTGTTCATTCTGGAAAAACCGCAGGTCGACTCGCGCGATGGTTTTTCGCGCAGGCTCACAACTGTGGAAACGCGATCCAAGATGCTGGACTTCAGCTCGTACTATTGGAGCATCGAGAACTCCGGCAATTTCGAAGGCATCATCGGCTCGAGCACGGCTCTTACCGAAATAGTGGATCTGGTTCGAATCGTGGCTCCTACGGATTCCACGGTTCTCATTCAGGGCGAGACGGGCACCGGCAAGGAACTCATCGCGCGAGCGATCCACAACTGTAGCCGGCGCCGCGACCGCCCATTCGTCAAGCTGAATTGCGCTGCTATTCCGGAGGCGCTTCTGGAGAGCGAGCTCTTCGGACACGAGCGCGGCGCCTTCACCGGAGCGGTGGGGCGGAAGGTGGGCCGTTTCGAACTCGCCGACGGAGGCACGCTCTTCCTTGACGAAATCGGAGATATGCCTTTGGAGCTTCAGGCCAAAGTTCTGCGCGTATTGCAGGAACAGGAATTCGAACGGCTAGGCAGCGTGGAGACGCACAAAGTAAATGTCCGCGTGGTGGCTGCGACTAATCAGGACTTGCCCGCGATGATAGCCGAAAAGCAATTCCGCATGGATCTTTATTATCGCCTCAACGTGTTTCCGATCTCCCTGCCGGCGCTGCGCGACCGTCCTGAAGATATTCCGCTACTGGTAGCTCACTTTGCGAGGATCTACGCGGAGCGGATGAGAAGAGAGATCCGAAAAATTCCCGTGCAGAGCATGCTCGCGTTGCAGCGATATGCGTGGCCTGGAAACATACGGGAGCTGCAGAATGTGATTGAGCGCGCAACAATTTTGACCTTTGGCGATGTGCTTCGCGTTCCTGACCTTCCGTCCATTGAGCGACCTCATTCAGAGCCAGAGCGCGTAACGCTAGAGGAAGTCGAGAGAGCTCACATTGAAAAGACGCTTTCGGCGACTAACGGCGTAGTGGGCGGGCCTGACGGCGCGGCGGCGCGACTTGGAATTCCGCGGACTACCTTGCTTCACAAAATGCGCAAACGGGGGCTCTCCCGAGTGCTGGCAGCCACCGCGGGGTGAGCACGCGAAAGAGTTTCGAAGGAGAATTTATGCGATCTTCAGCCCTATGTTTGCTTCTCGGCGCCGGCCTCATGTTTTGCATGGAACAGGTTTATGCGCAACCGGCCCAGCCGGACGGAAAGCAGGGCCAGACCGACAAGCCGCAGGATCGACCGGCACGAAAGCCCGATGCAGCACCACCCGCAAAGAAACCAAATCCAACGCCCGGAGCAAAGCCGGACCAGGGGAAAGCTCGTCCACAACCTGGCCAGCCACAGCGTCCGGATCGGAACAAAGGCGACCAGGGCCAGCGGCGCCCCCAACCGCCGCCCCAACGTAGACCACCCAGTGCACCTGCACGAGGAGGTAATCCTGGCGACCGAGCGCGAAGCTACCCACCGCGCACACCCACCGAGCGGCAGTGGCGAGATTGGGAACGCCAAAGGAGCTGGAGACGGAATGGCGCTTGGCAAGGGCAGCCAACTTGGCAGCTGGGTCGCTCTCGAAACTGGCGGGCCGATCATCGCACCTGGGTGCAACGCGGCGGCTATGGCGGCTTCTACATCCCGTGGGCTCAGTTCAGTGTGTCCTTCGGATCAGGGCGCTTTTTTCGCATTGGGCGGCAGCCGATTATTGTCGACGGTTATCCACGCTTCCAATACGGCGGGTTTTCGTTCATGATGGTCGATCCCTGGCCGGAGGACTGGCCTCCTAACTGGTACGCGAACGACGATGTTTACATTGACTATGACGACGGTTACTACTTGTACAATCGCCGATACCCCGGTGTCGGAATCGCAGTTTCGGTCGCGATGTAGTAGCCAGTCTCCGCTCACCACAGCCGAAGCCCCTGTCGGCCTGCCCTGCAAAAATGGTCTCTACACGGATGTGGAGTCTCGGGGGCCCGTGTTCTCCATCTTTTCACCATATTTCGAAAGCACCGAAATAGCCTCACCGGCCCGTGAAGGATTCCTCACGGGGTTTCTTTTTGTTCCCAAGGCGGCAGGCTGGCCATCAGCCCTGGCCCATTAATCACGACATCTCGGAAATCCACTAAAGCCTCGGGAACGCCAACAATCCTAAGTCACATCCTTTTCAATGGACTTCGGTGGCCTCCGCCGTGCCTTTACAAGGCTTAGAGGGTTGGAAGTTTTATGTGGAAGGCTCAAAAAATGGCGGATGGCGAATTTGTACAGCTCAACCTCGGTGGCCGGCTGGAGGGCAGCGAGCTAACGGAACTGCAGAGCGTGATCGCCTCGGAATCGGCCGATCGGAAAATAGTTTTAGATCTAAGAGACGTCAAGCTGGTGGATCAAGAGACTGTCACCTTTCTAGCCCGGTGCGAAACGGGTGGCGCCCAGCTCCACAACTGTCCAGCGTATATTCGCGAGTGGATTAACAGAGATAGGACCTAAGAATGGAAACCCAGCGGACGAAGTTGATCCTAATTTTGATAATCGCTCACTGGGGCGATTCAGGCGAATTATGCACCAGGTAGCTTCATCACCGTCGGAGAGATCACCGTTACCAGCTGGTGCAGTTTCATCGTCCGAGCGAAGAGCGGGTAAATGGAAAGTCACTCGCAATGGTAATCCACCCGGTGCACGCCGACAGCAACGGGAAACTGGCTGTGATCGCCTGTCTTTTGCAGGAGGGAAAAGCCAACAGGGCCCTGCAGGAAATATGGACTCGGATGCAGATCGATGTATTCGCCAAGCTTTATCCCCACCATGCCAGGCCTGTTCAACCGATCGGCACACGGGTTGTAAAAGCCGCCCAGCAATAAAGACGTCTTCGACCAGGAAAGGGGCGCTATGGCTGAGGTGAAAACATGTGGACTGACAAGCTTGGTCCACGTCTGCGCGTTTGCGTGGTTGCTAACCACTGGCTGTAGCAAACCCGTGGTAGCGCCTATCAGCTCTTCTCCTCCCGAAGTGGACGTTACGCCGGTCGTACAGAAAAATGTCCCGATCATTCAAGAATGGGTCGCCAACGTCGACGGATTTGTCAACGCCCAGATTCAGCCTCAGGTAAGCGGCTACCTACTGAAGCAGACGTACAGGGAAGGCTCTTTTGTAGAGAAAGGGCAATCGCTTTTTGAGATTGACGCGCGGCCCTTCCAGGCTGCCCTGCAACAGGCGCAGGCACAATTGGCGGAATCGAAAGCTCAGGAATTCAAGGCACAGGAAGACGTGAATCGGGATGGGCCTCTCGCCGAAGCGAGAGCGATCGCCCAAAAGCAGTTCGATGCGGATAAGCAGGCGTTACTCGCGGCACAGGCTGTGGTGCGGGCCCAGCAATCTCAAGTGGAGCTGGCACAAATCAACTTGGGCTACACGAGTGTTCGTTCTCTGATCCGCGGCATCGCCGGCGTTGCCACTGGCCAGATTGGCAATCTGGTAGGCCCGACCACCATACTTACGACGGTTTCTCAGGTCGATCCCGTCAAAGTTTACTTTGGACTCGGCGAGAGTGAATATCTTCTTTTTTCGCAAGCCATCAGCGATGCAGCCAGGGGTGTTGTAGGGCCTGGCATCGACCGTCAGCAGTTACGTCTGATCCTTTCTGACGGCAGCACCTACAAGCTGGCGGGAAGGTTGTATCTGGCGGATCGTGAAGTAAACCCTCAAACGGGAACCATTCGAGTGGCGGCTACCTTCCCCAATCCCGACGGACTCCTCCGGCCCGGGCAATTTGGCAGGGTGCGGGTAGAGACTCAGATCCTCAAGAACGCCCTGCTAATTCCCCAGGCGGCCGTCAACGAAATTCAGGGGACCTATCAAGTTGTCGTGTTAGGCAGTGGCAACCGGGCGGAAATGAGGCCGGTTACGGTTGGACCACGGGTGGGGACTGACTGGGTCATTGAAGTTGGTCTGAAGCCGGGTGAGCAGGTGATCGTCGTGGGGACGCAAAGAGTGCGAGCAGGTCTCACCGTTCAGCCCAAGCCTTATCAGCAACCGAAAAACTGATCATGTCGAAATTCTTTATCGATCGACCCATTGTCGCGATAGTGATCGCGATTCTTATGGTCATTGTGGGAGCCGTTGCGATGCTTTCGCTCCCCACCGCGCAGTTTCCCAACATCGTCCCGCCGGAAATCACGGTAAACGCCACATATCCCGGGGCCGACGCGCAAACCGTCGAACAATCCGTGGCAACGCCTATCGAGCAGCAGATGAGCGGCGTGGACAACATGAACTACATGTATTCCACGAACTCCAATAATGGCGCGATGAAACTGACGGTCAATTTCAATATCAAGAGTGACCCTAATTCGGACCAGATCTTGTCGCAAATGCGCTCGCAGCAGGCCAATTCGCAAGTTCCCACCGAAGTAACGCAAGCTGGCATCACGGTGCAAAAGTCCACCTCTTCGCCACTGGTTATGTTTTCGGTGTTTTCGCCCAAGGGGACCTACGACAGTATCTTTCTTGCGAACTATGCGTACATCAATTTGGTTGACCAGCTTACCCGCCAGCCGGGTATCGCCAGCGTTACCATTTTCGGAGCCGGACAGTACGCCATGCGCTGCTGGGTGAAGCCGGACCAGCTGGCGAAACTCGGCGTCACTATTCCGCAGATCATCTCGGCCATCCAGACCCAGAACGCGGTCACTCCGGCGGGACAGATCGGTGGCGAGCCCGTTCCGCCGGGTCAGCAGTTCACCTACGCGGTGCGATCGCAGGGGCGTTTAACCTCTCCGGAAGAATTCGGCAACGTCATCATCCGCGCACTTCCAAACGGCGCCATTCTGCGCTTGATGGACGTGGCGCGCATCGAACTGGGGGCTCAGACCTACGGCGTCACCAGCCGCTATAACGGCAAGCCCGCTGCTGCTGTCGCGGTGTATCAACTGCCGGGATCGAACGCCTTGGAAGCGGCGAACAATGTGAAGAAGCTGATGGCCCAGCTGAAGCAGAGTTTTCCGGATGATCTGGACTACGCCGTATCGCTGGACACCACGCTGGCCGTGACCGAAGGAATCGACGAGATCGTAAAGACGCTATTCGAAGCATTGGTCCTGGTGGTGCTTGTGGTGTACATCTTCCTGCAAGGATGGCGGGCCACGTTAATCCCGCTAATGGCTGTTCCCGTTTCTCTGGTTGGCACTTTCATCGTGTTTCCGCTACTAGGATTTTCCATCAACACACTCTCTCTTTTTGGAATGGTGCTTGCAATCGGTCTGGTGGTGGACGACGCGATCGTAGTGGTTGAGGCTGTCGAACACCATATCGAACAGGGGCTATCCCCCAAAGACGCCACTCGAAAAGCAATGGAAGAGGTCGCAGGACCGGTGATTGCGATCGCACTGATCCTTGCTGCTGTCTTTGTACCAACTGCGTTCATTCCGGGCATCACCGGACGTCTCTATCAACAGTTTGCCGTGACGATCGCCATCTCGGTGCTTTTTTCAGCCTTTAATGCGCTCACTCTGAGTCCGGCGTTGTCGGCGTTGCTGTTGCGGCCCAAGAAGAAAAGCCGCGGACCACTCGCTATTCTTTTCGGCTGGTTCAACCAGACATTTGGAATCGCGACGAACGGCTACGTCAACACGAGTTCTCTGCTTATTCGCCGGTCAGTTCTCAGCATGATCTTCCTGCTCCTGGTCGCAGTCGGCGCCTATTTGCTCAATGGAAAGGTGCCGTCCTCATTTTTGCCGGAAGAAGACCAGGGATATCTGTACGCGGGAATTCAGCTTCCCGACGCCGCCTCGCTGCAGCGGACCGACGAAGCTTCTCGCAAAGTGGAAGCGATTCTTGCCCGGACGCCCGGCGTGGCCGGTTTTACCACCATCAATGGATTTAGCCTGCTCAGCGGCGTCTCGAATACTTACAGCGCTTTTTTCTTCATCACGTTGAAACCCTGGTCGGACAGGAAAGCCCCAGAAGAACACGCCGATGCTCTTTTGCGGTCCCTCAACCGCGAGCTTTCCACAGTTCGCGAGGGATTCGCGTTTGCTTTTGCACCACCCGCCATTCCAGGAATTGGGGCCTCCGGCGGGGTTACGTTCATTCTTGAGGACCGTTCCGGCAAGGACCTCAAGGTCTTATCCCAAAATCTAGAGAAATTCATGGCAGCGGCACGGCGGCGTCCCGAGTTGACCGGCCTGAATACGACGTTTCTTCCCTCCGTGCCGCAGGTGTATGTCGACGTGGACCGGGCCAAAGTGCTGCAGGAAAACGTCCGGCTGGCCGACGTCTATCAGACCATGCAAGCGTTCATGGGCGGAGCCTTGGTGAACTACTTCAACCAGTTTGGGCGTCAGTGGCAGGTTCGCGTCCAGGCGGAAGGCGCATACCGTACCAAGCCCGATAATCTCGGCCAGTTCTATGTCACGAACGCCTCGGGGGCAAGCGTGCCGTTGAACACCCTCACGCGTATCGCCGCCCGCGCGGGTCCCGAATTCACGATGCGCTACAACCAATACCGCGCCGCGCAGATCAATGCCAGTGCGGCCCCTGGATATAGTTCGAGTCAAGCCACAAAAGCTCTGGAAGAAGTATTCGCGCAAAGCATGCCCTCAGGCATGGGATTTGACTATCTGGGAATGTCATTTCAAGAAAAGCAAGCCTCCCAAGGCGTCTCGCCGGGCGTTGTTTTCGGCTTCTCCGGCCTCTTGGTCTTCCTGATATTGGCCGCACAGTACGAAAGTTGGTCGCTACCGTTTAGTGTGCTGCTGGGTGTCCCCATCGCGCTCTTCGGCGCCTTTTTAGCTTTGTGGGTGCGCCACATGGAAAACGATGTGTACGTGCAGATCGGTCTCGTTATGCTGATCGGCATGGCCGCCAAGAACGCGATCCTTATCGTGGAATTCGCGAAGGCGGACTACGAAAAGGGACAACCGTTGGTCGAAGCTGCTCTTTCGGCGGCGCGGCTCCGCCTGAGACCGATCCTGATGACGGCCTTTGCCTTTATTCTCGGCATGGTTCCTTTGTGGACGGCAACTGGGGCTGGCGCCGTCTCGCGGAGGGTGCTGGGGACTGTAGTGATCGGCGGAATGCTCGCCGCCACCGTAATCTCGGTCTTCATCATTCCAGTGACGTTTGTTGTGGTGGAGCGCCTTTCCAGTATTTCGAGGCCAAAGCAGAAGGACCAGCCGGCATGAAGAGATCCAAAGCCTCTCTGCTGATCCTGCCGTTCATTCTGGCGGGATGCACGCGCACACTTCATCCGAGGTATTTGCGGCCAGCCGTCGATCTGCCAACCACGTATCGGGACCAATCCCCGCAAGATAACCCAGCTAATTCTTTCGGCGACGCGAAGTGGTGGGAAGTATTTCAAGACCAGACGCTGCAGGATTTGCTTCGCATCGCGATCGAGAAGAACTACGACGTACGGATCGCGGCATCCCGCATAATCCAGGCGCAAGCGCAATTGGGAATCGTTCGCGCCGACCAATTTCCCGTGGTATCAGGTGGCGCCGGTGTCACCAGCCTGCGTTCTGCGAAAAACAAGCTCCAGCCTGCCTATCATTTGAACGCTCAGCAGATTGATGTCTCCGCCGGCTGGCAAGTCGACTTTTGGGGACAGTTCCGAAGTGCCACCGAAGCTGCGCGCGCACAACTTGTCGCCACCGAATGGGGACGCCGCGCGGTCTTGTCGACCTTAGTAGCGGAGGTTGCCGCCGGATATTTTCAGTTGAGAGAGCTTGATCTGGAAACCGAAATATCCAAGCGTGCGCTGTCTTTTAGAAAAGAATCACTGCAGTTGGTGACCACACAAGAGCAGCACGGCGACATTTCTCTGCTCGAGGTCCGTCAGGCTGAGCAGTTGGTCTACACGGCTTCGTCTCAGTTGCCGGACCTGGAGCGCCGCATACATCAACAGGAGAATGCTCTGAGTATTCTTCTGGGAAGGTATCCGGGACCGATTCCGAGAGGGCAGACACTAACAGAACAAGCCCATCCTCCGGAGATCCCGTCCGGTATTCCTTCCACACTCTTAGAACGAAGACCTGACGTCGTGCAAGCGGAACAGCAACTGGTCGCGCAGAATGCTCTGATCGGAGTTGCGCGTGCCGCATATTACCCGCAGATCACGTTGACAGGCGAAGGGGGCACCCAGAGCGGCTCTCTGCTCGGACTTTTTACGGGTCCGTCGGGAATTTGGAACTTTGCCGCTAGCCTAACCCAACCAATCTTTACAGCAGGCCGCATCCGATCGACTATCAAGCTGTCCGAGGCGCAACAGCAGCAGTCCGTTCTCGTCTACCAGCAGACGGTTCAAGAAGCATTTCGTGAAGTGTCGGACGCCTTGATCGCCTACCGAAAGACACAGGAATTCCGCGAACAACTACAGTTGCTCACAGCTACATGCGCGGACGAGTCGCGCCTTTCAACCCTCCGATACAAAGGTGGAGCGACTAGTTATCTGGAAGTCCTCACCAGCGAAACCGACTATCTTTCGGCGGAATTGAGTCTGGCCCAGGCGCGCCTGGGAGAACTTCAGGCAATGGTTCAGCTCTATGGAGCGCTTGGGGGCGGATGGCAAGAGTGAACCTTGTCACTCGGTTTGAGTTCAATGATCTTTTCGGGAGCTAGTATGGGCTGGCCTTCTTGGCAAAACCCGAAGTCGCTCACAACTCCCTTAATTCGATATGCATGGCCGACCTGCAGCTTGTCGGTCTTTGCCAGGCTATAGTCTTGCTTCCCTTTCAAATTCTTAAGCCGTAGGCACTCCACGCCCGGATCTACACAGCCAGTTACAGTAACCTTCTTATTCTGAGAATACCCACAACTCAAGCACAAAAGGAGAACTACTAATAACTTCATGCAGCGAATGCTAACAACACTGAATGGCAAAGGCAAACCGCCTTGAGATTGCGGACGCGTCCGTCGATAATAGTAGCGCCTTCGCTTTTCATGGAGCCTCAGGGTTGGAAACCACACCGCCTTCCAACAAGCTGCGTTGGTTGTTTCTCGGCGTCTGCGGGTTCTTGCTGGCGCTGCTCGCTGCATCCGGCTTCATCGCTATCCGATTCCTCGGCGAAATTCACGCCCAAGAGCTGAGAGTCACCCATACGTTGGCCGAGCGCGCGCAATTGCTCTCGGATCTTTTGCTTTCAGTCCAGACGTACAATCAAGCCGTGCAACAGGTCCTGACACAAGCGAAGGTCGATCGAGAGCAGACAGCTCGCGGCCGGATCGATGCACTGGCCTTCGAAATCGATTCTGACCTGAAACAATATCCGGTTGCTCGGGATTCTCTCGAGGCCGCACTGGTGGAAGGGATCCAAGACGTTTTCTCTCAGCAACGGACCCTCTATATCTCCGTAATTGCGACACCACCAGACGATCGACAGCGGCGCGCACACCCGGCTGTCGACGAGTATATGATCCGGATCCAAAGCCAGATGGTCGATTACTCCTCCAGGCTGAAGGCGTGGAATGGAGAACGGCTCCAGCTTGCGGATCAGGAGTTGGCATCGGAGTTCGGATCCGTGCGGGCTGGTCTCAAGACGGCGTTGACGGTTGGATTCGGGAGCGGCTTTTTGCTGGTTATGGCGGGAATGGCTTATATCGTGCGGCTGGAACGCCAAACTCACAAACGATACCTGCAGCTGGCTCAAAGTCAGCGCGAAATGCAACAACTGTCGGCGCGGCTGGTGGACGTTCAAGAAGACGAACGCCGGACTATTTCACGCGAGCTACACGACGAGGTGGGGCAAGCGTTGGGTGCCTTACTAGTAGACGTTGGCCGTCTCTCCACGGAGCTCTCCGACGAGCGCCCGGAAGTAAGAACGCAGCTCGACAATATAAAGTCGATTGCGGAGCGGACCTTTCACGAAGTCAGAAACATCGCGCTCCTGCTGCGGCCCTCGATGCTGGACGACCTGGGATTGGTGGCTGCGCTGGAATGGCAGGGGCGTGAGGTGTCGCGCCGCAGCGATATTGAGGTGGAGGTCCAATCCGACATCGCCTCGGACACTTTGCCCGACGAATACAGGATCTGCATTTATCGCCTGGTTCAAGAGGCTCTCAGGAACGCAGTAAGACATTCCGGCGCTAAGAATGCGAAAGTCACCGTTCAACAGTCCGCGAACAGCATCCGAGTGCAAGTGACCGACGATGGCCGAGGCTTTAACCCGACGTACACACGCGGCCTCGGAATACTTGGCATGGAGGAACGTGTGAAGCGCCTGGGCGGAACGCTGAACGTAGACTCCGGCGTAGACCACGGAGTTACTCTAACTGCCGAACTTCCGATTCCGTCCGAGCAGCATCTCACATGACGAAGACGCGCGTGGTTCTCGCCGACGACCATACTTTGATTCGCGCAGGTTTGCGGATGGTAGTCGACGCTCAGCCCGATCTCACGGTGGTAGGAGAAGCCGACGATGGCCGTGACGCGGTGGCTATTGCTGAGACCCTCAGGCCCGATGTAATAGTTATGGATATCGGGATGCCGAGTTTGAACGGAATCGAAGCCTGCCGTCAGATTCGCGAAAAGCTGCCGGAGACACAGGTCGTAATGCTCAGCATGCATTCCGATGAAGGCTACGTATTGCGAGCGCTGAAAGCGGGCGCCAAGGCGTATCTTCTGAAGGACTCCGCCGAGGCGGACCTCGCGCGTGCCATCCGGGCGGTGGCGGCCGGCAAATCTTTTTTCAGCCCCGCTGTCGGCAAGGTCCTGCTGGAAGACTACATGCGAAAGTTGCAGCGAACCGGCGCGGAAGATTCCTATGACCTGCTGTCCCCTCGGGAGCGTGAAATTCTGCAGCTTGTGGCCGAAGGAAACTCGAGCAAGGATATTGCGAATCTTCTGGAACTGAGCGTCTACACGGTGGATACTCATCGCGCGAAGATCATGCAAAAGCTGAACCTGCATGGCATCCCCGAGCTGATTCTTTACGCGGTCCGCAAAGGCGTTGTTTCCTAGCGCGACGAAGTATCCCCAATCGTCGGTGCTTGCAGTAATGAGTTCTCGTGAGGGCTGGTCTACCCCCGCTCTCGTCCAATGAATTGAACCACTTGTCTGGGGGTTACCAGGCGGAGTGGTCACGTGACAGATTCTCATTGGAGGGAATATGAACAAGCAGAGCTTTTGGAAGCGCCCCCAGGCCGCATTGCTGGCGGTCGCGGTTGCCTCCGGTATCGGTGGCGTCGGCTTCGCAGCCGGCCATCTGGGGAGCGCCAATACGCCGGCGGTGCTCAAGCTAGCCAGTCCCGACGAGGGCCCCAGCAGGGTTGGTTTCGCACCGGTAGTGAAGAAAGTCTTGCCGGAGGTGGTGAGTGTTTCGTCCACCAAGGTGTCCAAGATTCCCACCGGCTTCCAGGGTCAACTCCCGGATGACCCTTTTGTTTCGCCAATTTTTCGGCAAGTCGAATCCCGGGTTCGGCACCCCGGGTGAGGCTCCGGAACAACGCGAGCAAGGGCTCGGCTCGGGAGTGGTCATGACGCAGGATGGCTATATCCTGACCAACAACCACGTGGTCGATGGTGCCAGCCAGGTCCAAGTCACACTGGCCGACAAGCGGCAGTTCAAAGCGAAGGTCATCGGCGCGGATCCAAAGGCCGATCTCGCGGTCTTGAAGATCGATGCGACCAACCTGCCTAGCATCACCGTTGGCGACTCCTCGAAAGTCCAGGTCGGCGACTATGCGCTGGCTATCGGCAATCCCTTCGGCGTGGGCGAGACCGTCACCATGGGCATTGTCAGCGCCACCGGTAGGACTAACCTCGGAATCGAACAATACGAAAACTTCATTCAGACCGACGCTCCGATCAACCCCGGTAATTCGGGCGGCGCGCTGGTGAACGATCGCGGCGAGCTGATCGGCATTAACACCGCGATTATCGCTCATGGATCCCAGGGCAATCAGGGCATCGGTTTTGCGATTCCCGTCGACATGGCTCGCAATGTCATGGAGCAGTTGGTTAAGACCGGAAAAGTTACTCGCGCATATCTGGGCATCGTTCCGCAAGATGTGACGCCGGCCATGGCGAAGGCTTTCGGCAATGACGAAACGCACGGCGCGCTGGTGGGCGATGTGAGCCCGAATAGCCCCGGTCAAAAGGGCGGACTGGAAAGAGGCGACATCATTCTAGATGTCAACGGCAAAGCAGTCGCCGACAGCAACGACCTGCGTATGACCATCTCCATGATGCAGCCAGATACCGAGGTGAAACTTCGCGTGCTCCACAACGGCGCCGAGCGCGAGGTCTCCGTTCGCTTGGGCGAGCTGCCAACCGAAACAGCTTCCGTCAAACCGCAGGGTGAACACTCGCAAAGCTCACTGTCCGGCGTCTCGGTCGAGGATGTCGATTCCGAGTCGGCGCAGGATCTGAAGCTTCCGGCTAATACAAGGGGCGTGGTGGTTACCGACGTTGATCCGGCCAGCCAAGCCGCTGACGCCGGGCTCCGCCAGGGCGACGTGATTCAGGAAGTCAACCACAAGCCGGTGAAGAATACCTCCGATTTCGAGCAAGCACTCCGCGGCTCGAAAGAGGCGAATCTCCTGCTGGTAAACCGTCACGGCAGCACGATGTTCCTCGCTGTCTAACGACGAACCGTAGCAGGCTAGGCCGGTCCTGGCGATTCCTGCGACCAGGCCGGCCTCTCTATTTTTCCAGAGGTGCCAAATGATAGAAATGAACATTCCGTTGGACCCCGGCGTGCGTGGCGAACCAGCCAAGGCTTTGGACGCAAGCCTGCGCCGGATGATCGTCGGCCAAGATCCAGCTATCCATCAGATCGTCAGCGCCTACCAAATGTATCTTTCCGGTTTGATTGCTCCGGGCCGTCCCGTCGCTAATTTCCTGTTTCTTGGGCCCACCGGCTCCGGAAAAACCCACATCGTTGAAGCCACCGCGGAAACCCTCCTGAAGACCTCCCGTGCGCTGCTCAAAATAGATTGTGCCGAGTTCCAACACACCACGAAATTGCCAAGCTAGTTGGCTCGCCGCCAGGTTATCTTGGCCACCGCGAGACACATCCGATGCTGTCGCAGGAGGTTCTTAATCTGTACCACTCAGAGCAAACCAGGCTAAGTTTTGTACTCTTCGATGAGATCGAGAAGGCATCCGACGCGTTGTGGAATCTATTGCTGGGCATCCTGGATAAGGCAACGCTGACTCTGGGTGACAGTCGCAAGGTGGATTTCTCGCGAACGATGATCTTTATGACCAGCAACCTTGGCTCGGCTGAGATAAGCGATATCCTCGCCCCGAGGTTGGGTTTTTCGGCTATGGAGTCGCGGCGAACGATCATCGACGCCCAGAGTGAATCGATGGCAGGGAAGATCCACCGCAGCGGTGTAGAAGCCGCCCGCAGAAGGTTTACGCCGGAGTTTATGAACCGGCTCGACGAAATCGTTACCTTCCGGCCGCTTGGTCCCGAGCAGCTCAAGCAGATACTCGAAATCGAGTTGGATCTTGTGCAGCGCCTGATATTCTCCGGTGGCACCGATCGCGCGTTCGTATTTACGCTTTCCGATCAAGCCAAGGGCTTCGTATTGGATCAGGGCACCGATATCAGGTACGGTGCCAGACACCTCAAGCGAACCATCGGGCGGCTGCTGGTGCGTCCGATTTCGAACCTGGTTTCCAGCGCGCAATTGCAGGCCGGCGACTGGATCTTTGTGGATTACGACGAGAGTACGCAGCGGTTATGCTTTACCAAGCGGGCCGAGGGCTTATTAGTACAAGCCATGGCTTATCCAGCGGACGTTGAGGCCGTGGCGGCCTCGATGCCTGACACACGGAAGAGACGTAAGGCCGCGCCTTAACGCCTGCCCCCGCAGTGTAGGCAAAAGATTTTCCTGTTGCGATGATCAGTTTTGGCAGGCTCGCTCCCCTATGGATGTGAAGCGACATTGACGCACCAAGCGCAAAGTCAAAAGGAAAGGAAAATCGCAGTGAAAAGCAATCTTGAGCTGGTTAAACAGGTATTGAAATCGAAAATGAAAGAGTCTACCGCAGCCACCCGCTTGCGCGACTCGATCCGAATCCACCAAGTGGCGGATCCCATTGATATGACCCAGGAAGCCGCAGAGAGAGAGATGGCCATCGAGAATCTCGATCGCGAAACGGCGCTGATTCGCCGAATTCGCGGGGCGATGGAGCGCATAGAGCACGGTTCGTACGGTGTGTGTCTCGAATGTGAAGAGCCTATCTCGCCAAAGCGTCTGAAGGCGATACCGTGGGCTGAGCGCTGTATTATTTGTCAGGAGTGGGCTGACCACGCCGGCGCTAACAGCAAGATGGAGATCGTCACCAATTTCCAGGCGAATGCCGCGTAGGAAGGCCACCTTCATCGCTACCGGTTGGAATCCACGATTGCAGGGGTTCACGATCGTCGGGGTTCCTGCTCTTTGCCAGTCGCTTCTTGGCAACCGAATCGGGCACGTCCATTTGCAGGACTAGCGGCGCCGGATTTTGTGTCTCTTCCGGATTTGCTTTTATCAATTCATTGGCTGAGATCAGTGGAATTGCTGTATCAGAACTGTATCAAAACCCCCTCTGTTCTGACTCTTGGAGATCCTGAATCGGCGAAAGCAGATTCCCCAAGTTGTTAATAAGACAGAGAACTGAAACAACCGAATGTAGGGTTTGGAACGTCTGAGCGCGCTTAGGAGGCGACCGGGACCCTCCCGTTTACACCGCGCACAACGGCTCACGCCTGTGCGCTCCGCGGCTCAAGATTCTGGCAGGGACGGGCAGATTCGAACTGCAGACCTGTCGCTTAGGAGGCGACCGCTCTATCCATCTGAGCTACGTCCCCGAGAATACCCTTTGATTCTATCAACGCGGGCTGGTAAGCGCCTTCAGGTAGCGGTAGTAAAACTCAACGCCATCGTAGAACGAGTTCACGCGCACGCGCTCGTCCTTGCCATGAGCCCGCACATCGTCCTGGTCCAGCGCCACGCCCGAAACTCCGTAGCTTGGGATGCCCGCCGCAATGGTATAAACGCTGTCCGAAGCCCCGGTCTCCATTTCTGGGATCACAGGCGCGCTGGGCCACATCGCATCCGTCACCCGTTCCAGCGGCCGCATCACTTCGGCCGGCGGCAGCACGGCGGCAAAGGCCTTGGTCTCGGGAGCGCGATCGAGCACGCGATAAGCGTTGTCTACATATCTCACGGTGATTTTTGAATCCGCGAAAATGCCGACTAGTTTCTCGCGAACTTCTTCCATCGAGTGGCCCGGCAAAATACGGCAGTTCACGATGGCCTGCGCGTGCTGCGGCAAGGCGTTGTTGGCATGCCCCGCGTCCAGGCGCGTGGCCACGCAAGTTGTCCGTAGAAGCGAGTTGAATCGCGGACTCATGGAGAGTCGCGAGAGCGCTTGCGCGTCAGGCGGGCTCCGCAAAATCGCCCTCATGTCGGAGGCCACCTCGCCGGCTTCGAGCGTGGCCCGCCGTTCGAAATAGGCCCGCGTAATAGGGTTCAATTCGAACGGAAACGGCGCACGCTCCAGACGCGAGAGAGCATCGGCGATGTGATAAATGGCATTGTCGGGAACCGGCAGCGAACTGTGTCCGCCCGGATTGTTAGCGTCCAGCTCAAAATCGGCGTAGAGCTTCTCGTTCGCCTCCACATCGACGTTCAATGGCTTGCCTTTTACCGTGGTGACGCCGCCCGAATCCGGGTTGAGCGCAAACGCGGCCTCCATCATGTCCCGATGATTCTTCAGTAACCAGTCGACACCATTTGATTTTCCGCCCTCTTCGTCGGCCGTCAGCGCCAGGATGATGTCCCGATCAGGCTGGTACGCCTCGCGCTTCAGGCGAATGAAATCAGTCACCAGGATGGCGTCGCTGACCTTCATATCCTGAGTGCCGCGTCCGTAGTAATAACCGTCCTTTTCGACGAATCGGAACGGATCTGTGGTCCAATCTTCCCTGCGGGCTTCCACCACATCCAGGTGCGCGATGATCAGGATCGGTTTCAGGCCTCCCGAGCCCGACCCTCGGTAGCGCGCCACCAGATTGCCTTTGCGATCGTTGGGCCCGAGAACCTTTACGTCTTCCGCGGTAAATCCGGCGTCGAGCAACCGCTTGGCCATGGCTTGCGCTGCCACGGTGGTGCTGCCAACGGAATCGGTAGTATTGATTTCGATGAGCTGCTGAAAGATATCGTGGGCCAGCTTGCGGGTTGCGTCGTCGAGTTGCGCCGCTCCCAGAGACCCCAGAAGAAGCAAAACCGCGAAACGCAGTTTGTTCATGCCCGATTTTACCAACGCTTCAGGCCTTTTTTGCCTATGTCGCTGCGATAGTGCATGCCCTCGAAATGGATCTTGCGAACATCTTCATACGCGTTGCTCATTGCTGACTCAAGAGTCGTGCCGCGCGCGGTGACACCTAAAACACGGCCCCCGGAGGTCGCGACAACATTTTTTTCTAATTTTGTTCCTGCATGAAATACCGCGGCTTCGTGAACTTGATCCAGTCCGGAGATCGAATCGCCCGTCCGCACAGCTCCCGGATATCCCGCGGCCGCCAGCACCACGCACAGCGAAGGATCCGCGTTCCACTCCAAGGGCGTTTCATCCAGCGAACCGTGCGCCGCCGCAAAAAGGGGCTCCACAAAGTCCGACACCATGCGGTGCATCAAGGCCTGGGTTTCCGGATCGCCCAAGCGGGCGTTGAACTCCACCACTTTCGGACCCTGCGCGGTCATCATCAGACCGGCATACAAAAAGCCGGTGAAGGGAGTGCCCTCTGCGCGCATCTGTGCGATGGCCGGCCGGATCACCTGGGCCATCACTAACTCCTGGCGAAATGGATCCAGAATGCGCCCGTCGCAATACGCGCCCATACCCCCCGTGTTGGGGCCCTGGTCGCCATCGTTCACTGTTTTGTGATCCTGCGTCGGTTCCAGCGCCAGTACGTTGACGCCATCGCTGAGAACGATGAAGCTGACTTCTTCGCCGGCCAGGAACTCTTCGATCACCAGACTCGATCCAACGGTCATCAACTGATCGATGGCGCGTCTTGCCTCGTCATGCGTGTTCGCGATGATGACGCCTTTGCCCGCTGCCAGCCCGTCTGCTTTGATTACGACGGGGAGATCGAACTCGAGCAAAGCATCGCGCGCTTCTTGCGCGTTGGAAGCTGTGGCAAACCGGGCGGTTGGAATGCCCGCGCGCAGCATCAACTCCTTGGCGAACGTCTTGCTCGCTTCCAGACGCGCAGCGGAGGCTGTTGGACCCACGATTTTGCGGCCCTGCGCTCGAAATTGATCGACGATTCCTGCCGCCAGCGGAGTTTCCGGCCCAACCACAGTCAGATCCGCGTCTATGGATTCGGCAGCGGCAAGATAATCGGTTGTAGCAAGACAAGTTGCCGTCTGCGCTATTCCCGGATTTCCCGGGGCGGCGTAAAGTGCCGATGTCTTCGGGCTCTGCGCTAGTTTCCAACACAGGGCGTGTTCGCGTCCACCAGAGCCCACCACCAGAATCTTCATTTGGATAAATGGAAAGCTAAGTATGCCACACTGAAAATGGACCGTGAAGACATCCCGATATGACGTTGTTGTGGTAGGCGCCGGCCACGCCGGATGCGAAGCGGCGCGTGCATGCGCGCGCATGGGTTTGCGCACCGCCATGATCACGATGAATATCGACCTGATCGCGCAGATGTCCTGCAATCCCGCGATTGGCGGCATCGCCAAGGGACATTTGGTTCGCGAGATCGACGCGCTGGGCGGCGTGATGGGCGAACTGACCGACGCGGTGGGGATCCAGTTTCGGCTGTTGAACACCAGCCGCGGGCCGGCCGTTTGGTCGCCGCGCGCGCAATGCGACAAGAAGCAGTACCGCATCAAGATGCGTGAAGTGCTGGAGCGCGAGCCGAATCTGCGCATCCTGCAAGCTGAAGTTGGGGAGTTAATGATTGATCGGGCTCGCGTCGCCGGAGTCCTGCTGCGCGACGGAAGAACAATTTCGACCGATTGTGTTGTAGTCACCACGGGAACATTTCTGAATGGCCTGGCGCACGTCGGCGAGATGAAGTACACGTGCGGACGGAACGGTGAAGCGCCATCGAACTTGTTGGGCGATCAACTCCGTACCCTTGGCTTGGCCTGGACGCGATTGAAGACCGGCACTCCGCCTCGGCTGGATGGCCGGACCATCGATTGGTCACGCTTTGAGGCGCAAAGTGGAGACGCGGAACCGACGCCCTTCTCGTTTCTGACGGAAAAAATCGACCGCGACCAGATAAAATGTTATTTATCATACACTACAGGGAAAACACTGCAGATTCTGCGAGATAGCATCGCTCGTTCGCCGCTTTATAGCGGCCAAATTGAGGGAGTTGGTCCGCGGTACTGCCCTTCCATCGAAGACAAAGTCGTCAAATTTCCCGACAAAGACCGGCATCAGATTTTTCTGGAGCCGGAGGGCTTGGACACCAACGAAGTCTACGTAAATGGCATGTCTACCAGCATGCCGATCGATGTGCAAGCCGCCATGGTAGCGTCGATTCCGGGCCTCGAAGACGCTGAGATGATTCGCCCTGGGTACGCGATCGAGTACGACGCAATCGATCCTCGTGAACTGAAACACAGTTTGGAAGTGAAATCGATCGACGGCTTGTTTTTGGCGGGCCAAATCAACGGAACATCGGGATACGAGGAAGCAGCGTGCCAGGGCTTGATCGCCGGCATCAATGCTGCGCGCCGAATTGGTACGCAAGAACCGGTCATCATTGGGCGAACGCAGGGATACACCGGAATTCTGATTGATGACTTGATCAGCAAAGGGGCTGACGAGCCGTACCGTATGTTTACGTCCCGCGCAGAGTTCAGGCTGCATCTGCGGATTGATAATGCTGACGAGCGGCTCACCCCAGTCGGGCATGAGGTCGGCTTGGTAAGCGATGAAAGGTGGCGTCTGTTCCTGCATAAGAGGATGCAGAAGGCGCTCGTTATGCAACTTCTGGAAACGAACCGGTACAAGGGAGGCGCGGGCGATGATCACCCGACGCTGGCGCAGTGGCTGCGCCGTCCGGAAGCGAAGGTTTCGACATTGTCGGGTTGGATCGCCGAGGCTGTTGGAGAAGAGCCCGTTCATGGCCTGCTGGCGACAATTGAGACGGAGGCCAAGTATGCGGGCTATATTTCTCAACAACAGCGGCAGATTGATCGGTTGCGTGATTCTGACCTTCGCCGGATCCCAGTGGGATTTGAGTTTGCTGGCATCCCTGGCCTATCAACCGAAGCGAAGCAGAAGCTGGAGCGAGTCCGGCCGCAGACTTTGGGCCAGGCAGGTCGGATTCCTGGCATCACTCCTGCCGCGGTCGCGGTGCTGGATGTCTACTTAAGCCTTGGTGCCAACGCCTGAACAAGTTCCTGCCTGGTTCTCCGACCTGCTCGTTCGTGAGTTGAGTTCGTGGGTTCGGCTTTCGGAGCTACAAATCGTTCAGCTCTACCGGCACTATGATTTGCTCATCCGCTGGAATCAACGGATGAATCTGACTACCGTTAAACCCGGCCCCGACACAGTTATTCGGCATTACTGCGAATCGCTGTTCTTTGCGGCGCATCTTCATCAGGATGCGATTTCGGTTATGGATATGGGTTCGGGAGCTGGTTTTCCGGGAATACCGCTTGCCGTGCTAAAGCCCAATTGGCGGGTGACACTGGTTGAATCTGGGCAAAGAAAATCCGTCTTCCTTCGCGAATCCACCCGGCACCTTCAAAATGTCTCAGTTGTGGCGGACAGGATGGAAAATGTATCAGCCCAAGCCGATTGGTTGGTCGCGAGGGCGGTGGAACCTCGGGAGGTTTTGCACAATATTCCTCGGTTGGCACAAAATATCGGGCTTATGATCGGCGAGGACGATTTTTCATCGATTCGCGATGATTCTCAGATTGCGTGGGCCGAGCCTGTTCGGTTACCTTGGGGAGACCGAAGGCTCTGTGTTTACGGGAATTGTTCCACGTGAAACATTAGAGACATCGTTCCACGTGGAACCTGTGGGAAAAGTAATAGCAATCGCGAATCAAAAAGGCGGCGTCGGCAAAACCACCACCGCCATAAACCTCGCCGCCTCTCTTGCGGCTAACGATCTTCGAGTACTGTTGATAGATTCCGATCCTCAGGGAAACGCGACGACGGGCTTGGGCATTTCTAAGGGCGAGGATCGGCCGACATTTTATCAAGCACTTCTAGGCGAGGTAGACATCTCGTCAGCCATCCTTGCGACTGACTTTCATGGCTTGGACATCCTGCCGTCGGACAAAAACCTGGTGGCTGCGAATCTTGAGCTTGTGGAACTGGAAAACCGGGAGTTCAGACTACGCGAGAGATTAGAGGCAGTTCGGACACAATATCACTTCATTCTCATTGATTGCCCGCCCGCACTGGATTTGCTCACTTTGAACGCCATGGTTGCTGCCGATTCCATCCTTATCCCGATCCAATGCGAGTTCTTCGCGTTGGAGGGCATTTCCCAGCTGATGGACACGATAGACCGCGTGCGTCACTCATTCGGCAGCACCCTCCAAATCGAAGGCGTATTGCTGACCATGTATGACGATCGTACGAATCTAACTCGCCAGGTGGAGCTGGATCTACGCGGCTTCTTCGATAAAGCCGTATTCGAAACCGTCATCCCTCGGAGTATCCGCTTGGCCGAAGCACCCAGCTACGGCAAACCAATCATCGCCTACGACGTCCGCTCAAGGGGCGCAGAAAGCTATATACAATTGGCAAAGGAGGTCCTGGCCCGTGAACATAACGCCGGACAAGCAACGCAGAGCCTTGGGTAGGGGCCTGTCCGCCCTGCTGCCTCAGAGACCTGGCGCCATCGCGGTTCAACCGGAACCCGAGCCGGCTTCTTCGGGGCCGCAAGTAGCCTTCATCCCGATCTCGAACATCCAGCCAAATCCTCTGCAACCGCGCTCCAACTTCGATGCCACGCGTCTAGAAGAGCTCGCTAACTCTATACAAACACATGGGATAATACAACCGATCCTGGTTCGCCGACAAGGCTCCAGTTACGAGCTAATCGCTGGCGAGCGCCGCCTTCGCGCTGCTAAGCTGGCTGGCTTGCTGGAAGTCCCGGCTATTATTCAGGACTATGCGGACGAACGGTTGTTGGAGATCGCGCTGATCGAAAACATCCAGCGCGAAGACTTGAATCCGATGGAAACGGCCCAGGCACTCGAACGGCTGCACACAGAAATGCATCTCAGCCACGAAGAGATCGCAACACGTACAGGTAAGGATCGCACCACAATCACCAACATGATTCGGTTGATGAGGCTGCCCCGCGAGGTTCAGCTCTTAGTGGCGGAGCGTCGCTTGTCGATGGGGCACGCTCGCGCGATTCTCGGCTTGGTGAGTCCGGAGCTACAAACCCAAGTAGCGGAGAAGGCAGCCGCGCAAGGCTTTTCGGTGCGGCAAGTAGAGCGGCTGGTCAAGAAGGTGAATGAACCCAGGGTGCCATCGGCGGATCCACTCCAGGACCCGAACATCAAGGCTGCGGTGGGAGAGTTGGAAGCAGCGCTCGGCACGCGAGTACGGATTGTAGAAAAATCCGATCAGCGCGGCCGCATCGAAATAGAATATTACTCGCAGGAAGAACTACAGCGAATTTACGAGTGGATCATCTCAACAGGGTCTGGGACGGGATCGAATTCGGCTTCCAAGACCTGATGGTGCCGGCGGCAGGAGTCGAACCTGCGACCTACGGATTATGAGACCGTCGCTCTAACCACCTGAGCTACACCGGCAGCGCTTTTTCAAGGGTAGGCGGAGGTGCAATAGCCTGTCAACCAGGACAGGCTAAATGATTAAAGCGCTTGACAAAACGCGCAGATTAGAGTTACTTAATAATTGGGGGCTGGAGGAAACAAGAGCCAGTCGTTCCATTGAGTCCAGGAGGTTTTTATCGACTGCGATTACCAGCAGGGCGGCTACCGGCTTCCTCGACTTGCTTGCCTCAGATGAAAACGCAGGGTGAGAGAAACAGCCTCACCAATTTGCGGCGAGTCCACCGCATTACCAGCGTCTAAGCCGGCAAGCGGGGGTTGGCGGTCGCCCTGAACCAAAAGGAAACATCAGCTTTCATTTGACACCTCCTTTTTCACTCCAGTAGATTCGATTTAGTGCCCCAACCGATCGTTGAGTTCCGTGGTGTATCCAAGAACTATCCGATCTATTCTTCACCCAGTGCCCGCCTCAAGGAACTTCTCTTCCTGAATCGCGTTTCGTTTCATCACGACTTCGCGGCGCTGGATAACATCAGTTTCGAAATTCAACGCGGCGAGACCTTCTGTATCGTTGGCGAAAATGGTTCCGGCAAAAGCACCCTGCTACAAATCGTGGCCGGAATACTTCATCCATCCCAAGGTGAAGTTGTCGTCAGCGGCCGCGTAGCAGCTCTGCTGGAACTGGGCACGGGCTTCAATCCGGAATTCACCGGACGTCAAAACGTTTACATGAACGCCGCCATTCTGGGCCTTTCGCGCCAGGAGATCGACGCGAAGTTTTCAAAGATTGAAGAGTTCGCCGAGATTGGCGAGTTCATCGATCAGCCGGTGAAGACTTACTCCAGCGGCATGGGCGTGCGGCTGGCATTTGCTGTTGCGATTCACGTTGAGCCGGAAATCCTGCTGGTGGACGAAGCGCTTTCCGTGGGCGATATTTATTTCCGCCAGCGCTGCATGCGCAAGGTGCATGAGATGCGCGATGCGGGCGTTACCATTCTGTTCGTGTCGCACGCCATCGCTGAAGTGAAGGCCTTGGGAGACCGCGCGATGTGGCTGGATGCCGGCCGCATCAAGGACATCGGAAATACAGACGCCGTAGTCACTCGCTATATGGCCGCCATGGTTGAGAAAGACAATGCCTACTTGACCGGCACACATCTCAAGGTGCAGGAGGCAGAGCACTCTCCCGTCAGGGCTCCGGAAATTGTCGAGACCATTCCGAATATCGATCATCGTTTCGGCGATGGCCGCGCGGAAGTGATCGGCATCGCCGTAATGGACGTCGCGGGACAGCCCATTTACGTTCTGGAACCATCGTCCGTCATCGTTGTTCGAATCAGCGTCCGTGCTCTCGAAGATCTCACGCTGCCAATCGTGGGGTTCATGATGCGCAACCACATTGGACTGGATTTCGCGGGCACCAATACGGCGCGCGAGGCATTCGATCTGCCACCCATGACCACGGGCGATGTTTATACCGTGGACTTTCACATACAACTCCCGGAACTTTACCCCTCCGCATTTTCCTTCTCGCCCGCGATTGCCGACGGAACCCTGCATTCCTATCGCACCTGCGACTGGGTGGATAACGCCATTGTTTTGCAAATGAGCCCAGCCGACGGAGAAGTCTACGGGCACATTCATCTGCCGTGCCGCGTGGAACTGAATCGTTGTCTCACGGCACAGCCACCGGCCCTGTCTCATGCGGAGCCCGCCGTTGGTTGAATTCACCGGAGAGCGGGTAATTCCGGGCCAAGTGAACGACGATCTTTGGAGCGAACATGTGGCGCGCTATGCGTTCGCGCGCCGCTATGCTCAGGGCAAACGCGTTCTGGATGCCGGATGTGGAACCGGCTACGGCTCGGCCGAGCTGGCGCAATCCGCGGCCGAGGTTACGGGCGTGGACATTGCCGCGGACGCCGTCGAATTTGCACGCACGAATTATCCCCTCCCTGGTTTGCAGTTCATCGAATCTTCCTGCACGGCAATTCCCTTCCCGCCGGCCTCGTTCGATCTTCTCGTCGCATTCGAAGTGATTGAGCACCTGGCGGACTATCGCGCTTTCCTGGTTGAGTGCGCGCGCCTGTTGACGTCCGAAGGCCTGTTTATCGTCTCATCGCCCAACAAACGTTACTACAGCGAGACGCGCGCCGCCACGGGTCCGAACCCGTTTCACGAACACGAATTTGAAGCCGAAGAATTCGTGCGAGAGCTGGAGAACGTTTTTCCGTCGGTGCGACTGCTGCTTCAGAATAGAGTGGAATCGTTTGCGTTTCATCCGGCGGTCAGCTTCTGGCCGGCCGAGGCGCGCATCGATGGCGGAGGGGGCACCGCGGAAGATGCGCACTTCTTTATCGCGCTCTGTTCCCGCGGTCCGTTGCCGGAAGCAAAATCGTTCGTGTATGTTCCCAAGGCCGCCAACATGCTGCGCGAGCGCGAACTGCACGTGGAAGCGCTGCTGCGGCAGCTGGCCGACATCAAAGCGGACCGGCAAGCATTGCTCGAATTGTTCCGGCAGCAGACGCGTGAACTGGAGCAGCGCAACCAGTGGGCGCAGCGGCTGGACACGGACTTAATAACAGCGAGAGATAGAATCGTAGCCTTGCAGCAGGAAGCCGCCGCGCTGGCCGCCGGCTACCAGGCTCAAGTGGCTCAGATGGAACAACAGGACCAGGCGAAGACCGAATGGGCCCGCAAAGCTTCCGCGGAGCTGGAAGCCAAGTGCCAGGAGTTGGCGCATTGTGTCGGCCTTCTGGATAACGCGGAGGCCACGGTGCGCGAGCGGACCGTATGGGCCCAAACGGCGGAGGCTCAACGTGCGGAGCTGGCAGCGCAGCTGGAAATGATCCGGGCCTCGCGCTGGGTGAAAATGGGGCGGACGGTTGGGCTTGGGCCGGATCTTTGAGAACGCTGCTCATCATCCTGTGGCGGTT
>Ga0206798_1026_pt1 | contig 32947 bp, 30 predicted proteins | sample Alteio_BWOrgCont_66_FD_152893 | JGI IMG/M metagenome (GOLD analysis project Ga0206798, IMG submission 152893) | Enriched cells from forest soil in Barre Woods Harvard Forest LTER site, Petersham, Massachusetts, United States -... | ecosystem: Environmental > Terrestrial > Soil > Temperate forest >...
GGCGCCCGCGGCATGGCGCGAGCGCGCGGCCAGGCAAAGCGGCGAAGCACAACTGGCCTGCCCGCCGCTCGGCGACCTGGAAAATGTGCTGCGGCCTTATCAAAAGCAAGGCGTGGCCTGGCTGCATTTTTTGCGCGCCAACGGATTTGGCGGCATTCTCGCAGACGAAATGGGCCTCGGAAAAACGCTGCAAACCCTCGTGTTTTTGGATTCCTTGCGGAACGGGATTCCGGATGCGTCCGCGGCCAAACCACATCTGATCGTTTGTCCGACGAGCCTGGTATTCAACTGGGTCGCCGAGGCAAAAAAATTTACGCCGCAGTTGAAAGTTTTGGTTTTGCACGGCCCGGAACGGCACGCGCGCTTCGGCGAAATTGCGACGAGCAACATGGTGGTGACGAGTTATGCGTTAATCCGGCGCGATGCGGAAAAATATCGCGGCCTGGAATTTGACACGGTCGTGCTTGACGAAGCGCAGCACATAAAAAACCGGCAGACGCAAAACGCGCAGGCGGTCAAAGCGGTGAAGTCCCGGCATCGCCTGGTGCTTACCGGCACCCCGCTCGAAAATTCCGTTTTGGATCTTTGGTCCATCTTTGATTTTCTGATGCCGGGTTATCTTGGCACGGCCAGGGATTTCCGTGAACGTTACGAATTGCCCATCGCCAAAGAAAAAAATGCGGAAGCGCAAAAGCGGCTGGCGCGGCGGCTGAAACCTTTCCTGTTGCGCCGGCTCAAAAAGGAAGTGGCGTCTGATCTGCCGGCCAAACTCGAACAGATTTCGTTCTGTGAATTGACGCCGGAACAGCGCGGCGTTTATCAGCAAGTCATCGAAGCGAGCCGCCAGGAAGTGCTCGCCGCCGTCGGCGCCGAAGGGGTCGCCAAAAGCCGCATGGTTGTTCTGACCGCGTTGCTGCGGCTGCGGCAGGTTTGTTGCGATTTGCGCCTGTTGAAATTGGACAACGTGAATCCCGTGAACGCATCGGGCAAATTGGAGCTGTTCGGCGAATTGCTTGAAGAAGTGATTGACGGCGGTCACCGCCTGCTCGTCTTCAGCCAGTTCGTCGGCATGTTGACGCTCTTGAAAGAAAAACTCGCGGCGGAAAAAATCGCGTTTTGCTATCTCGACGGTTCGACGACCGACCGCGCGGCAGTCGTGGAAAAATTTCAAACGGACGCGGCGATTCCGGTTTTTCTTATCAGCTTGAAAGCGGGCGGTGTCGGCTTGAATCTCACTGGCGCAGACACGGTGATCCATTTTGATCCGTGGTGGAATCCGGCGGTGGAAGACCAGGCGACGGATCGCGCGCATCGCATCGGCCAGGCCAAAGTCGTGACCAGTTATAAATTGATCGCGCGGGACACGGTTGAAGAAAAAATTCTGACGCTGCAAAATCGCAAACGCGAAATCATCCAAGCCACGATCGGCGGCGAGGAAGCCTTCGCGGCTTCGTTAAGTTGGGATGAAATCCAGGAATTGCTGGCTTGACCGGTTGTCCCGGCTGGCTCCGGTTCAGCTTTTCATCCGCCGGCGAATACCGGGCGAAAATTGGCTTCGGTCAGAATGCGTGCGACTTCTTCGCGCTTATCGCCCTGAATCTCAATCTGGCCGTCCTTGACCGTGCCGCCGGTGCCGCAGGCACGCTGCATCGCCTTTGCCAGTTTTTCCTTTTCCGGCAAACCGATGCCGGCAAAGTTTTTAACCACCGTCACCGTTTTACCACCGCGCCCGGCGGTTTGCCGGACGATGTCCACGCGCCCGCGATTTTTCTTCGCCGGGATTTTCTCAATCGAATTTTTTACTGGTAAATTTTCCGGCGCGGCGGGCAGTCCCTCGCTGGACAATGCGGTGAATGGATTATGGCTCAAACTTTGTCCGCCGTCGGTGGGAATGCGATTGCCGTTACTCATGGTTTCGCAAAATTGATTTTCAGAGTTCGCTCAAATACCACAGTTCAACTTTTTGCCGCGCCCACGGAGTTTTGCGCAAAAAAACGAGACTGGATTTCAAGGTCGGATTGAATTGAAAACAGCGAATCGGAATGCGCCGCCCCATCTCCAACCAACCGTGCCGTTGAACCAGCGTGTTGACGACGGTTTCCAACGTAATGCCATGCAGCGGATCGCGCGGATGAATGCGGTCTGGTTGAGCGCTCTTTTCAGGCGCGCGCGCCGGATCTGGTTTCTCGTTTTCTGGCAGCACGGCTCAAAGATATTCCTGCAACGTCTTCACGGCGTAGCCGGATTTTTTCAATGCGGCGATGCCCAGTGCGGCAGCTTTTGCACCACTCAAAGTCGTCGCGATGGGTGTGCCGGTATAAACGGCGGTGGTGCGGATCTTGACCTCATCTTCGCGCGGGGCGGCTCCGCTGGGCGTATTGATGACAAACTGGATCTCCTTGTTCTTGATCAAATCCACGATGTTCGGACGGCCTTCGAGCAATTTGAGAATGCGCTGAACTTTCAATCCGGCTTTTTCCAAAATGGCAGCCGTGCCGCTGGTCGCAACCAGTTCAAATCCCAGGTCCGAAAATTGTTTCGCCACCGCCGCGACTTCGTTTTTATGCGCGTCACTGACGCTGATGAAAACTTTCCCGCCAGCCGGCAACGGCGAACTGGCCGCCATCTGCGATTTCGCGTAAGCCACGCCGAGGTCGGCATCGAGGCCCATGACTTCGCCGGTCGAACGCATTTCCGGCGAGAGCAAAATATCCTGTCCGTGAAAACGGTTGAAGGGAAAGACGGATTCTTTCACCGCCCAATATTCTGGCCAGATCTCTTCGGTGAAGCCGAGCTCCTTCAAGGTTTTTCCAGCCATGACTTTCGCCGCGATTTTGGCGAGCGGTTTGCCAATGGCTTTGGAAACGAACGGTACGGTGCGCGACGCCCGCGGGTTCACTTCCAACACGTAAACCATTTCGCCTTTGACAGCATATTGCACGTTCATCAGGCCGATGACGCGCAGCTCGCGGGCCATCGCGCGCGTGTATTCACGGATCGTCTGGATGACGGTCTGCGACAACGTATGCGCGGGCAGAACCATCGCGGCATCACCGGAATGCACGCCGGCAAATTCGATGTGTTCCAGCATCCCGCCGATGACAATCGTGCCCTCGTTCGGATTTTTGAAATGGCCGACATCCGTGATGCAATCCACGTCCACTTCCGTCGCGTCCTCGAGAAATTTATCCACCAGCACCGGCCGTTCCGGCGAAGCCTCAACCGCAAATCGCATATAGTGCGACAGTTCCGCGTCCGAATAAACGATCTGCATCGCGCGCCCGCCGAGAACGAAACTCGGGCGAACCAAAACCGGATACGTCAGGCGTTTTGAAATGACCAGCGCTTCTTCTGCATTGGTGGCGAGACCGTTCGGCGGCTGCGGAATTTTCAGTTTGTCCAGCATCGCCGCGAACAATTTCCGGTCTTCCGCGATCTCAATGCTCTGCGGCGAAGTGCCGATGATATTGACGCCGTTTTTCTGCAGCCCCAGCGCGAGGTTCAACGGCGTTTGGCCGCCGAATTGCGCGATCGCGCCCCAGCATTTTTCGCGTTCGTAGATGTGCAGCACATCCTCGAGCGTGAGCGGCTCAAAAAATAATTTGTCGCTCGTGTCATAATCGGTTGAAACCGTTTCGGGATTTGAGTTCACCATGATGGTTTCAAATCCGTCTTCCTTGAGCGCAAATGCCGCGTGGACGCAGCAATAATCAAATTCAATTCCCTGACCGATGCGGTTCGGCCCGCCGCCGAGAATCATCACCTTCTTCGCCGTGTTGCCTTTCACCTCATCGTCGCCGCGATCATAAGTGGAATAATAATACGGCGTGTAAGCCTCGAATTCCGCGGCACAGGTGTCCACGAGGCGATAGCTGGGAACGAGGCCGATGCGTTTGCGCTCGGCGCGCACCGCATCTTCGGTTGTACCGGTGAGATGCGCGATTTGCCGGTCGGAAAATCCGAGCGACTTGGCTTTTGCCAAAGTGTCAGGTGTCATGTGTCAAGTATCAGCTATTTCGTCTCAATAATGACTGTTTGAAACCGCCAATCAAAGCTTTTGTCTTTGCGGCCTGCGCATATTGCGCGCGGAAAATTTGTTCGGAGATGCAGCCGTTGTCGAGCGCGATCTTGTAAAAACGCGTGCAGTTTGAGAAGCAATTGAAACGGTTTGAGATATTCGGCGACTGATGGGGCGAGACTCCGTCGAGCCGCAACTAAAAAACCCATCCCCAAACCCTGAACTCTGAAAGAGAAAAATCCAAAGTGACCCGCTGCCGAGGATTGAATCGGCTTGCTGCCCCCATGGTTTTGCGTTACGAAAACACCGTGGAAAAAATCGCGCGCGCGCTGCTGTGGCTGGCATTGCTGACTCCGATTTTGGCGTCCGCGCAAATCGATCCCGTCCAGCGCGACCTCGTCCAATTCGGCTACAACGGCGCGTTCGAAGGACGTCAACCGCTCGCCGCCTACGCATTTTATTATCACAACCAGCCGGATTTCCTCCGCACGAACCTCACTCTGCGGCTGGCCGTCGCGCCGGTTTATCTTGATTCGGAACTGGGTGTCAGCCAGGCATTCGGACCAAACACGGATTTGGGCATCGGCCTCGCCGGCGGCGGTTTTGCCGACGATTATAATGAAATCCACGAAGGCGTTTTTTTGCCGGGCGAATCATTTGAAGGCGACGGCGGCGAACTTTCCGCGAGCCTTTATCATTTAATCAATCCCGGCGACTTGATTCCGTTGAACTTTCTTTTGCGCGGCACGGCGCATTACACTTTTTACAGCCGCAACGACGATACCGCGTCGAATTTTCAATTGCCAAACGACCATGGTGATTTCAGTGTCCGCACCGGTTTGCGTTTTGGCGGCGTCGAGCCGACGCTGTTTCCCGCGCTCGCGATGGAATTATCGATCTGGTATGAAGGACATTTGCGCAGCAATCCCGGCAGTTACGGTTTTGCAAATGATCAATACGAACTTAACGAACAATCCCATCTGTTCTGGACCGAAGCCGCGCTCGCCTACACGCTCCCCAAAAGCCAGCAAAGTTTTTACGTCCGCCTGACCGCCGGCACGAGCCTGGACGCCGACCGTTTCAGCGCGTATCGGCTGGGTGGATTTTTGCCCTTGAGCGCGGAATATCCCTTGTCGTTGCCCGGTTATTTTTACCAGGAAATCAGCGCGCGCCAGTTTGTGCTGTTCAACGCAAATTACCTTTTGCCGCTCGATCACGAAAAACGCTGGAACCTGGACGCGAACCTTGGCAGCGCGGTCGTGGATTATTTACCCGGCGAAGAACAACCCGGCCACTGGCTCAACGGTGTTGGCGGCGGCATCCTGTATCACTCGCCCTCCGACCGCTGGAAAATCATGGTGGATTACGGCTACGGCATCGACGCCATCCGCGCGCACGGGCGCGGCGCAAACAGCATCGGCTTCCTGCTGCAGATTGACCTCGGAAAATTTCATAGCCGGGATTTTAAATCCACGCAACCGTCGCTCTGGCAGGGTTTGACGCGGATGTTTGATTAAAAAATACGGAGCCGGTGGAATTGTGGATGTTCAAAACTCAAAATCGCCTTGCGCGAGCGGGCGCGAATTGCTTTATTATGTGTCCGAGTGCGCATATGGTGGAATTGGCAGACACGCTACTTTGAGGTGGTAGTGCCGCAAGGCATGCAGGTTCAAGTCCTGCTATGCGCACCAAGTTTCTAAAATAGGATATTCCATTGGGCGTCTGATGGCTTTTAATCCTTACTCTTTCCGGGAAATCTTAATTTGCGTTGACAGTTAATTGCCAGTCGGGAGTATTACGCCATTCCATGAATAACCGACGCGACCAAATTTTGTTCTGGGGCTGTTTCATTGCCATCATCACCACGTCTTACGCGTTCATCAGCCGCATGATTTTGTGCGGCGGACAATTCGTCACGGACTTCGGCCTCGACAAAGTTTCCGTCGGGGAACTTCAAGGCGCTGGCATCTGGCCTTTCGGCGTGAGCATCATTGTGTTCAGCCTGTTCATCGACCGTATCGGCTACAAAGTGGCGATGGTTTTTTCCTTCGTCAGTTATCTCATTTATACCGCGCTGGCATTTGCGGCTTACAGTTCCATTCACGGTTTGAGCGGCGACGCGCTGATCGCCGGGCAAAAGCATGGTTACCAACTGCTTTACTGGGGCAGCATCATTCTCGGACTGGGCAATGGCAGCGTGGAGGCTTACGCCAATCCCATCGTCACCACAATGTTCAATACGGATAAAACGAAATGGCTCAACCGCCTGCACGCCGGCTGGGCGGGCGGACTCGTGATCGGCGGACTTTGCACCATTGCCCTCGCCAACAATTCCGACTGGCGCATCATCCTCGGCTTGATCCTGATTCCCGCGTTCATCTTCTTCGGCATCCTCGCCAGCTTGAAAATTCCGAAAAGTGAACGTGAACAGGCCGGCGTCAGTTATCTGGCCATGCTCAAGGAACTCGGCGTGTTCGGCGCGCTCGTCGGATTTGGGTTGGTCTTCGCCCAACTCGGACAAGTTTTCGGCTGGAGCAGCGGTCTGGTTTGGGGCCTCACCGGTGCGGTCGTTGTGATTTTCGCCGTCGTCACCAAATCCTTTGGCCGTTTCATCCTCGCGTTTCTCATCATCATCATGATGCCGCAGGCGACGACCGAGCTTGGCACCAACGGCTGGATCACTTCGCTCATGGAAGACCCGATGAAAGCCGCCGGATATAATTCCGCCTGGGTGCTGGTTTACACGTCGGCCATCATGTTGATCTTGCGCTTGAACGCCGGGCCGCTCATCCACAAGTTTTCGCCGGTCGGCCTGCTCGTGACGTGTTCCGCACTGGCCGCGCTTGGCATCATCGCGCTTGCTCACACCGCCCACGCCGGTACCGGCACCATTTTTGCCGCCGCCACACTTTTCGGCGTCGGCATCACCTTCTTCTGGCCGACAATTCTCGGTCTGACTTCCGAGCAATGCCCGAAAGGCGGCGCGCTCACGCTGAACGCGATGGGCGGTATCGGGATGCTCGCCGTCGGCATCCTCGGCGCGCCCTTTCTCGGCTACATGCAGGAATCCTCCACGACACAGGAATTGCGCGCCGCGAATCCCGCGCTCTACCAGCAGGTGATGGTGAAAAAAGATTATCTGCTCGGCGCGTATGAGGCGGTTGACCCGGAGAAAAAAGCCGCCATCACGGACGCCCAGTCACAGGCTGAAATCAAGTCCGCCGAAACCACCGGCAAGTTCAGCGCGCTGGGCAAGATGGCGATGTTTCCGCTGTTCACCTTCACATGCTATCTTGTGTTACTTCTGTATTTCAAATCCAAGGGCGGCTATAAGCCCGTGCAAATGGCGGCAGAAAAGCGGGAGTAATTTCGGGCCGCGGGAGGGACGGCGACACGCCACCCTCCCAAAGATCACTCAAACTGAAAACCCTGCTGGCGGAGGCGTTGCAATTTGTAAAGCAGGGCGCGGCGGCTGATGCCCAGCGCCTTTGCCGTTTCGGTGCGATTGTGTTGGTGTTGCTTCAAGGCGGTGAAAATCGCGTGACGTTCGATTTCATCCATCGTTTGTGAATCCATGGCCAAATTTGGCGCGGATTGTTTCACCGCTTCGCGCAATTTCGCCGGCAAATGTTCCGACAGGATCAATTCGCTGTGCGACAGCAGCACGGCCCGTTCGATGACATTGTGCAATTCGCGCACATTGCCCGGCCACGAATAATTTTTCAGGCAATCCGCCGTCGCCTCGGCCAGCCGCGCGCGGTTGCGGGCGAATTCCGCGATGAACAGATTGGCGAGCGGCAGGATGTCTTCGCGCCGTTCACGCAACGCCGGCAGATTCAATTCCACGACGTTCAAACGATAAAACAAATCTTCGCGGAAACGGCCGGCTTTCACCTCGTCTTCAAGATTCCGATTGCTCGCGGCCAGAATGCGCGCGTTGGTGCGGATCTCCCGATTGGAACCGATGCGCTGGAATTTCCCATCCTGCGTGACGCGCAATAATTTCGCCTGCAACGACGGCGACATCTCCGCGATCTCATCCAGAAAAATCGTGCCGCCATCCGCTTCTTCAAAACGACCGATGCGCTGCGCCGTTGCGCCAGTGAAGGCGCCGCGTTCATGACCAAACAACTCGCTTTCCAGCAGCGTTTCAGGAATCGCCGCGCAATTGACCTTGATGATTTTGCCGCTCACCCGCGCGCTCCACAAATGGATCACATCGGCGACCACTTCCTTGCCCGTGCCGCTTTCGCCCGTGATGAACACGCGCGTTTCCGACGGCGCAATCAGCAAAACTTGTTGGAACAATGAAACCATGAGCGGACTTTGCGCGATGATGTGCGACGGCAGACTTTTCCCCGCGCTCAAATTCAACGGCAGCGTTTGCGCAACGCCGGTGGCTTGACGCACGCTCGCGAGGAGCTCGTCGAGATCAATCGGCTTGGCGAGATAATTCAACGCGCCATCGCGCATCGCCACGACGGCTTCGCGGATGTCTGCGTAGGCGGTGACGAGTAGAACGGGCAGCGAGGCAAATTGTTGGCGCACGTGGCGTAACGTTTCCAGACCGGACAAGCCGGGCATGCGCACATCAGAAATCATCATGTCAAATTTTCCGGCGGGCAAAAGTTCGAGCGCACGTTCGCCCGAATCTGCCAGGACGATCTCAAATCCCTGACCGCGCAAAAACGAATCCAGCAGGCTGCGCTGGCCGGGATCATCGTCCACAATGAGGACGCGCGGCGGATTCAACGGTTGGCGCGGTTCGGTTGACACGCGGCCAAGCTATGCCATCGCGCCGGTTGCCAAAAGAAAATTTCCGGGCCGGTGATTTAAATTGACGGCGTATGGTGGGGCGAGACTCCGTCGAGCCCTGACTAAATCCCCGCCCCAACAATCGAGTCCGGCATCACGCTGGTCTGGGGCTAAAACACCGTGACGAAGAGGATGAGGATGAATCGCGAGGAGGATTTGACCGGGTTTGCCCCGTCAAGTTTTTGTAAAAGCTTTGCGATCAGCATAAACCGCCATTACAGTTGAGGACATGGGCGCATTTCCCGTCAGCTTGGAAAAAGAAAACCAACTCGCGCAGCGCATGACCGCACTGGGTGTGCGCGAGGCGGATATTGAAGAAAGTTTTGTCCGCTCCGGTGGCCACGGCGGACAGAACGTGAACAAGGTTTCCACCTGCGTCATGCTGCTGCATCGTCCGACCGGCGTGCAGGTGAAATGCCAGGAAACGCGCCAGCAGGGCCTCAACCGCTACGTTGCCCGCCGGTTGTTGCTCGACAAGATCGAGGCGCAGAAAAATGGCTTTATCGCCGCGCAACGCGCCGAGATCGAAAAAATCCGCCGCCAGAAACGGAAACGTTCCCGGCGCGCGAAAGCCCGGATGCTTGACAGCAAATCCAAACACTCCGACAAAAAAACTTCACGCCGTTCGACCGGGGCCGAATAGATATTTTTGACCGCCGCCGGACACGGATCAATGCGGATCAAGCCGTTTTGGTTTCCGTGCCTTTGCCGCGTCCGTGATCCATGTTCACAAATTGCTTGGTTTCGGTGATGTAACCGACGATGTTGAATTTGCCGACGGGTTCCTGTTTCGCCGCTGCGAACGCCAGGCCGGTGGCCGCAAAGCGCCGGGCATTGATGGCATTCTTTGTCCACCCGCCATTCGCGCCGAGATACTCCAATGATTCGGCGTTTTCAATTAATATGTTCATAAGCGACAATCCTAGCAGGTTCGCCGGAACATGACGCATTCAAATCAGATTATATTTTCCATCAAACACCGGTGGACACGGATTAACACAAATCAAGACAGATGGTAGCAGTAGGTAGTGGGTCAGTTTGAAATTTGATTTCTTGCGACGGTAGGGTTACACCCCATATTCATTCACCGAAAGGGAGTTAAAATCCAAAAAATAGAGTGTTGACACTTTTTGTCAGTTTCATAGTTTTTGTGGCGAATTATGTCACCAACGGCCTGTGCAGAGGCTATAAATACATTCGTTCAGGCCATTGGAAATCAAGGTGCTTTTGCGCTTGGAACGCTATTGGGGTGCAGTGTAACATTATTGATGTATAGGCTTGTGTCGAAAAATGACCGGCGGCGACTTGAAATTGACCTTGAACGCGAAAAGGAATTGCGCGGTCAACTTCAAACGAAAGATGAACGGATAAACAAGTTGCATGATCAGGTGGGCACATTGCAACAGTCGCTCGCGGATGCGCGGGCTGGAAAAAAGAAGTAGCGGTTTGGTGGTCGGTTCGGTAAATTCAAATGTAAGGTTTTTATGTTGACGATTTTATTTTGTGTGACGCTGGCGGTCGCATTTAATCTTCCGATTGTGTTGCGCTCTTACCGGTTGCGCCGTTTCGCACAGGCGAAGCTGGACATTGTTAGAACGGTCAATGAGATGGAAAAGTTAATGCTGAACGGAAGCCTGACTCTAGGCGGTGTCTGCCATGACCGGATTTACCAGAATATGTTACAGTCGCAGTATGCTAACGGGTATCGCGCACCGTGGAAATTCTGGAAGTTCTTCACCCCAGAGATGCAGGAAATGCAAACTAAATTGCACGAAGAAATGAACGGCAACACGCCGCTGGCGCAGTTATTGACGCGCTATGGCCAAGCAAATTTTAAGGCGTTTCGTTGCAACCGTCCCATCGCATCGTTTTTTTTCATGTGGTGGGTTCTATTATTCGCTGGCGGCCTGACGGTTCTTGTCATCGGGGTGCTTTCTATTGTGAAAATCAATGAAGCATGGAGAAATTTCAAGCAGCGTTCAGCGGAAGTGTATGTCGCGTCGAATAACATTCAGACGGCTTGAACGATGTAGTTGTTATTGTTTGTTTAATAAATTCACAATTTCTTCCAGACCCCAAACATGGTCTGCAATTCCCGCTTCCATCGCTGGTGTCACGCGCAAAGTTTGATGGATGCGGCAAAAATTGTAGTGCATGAAATACAGGGCAACCATGTGTTCGTGATTTTCCACTTTTTTGCTGAACGCATTTGTCAGGCGCGTAAAACGCCGCATCCCCATTCGCATTGAAAGATTCTGACGTTCTGTGTGGCTGGTCGAAATGTGCGCCCTGTCAGGCGAGCCGGTGATTGTCGCCTTGCGTGCGCCCATACATTGCGCCGGACTGTAACGCGCCTCGCCTGCCCGCTCCGCGCCGTAAATCTTCACCAGCATCGCGTAATCAATATCCGCGCCAAACGCATCCTCAACCGCTGTGAGATACGGCTTGTGGCCGTCCGTGGTCAACTGGACACGATGCGCCAGCCGTCCGGCCAGATCGTGCATGAAATGATTCGCCGCGCCAGCATCTCGGCTGCTGACAAACCAGCAAGGGATTAACTTTGTGTCAGGGTCAAGTGCTGTCCATGTCCACACGCTGCCAACGCCGGGCTGATTCCGCATTTCTTCCGGCACATTTTTATCTTTCGCATAACAAAAACTCCAGATTTCATCGCACTGAATCCGTTTGCAATTCAGATTGCGAAACACCTTGTCTTGGTATTCGGTGCAAGCGCGGCCTAAATCCACCAGCAATTTTGTCACGGTATTTTTCGCCGCTCCCGTCAATCTGACCGTGGCGCGGATGCTGTTGCCCTCCACCAAGCAGTTGATGATTTGAGCGCGCTTCTCGGTTGATGCCCTATTCATGCCGACAGAATACTGCTTGCTAGTAAGCAAAGCAAGCATAATCGTAAAAATGATTTGACAGTGCTTTCTCTGCCTGCTACCTTGAATCTCAATATGAGTGAAGAAAAATCAATTCAATCAATGGGGGGAGATGCCCGTAAAAAAGCATTATCTCCAGAACAACGTTCCGAAATTGCCCGTAACGCGGCAGTAGCAAAATGGGAAAAATCAGAAACGGTTCAAAAACTTCCCAGCGCGACGCATGGCTCGCCAGATCATCCATTAAGAATCGGGAACATCGAAATTCCATGCTATGTGCTAGACAGCGGCAAAAGGGTGATCACGCAGGCTGGAATGCTCTCTGCGCTTGCCATGAGTCCGGGAACAGCGACAAAAGGGGGCGGTGATCGGATGAGTAATTTTATCACCACAAAAGCCATAAGCCCCTTTATTAGCAGCAGTCTGCGAGAGATGATCACAAATCCAATTAAGTTTAGAGCGCAGGGCAATATGGCTTATGCTTATGAGGCAATTTTATTGCCGGAAATTTGCGATGCTGTTTTGGATGCTAGAAATGCTGGTGAATTAAACTATCAACAGAAGCATATCGCGCAACAAGCCGAGATGCTTGTTAGGGCATTTGCAAAGGTTGGGATTATAGCCCTTGTGGACGAAGCCACGGGATTTCAATATGACAGGCCTCGCCGCGATCTTGAAGAACAGTTAAAAAAGTTTCTTTCCGAAAGCCTCCGACAATGGGTTCGCACATTCCCAGCGGATTATTTTAAGCACCTCTGTCGGTTGCGAGGCGTCGAATTGCGTCCCGACATGAAACTTCCACAGTATTTCGGCATTTTAACAAACAACCTGATTTATCGCAGGATAGCACCGGGTCTTTTGAAGAAGCTAAAGGAAAGGCGTTTGGAAAAAGGAAGCCCAAGCAATAAATTGACGCAATGGTTGAGTGAGGATGTTGGGACTAGGGCTGTTTTAGTTCACCTCGGAACTGTGGTTGGCTTAATGAAGATCAACAACGAATTCAAGGCGTTTCAGCGACAACTTGATCAGATTTCTCCAATTTATCCAGAAACGCCGGGGCTTTTTGATAATCCAAGCGATTGGGAAGAACCAGCCGCTTAATTTCCTTTGCAGATTTTATTCGGCACAAGTTTTCCACCTATTGCCTGTTCAACAACACGGAGCGCGTTCTGGCTTGCGTCCAGACGCGCTTTGCGCTTCGCTGGCTTCTTGGTCTTTGATTTTGCCATGCCGAAACAATAGCGCGAAGTCGCAAACGAAAGAAATCAAAAAGCAAACTGACCCACTACCTAGCAGTACGAGGCATTGACAATTTGGCCGTAACGGGTTTGGGCGAGCGTCCCCGCAAGCCGAAACGTTAAAATTTCAAAAGGTGCCGGCTCGTCGGCAACGGCAATCGTTCTTCACTTCGCGAGCCTGGTTATTTGCCGAGTTGAAAAATGAAAAAAGGGCGATTCTTCAATGTTTCGAAGAATCGCCCTGTGTGTTCGACATTATCAATCACACGGCACAATAGCCATTATCCGCTCGCGCCGGCCTAAACCGTTTGCGTGCAGCTTTCCGCACGAGCGGAAAGAGAATTGAAGGTCACGACCCGTCAGTCAACCCTTGCTCGCCTGGCTGCATCAATAAAGTTGTCTGTTGCCGTTGAGCGGAATTTCTTCCTGTACGCGATGCCGACACCGAGCGGCGGTGGTGCAGGTTGCAGCGGGCGAATTTTCAATCGCGGACTTCCGAGGCCATTGAGCGGTTGCGCAATCACCGCAACCCCTCTGCCCGATTCGACCGCCGCGATGAGGCTGGTGATGCTGTCGTATTCCTCGACGATCTGCGGCGAGCGGTTCAATGGTGCAAACAAGTCGGCGATCCATGCCTGATGCTCTGGATAGTCCACAAGCGTGAAGGTGACGAGATGCTCTTCGGCGACTTCTTTTAGCCCGACTCTGCGCGCACGCGCCAGTGGATGCGCCGGATGCGCGGCAACGCAAACCGCGTGACGCTGCAACTCCTCAAAAACCAATCCCGCCAGCGTGTTTGCAGGCACCTGCACCAATAGAGCCGCATGGAGCTTTCCATCCCCCAGTCCGCGCAACATGTCCTGTGTGGACAAATCGTGAAGCCGCACGCGCACGCCAGGGTTGGACTTTCGGAAATGTTTCAGCGCACGCGGCAGGAGTTCGACCGTCAATGACGGTGCGTAACCAATGTGGATTTCACCGCGCTTTCCGCCGGCTACTTCCTTCGCCATTTGCACCGCCCACTCGACGCGCTGCAAAATTACGCGAGCCTCCGTGAGGAAAATGTGGCCGGCTTCGGTAAGCCGAACGGCCTTGGCGCCATGGTCGAAAAGCGCGATACCAAGCTCATCCTCCAAATTCCGGATTTGCCGGCTTAACGGCGGCTGCGACACATGAAGTCGCACCGCAGCACGGGACACGTTCTGCTCTTCCGCAACAGCCACAAAATATCGCAGATGACGGAGTTCCATTGCACCCAGTATACCCGACCGGTATGGTGAGCCAAGCAACAAGGTATTTTCACCGCATTTAACTTGCAGATACAGTGCGCAAGCGATGACCGTTCCAGGTGGACCGGAGTAACACAAACACAAAAATGAAATGGGAATTCTGTGAGCACATTGCGGCAAAAAGTCATGATCAATCGTCTTGGACAGTCATTGACAAAAACTGGGAAGTCCACCAACCGGCTTAAGACAAACTCTCCTCCACAAACTGCACCCTGCCAATAAATTTTGCCGCAGCACAGTGTCAACGGATTCCAAACAAAAAAGGACATAATCTATGGAAACCAGGATTGCCAAAAATTATCATGAACGGCTGACGCCGGACAATTCCGCACTGCTGCTCATCGACCATCAAGTTGGGCTTTTCACCGGGGTCAGAGATATTCCGGTGGCGGAGCTAAAGCATAATGTCGTCGCGCTTGCGAAAGCGGCCAAAGTTTTGGGCGTGCCGATCATCGTGACCGCCACCTCGCCGGAGATGTGGGGTCCAATCATCCCGGAGTTGACGGAAGCCTCGCCCGGAATTTCAATTATTAACCGAACGACGGTCAACGCGTTCGACGAACCTCGATTTGCCAAAGCCGTGGAAACGACGGGACGCAAGAAGCTAATTATTGCTGGTGTTTCAACCGAAGTCTGTCTGGCTTTCCCTGCCATTCATGCGACCGGTATTGGCTATGATGCGTATGGCGTGATTGATGCGTCCGGCACTTTCAGCGAAACCAAACGCATTACTGGCCTGATGCGCATGGTTCAAGCGGGCGTGGTCGTTATCGACTATTCCACCGTCGCCGTGGAAATGCTTAAAGATAACGCAAGTCCAAAGGCAGGCGATCTGTATGGAGCCCTTGATATGCCTTTTGCTGGTCTAGTTGGACAATTGGCAGGAGCATTCGCCAAGAGGCGGACCGCCTGAACTGGCCTGAAACCATCCGGACAGCTTTACGCACGGTGCAAAGAAGGCCACGCCAAAACGAAAAGCGGTTGAGTCTCACCAACTCAATCACTTTTCCTGCATTGGGGACTCCACAGCCACCCCTGTTTTGTGAAACCGAGTGTCAGCCAAACTGCCAGTGAAACGGCCAGCACCAGCAACCAAATGCCATAAAAATACCAGCGAGTTTTGGTGGATTCAGCTTGGTTTTACAAGGGGGGTTGTTAATTCGCCCATGCTCTGATGCGAGTTTGCAGACCGTGTCCATCCGTGGTAAAAAGCAAGCGCGCCGGTCGGCGCGCTTGCTTTCGTTGACGGTATAAACTTTGCTTATGCCGCTGCGGCTTTGGATGCAGCCAGGTCGGCTTTGCGTTCGTTGAGGCTGCGGAAGAATTCGTAACCTTCACGGCAGCGGCGAACCAAAATGTCCTTGTCTTCCAACATCGTTTTGATGATGCGCAGGATCGGTTTCGGGCGCAAATAATAGGTGCGATAAAAACGATCCACTTCCTCGAAAATCTTGTCTTTGCCCAAGCCGGGATATTCGAGCGTGCTTTGTTGCAAGCCGTCGCTTTCGACGAGGTCGGTCTTGTCTTTTTTCACGAACCAACTGTTCTGCTTGGCCATTTCGTAAAGCTCCGTGCCGGGATACGGCGCGGCAAGCGAGACCTGCAGGCTGAACACATCGAGGTCTTTCGCAAAATTGATCGTGTTCTGGATGGTCTGCGGTGTTTCCACCGGCAACCCGAGAATGAATGTGCCGTGAATCACCACATCCGCCCGATGACAATCGCGCGTGAAGCGGCGCATTTCGTCCATCGTCACGCCTTTTTTGATGCGCGTGAGAATGTCGTCGTTGCCGCTTTCGTAACCGACCAGGAACAAACGCAGGCCATTGTCCTTGAAAGATTTGATCGTGTCGTAATCCAGGTTCGCCCGGCTGTTGCAACTCCAGTGGACGCCCAATGGCGCGAGTTTTTTCGCGATTTCACGGGCGCGCGGCAAGTTTGCGGTGAACGTATCGTCATCAAAGAAAAACTCGCGCACCTGCGGGAAAATTTTCTTCATGTAGGCCATTTCGTCCGCGACATTTTGCGGCGAGCGGACGCGATATTTATGTCCGCCAATCGTCTGCGGCCAGAGACAGAACGTGCATTGCGCCGGACAGCCGCGGCCCGTATACATCGAAATATACGGATGCAGCAAATAGCCGATGAAATATTTTTCGATCTGCAGATCGCGCTTATAGACATCGGCCACCCACGGCAGCGTGTCCATGTCCTGGATCATTTCGCGTTCAGGATTGTGTTTGATTTTTCCGTCTTTGTCCTTGTAAGACAAACCGGCGATGGTCGCGAGGTCGCGGTCTTCGGCGACTTCCTTGCAGGTGAAATCAAACTCCTTGCGCCCGACCCAGTCAATCGCGGGCGAAGCCTTCAACGTTTCCGTCGGCAAAACCATCGTGTGCGCGCCGACGAAACCGATTTTCGTGCCGGGCTTTTGCGCCTTGATCGCTTCGGCGACTTTGCAATCGTTTTTCAGCGACGGTGTGGAGGTGTTGATGATGACGTGATTGTATTCCTTCGCGATGGCGAGAGTTTCCGCCATGCCGACATGATGCGGCGGGCAGTCGAGCAGCCGGGAATTCGGCGTGAGCGCAGCGGGCTGCGCGAGCCACGTCGGATACCAATAGCTGGTGACTTCGCGCCGCGCCTGATAACGCGCACCCGCGCCGCCGTCAAAACCGTCAAATGACGGGGGTGAAAGATAAAGTGTTTTGCTCATTTGAATTCCAAGTCATTTCTGCGTGCCGAAAATTATTCGGACTTCTTCGCGTCCTTAATCTTCGCCAGTAATTCATCGCGTTCGGTCGTTTCGCCGGTGCCGCAATGGCTGGCGACGTGCGGCTCATGATGAACTTCATTGGAAAAGGCGCCGCGTGCGCCGGCAGCGGGTGAGTTGATCGCGGCTTTCGCCTCGGCCAAATGACCTTTGCCAATCGTGACGCCGTTGTAAGCGCGCTTTTCCAGTTCGGGCGAGGCCGGAAACGGCTTCGGTTTCGCGCCGAAATTGTATTTGAAATTTTTCCAGTTATCGCCGGACTGATAATTCGTGCCGAGCGCGCCGCTGGGATCGTACCCGCAATGCACCATGCAATGTTCGCAACGCGGGTCGCGGGCGACGCCGTTCACGACGCCGTATTTTTCCCACTGCACTTTTGAAAGCATTTCCTGATAGCCGGGATAATGGCCATCCGTCATCAAGTAGCACGGCGCTTTCCAGCCTTTGACATTGAACGTCGGGATCGCCCACGCGGTGCAGGTCAGCTCGCGTTTGCCCGCGAGAAATTCCTGATAAACCGGCGTGCCAAAAATGGTGAACGCCTTGCCCCAGTCCTGAATCTTCGCAAATTTTTGCCGCGTCATGTCGCGCGTGAGGAAAAATTGCTTCGGATCTTTGCCGAGACGCTTGACCATGTCTTTTTTCGCGGCGTCGTAATCGTAGCCGGGCGAAATCGTGTGGCCGTCCACTTCGAGCGAACTCAAATACTTGAACATGTCCTCGATTTCCTGCACGTCGGTTTCTTTATAGACCGTCGTGTTGGTGGCGACTTGATAGCCGATGATTTTCGCCATCTTGATGGCTTCGACGCATTCTTTAAAAACGCCCTCGCGTTCGACGATCAAATCGTGCGTAAATTCCAAACCATCAACATGGACGTTCCAATACATCCATTGCGTCGGACGAATGACGACTTTTTTCTTCGCCGCGTCATCAGATTTGCGGATGACCTCGGCTTCTTTTTCGGAAATCAATTTTCCATCCAGCAACTTTTTGAGCTTCGGCTCGAGTGACGGTGAATAAATGGCCGCGAGATAATCACGCATCTTTTTGCGCATGAACATCCCGTTCGTGCAGATGTAAAGCACGCGGCCTTGTTCGAGCAAACCGTTGATCAATTCCTCGATCTTCGGATAAATCAGCGGTTCGCCGCCGCAAATGGAAACCATCGGCGCATCGCATTCGATGGCGGCCTGGAGACATTGTTCCAGCGGAACCATGTCTTTGAGCGACGTGGAATATTCGCGGATGCGTCCGCAGCCGGTGCAGGTCAGGTTGCAGGTGTGCAGCGGTTCGAGTTGCAAGACCATCGCAAATTTCGGCGTCTTGCGCAGTTTATGTTTGATGATGTGGCTGGCGATTTTTTTCGTCAGCGCAAATGGGAATCGCATAAAAATTATTTCGCGGAAGCGAGGTTGTTGGAATCTCCAGTGAACGCGACCAGCGCGCTGGCTGGCTGCGGATGGGCATTATTCATCACGCCCGGCAATAAAAAATCCAGCGGGGAAACGGTGTGACTGGCACTGATGCCGCCGCAGCCGGACGTGCCCAGCGCGAGTGCGACAAACATTGCCAGCGACGAAAATTTCCAATTTAATCTCACCTGCACAGTATAAAACAGCCCGACGCGATGGCAACTTTTTATTCCAACCCGCCGCCCACGCTGCGATGGGATTTCGCGCCGGCCATCTTCATTTTCTTCGCCGCCGCCGGCCTGGTTTTTGCCGATCAAACGACCAATGTCATTTTCGCCGCCCGCGCGGAAATGGCGTTCCAGCGCGCGCAAAACCAATTCCAGGCGCAACCCGATAATTCCAGCAACGCCTGGTTGTTCGCCCGCGCGAGTTATGATCTTGCTGATTTTGCAAAAAGTGATGCCGCCCGCGCCGACATCGCCAATCAAGGCATCGCCGCCTGCCGCCAGCTCATCGCCCGCGAGCCGAAAAATGCCGCCGCGCATTATTATCTGGCGATGGATCTCGGCCAGCTCGCGCGCACGGAATTGCTCGGCGCGCTGAAGCTCGTCAAGGAAATGGAACGTGAATTCAAGCTCGCCATCGCGCTGGACGAACATTTTGACTTCGACGGCCCGGCGCGAAATCTCGGTTTGCTGTATCTCGAAGCGCCGCGCCTCGGCAGCATCGGCAGCCAGCGCAAGGCGCGGGAATTTTTGGAACGCGCCGTCAAGCTCGCGCCGGATTATCCCGAAAATCACCTGAACCTTGCCGAGGCTTATCTGCAATGGCGCGAACCCGACCGCGCGAAAACGGAATTGAACGCGCTCGATACAAGCTGGTCGAAGGCTCAAACGAATTTCACCGGCGAAAAATGGGAAGCCAGCTGGGACGACTGGTCAACGCGCCGCGCCGCAGCGCGTCAAAAGCTGGATGAGATTTCTGCGCCAGTGGAGTCACCACGCGACAGCCATTGAAATGCCATTAAATCGTCACAAGTTTTCAGTGGCACACCGCCAGCGCATGAATTAAGGTAACGGCTGGAGATCAGCGACGGCGAAAAATAAAAATTGTCATGGCCAAAAAAATCATCGCGGCGTTGGCTGATTCCACGCTGTTCCTGCGCGAGTGGATCGTCAATCCGCAACGCACCGGCTCGGTTGCCCCCAGTTCACCGCAGTTGGCCGCCGCGATGGCGCGCTGGCTGCCGCGCAATCCCGAAAGTTACGTCCTTGAACTCGGCCCCGGCACCGGCGCAGTCACGGATGCGCTGCTCGAACGCGGTTTGCGCGAAGACCGGCTGATCGCCATCGAACACAATCCCACGCTCGCCAAATTGCTCCGCAAACGCTTTCCGCGCGCCCACATCATCGCCGGCGACGCATGGCAGCTGGACACGCTGATCGCGGAACTCCCGCAATCCGTCGCGTCCGTCGGGGCGGTCATTTCCAGCCTGCCGCTGTTGAATTTCAAGCTGGAGGAAGCCGAGGCGCTCGCGCAAAAAATCCGCCACATCCTCGAACCGCAAGGCAACTGGGTTCAATATAGTTACCGCATCCACAGCCGGCGGTCGCGCGGTTCCTCCACCTTCAAATTGCGCGCCTCAAAAATCGTCTGGTTCAATCTCCCGCCCGCCCGTGTCAGCGTTTTTCAGAAATAATTGGGGAGGCCGGCGGGTCGGCGTCCCATATTTTAGAACGCAATATGATTTTGGGGATGGCGACACGCCATCCCGCCCACCAATTTAGAACTATTCTAAATCTTGACGGAAAGCCATTGCTGGTTAAGCTTGTCCCCTGCGATGAATCCAGCCGCCCATAGCAAAACCGAGCAGCGCTTGACTGAAAAGTTGAGCACCAGCGGCTTTCGTTTCACACCGCAACGGCAGCAGGTTTATGACGTGATTCTGCACAAGCGGGATCACCCGACGGCGGAAGAAGTTTTCATCCGCGCCAAGAAACACATGCCGGAGATTTCGCACGCGACGGTCTATAACTGCCTTGATGCGCTCGTGAAATGCGGTTTGGTCCGCCAGGTTCAGCTTCAGCGCGGCGCCACGCGTTTCTGTCCGAACATGGAGGAACACTGCCATTATTCCTGCGATGCGTGCGGCAAAGTTTTTGACGTGCCGCTGCAAAAAGATGCCGCCGCCATGCCGTGTCCGAAAGGTTTCCAGGTGGATCATTACGACATTGCGGTTCACGGCCTGTGCGCGGATTGCGCGGACCGGCGAAAAAATTAATTTCACATGAGCACAGCCACCGAGACCATCGAGAGCCTGGTCAAACAGGAATATAAATACGGCTTCGTCACTGACGTCGAAACCGAGTCCACGCCGCCGGGTTTGAGCGAGGACACCATCCGCCACATCTCGACCAAAAAAAACGAGCCGGCGTGGCTGACCGATTGGCGCATCAAGGCGTTTCGTTATTGGCAGACCATGCCGGAACCGACGTGGCAGTTCGTCAAATACCCGAAAATTGATTTTCAGGACATCAGCTATTTTTCCCAGCCCAAGCCGCCGGCCAACGCGCCCAAAAGCCTGGATGAAGTGGATCCGAAATTATTGGAGACTTACGAGAAACTCGGCATCCCGTTGCGCGAACACGCGAAGCTGGCCGGCGTGGCCGTGGATGCGATCTTTGATTCCGTAAGCGTGGGCACGACGTATCGCGCCGATCTGGCGAAGCAGGGCATCATTTTCTGTTCGTTCAGCGAAGCGGTGCAGGAACATCCCGACCTCGTTAAAAAATATCTCGGCTCGGTCGTGCCTTACACGGACAACTATTATGCCGCGCTGAATTCCGCCGTCTTCACCGACGGCTCGTTCTGCTACATCCCGAAAGGCGTGCGTTGTCCGATGGAGCTTTCGACTTACTTCCGCATCAACGCCGCGAAGTCGGGGCAATTTGAACGCACGCTCATCGTCGCCGACGAAGGCGCGAGCGTGAGCTATCTCGAAGGCTGCACCGCGCCGATGCGGGATGAGAACCAATTGCACGCCGCCGTCGTGGAACTCGTCGCGCTGGATGACGCGCAGATAAAATATTCGACCGTGCAGAACTGGTATCCGGGTGACGAAAACGGCGTGGGCGGCATTTACAATTTCGTGACCAAACGCGGATTGTGCAAAGGCAAAAACTCGAAGATTTGCTGGACCCAGGTTGAGACCGGCTCGGCGATCACCTGGAAATATCCGAGCTGCATTTTGCTCGGCGAAAATTCCAAGGGCGAATTTTACTCCGTCGCTGTCGTCAACAATATGCAGCAGGCGGACACGGGCACGAAGATGATCCACATCGGCAAAAACACGAGCAGCACGATCATTTCAAAGGGCATTTCCGCCGGGCGCGGCCAGAACAGTTATCGCGGCCTCGTCGAGATCCGCAAGAGCGCGGCGAACGCGCGCAATTTCTCGCAGTGCGATTCGATGCTCATCGGCGCAAAATGCGGCGCGCATACCTTTCCGTATATCGAAGTGAAAAACACAACGGCGAGCGTCGAGCACGAAGCGTCGACCTCGAAGATCGGGGAAGATCAAATCTTTTACTGCAACGCGCGCGGCATCGCCACGCAGGATGCGGTCAACATGATCGTGAACGGCTTCTGCAAGGAGGTGTTCAAGGAACTGCCGATGGAATTCGCCGTCGAAGCCCAGAAACTTCTGGGCGTCAGTTTGGAAGGCAGCGTCGGCTAGACACGAATCAACACGAATTCAATTGGTGAAAATTCGTGCGATTCGGGTCTGTAATTTTTTAGAAAAATGAGCAAGCAAACTATTCTGGAAATCAAAAACCTCCACGCGGGCGTGGAGAACAAACAAATCCTCAAGGGCTTCAACCTGACGATCAACGCGGGCGAAGTCCATGCGTTGATGGGCTTGAACGGCAGCGGCAAGAGCACGCTCGCCGCGATTCTCGCCGGGCGCGAAGGTTACGACGTGACCGAAGGCTCGGTGAATTATCTCGGCAAAGACCTGCTGGAACTCGACCCCGAGGAACGCGCCCGCGAAGGCCTGTTTCTCGCGTTTCAATATCCCGTCGAAATCCCCGGCGTGAACAGCACTTATTTTCTCAAGGCGTCGCTGAATGAGATCCGCAAGCATCAAGGCCAGCCGGAACTCGACGCGATTGATTTTCTGACGCTCGTGAAGGAGAAGATGAAATTGCTCGAACTCAACGAGGATCTGCTCAAGCGTTCGGTCAACTCCGGTTTTTCCGGCGGTGAAAAGAAGCGCGCCGAAATTTTCCAGATGGCGGTGCTCGAGCCGAAGCTCGCGATCCTCGATGAAACCGATTCCGGCCTGGACATTGACGCGTTGAAAACGGTTTCCGCCGGCGTGAACAAGTTGCGTCGTCCCGACAGCGCGCAACTCGTCATCACGCATTATCAGCGTTTGCTGAATTACATCGTGCCGGATTTTGTCCACGTCATGGCCGATGGCCGCATCATCAAGTCCGGCGACAAATCACTCGCGCTCGAACTGGAGTCCAGGGGTTACGATTGGCTTATCAAGCACACTTGATTAAACTCACAGCATGAATTTGACCGACGAACAACGGCAGCGCGTCACGGCATGGATTCTCGAAGGCGCAAAAATTTCGGAAGTCCAAAACCGCCTTGCCTCGGAATTCAGCATCAAGGTGACTTACATGGAAGCGCGCTTCCTCGTGGATGACTTGAAGCTGACGCCCAAAGACCCGGAACCGCCGAAAGTTGTTGCGCCGCCGGTTGCCGCCGCTTCGCCGCTGACAACCAAGCCTGTGCCGGCAGATGAAGTGAATGAAATTCCCGCGCCCGCCGGTGGCGGAAAAGTTTCGGTCAGCGTGGATCAAATCGCGCGCCCCGGCGCCGTCGTCAGCGGCAAAGTAAATTTCAGCGACGGCCAGATCGCCGATTGGTATCTGGATCAAACCGGCCGGCTTGGCGTCGTGCCGAAACAGCAGGGTTACAAACCCTCCGCCGCCGACGTGCAGGATTTCCAACTCGCCTTGCAGCAGGAAGTCGCCAAGCTTGGCTACTGACAGCCAAGGCGAAGATTGAGGATGGAAAATAGTGGATGGCAAAAACCAACACGCGTGGACGCCCGCCATCCGCTATTTTCCATCCCCAATCTTCGTTTCAATAACTTGCAGCGACCACACGTGCTTGGCACATTAAAACGCAATGCGCGAATACTTCCGTGACTGGATTGAAAATTTTGAGACTTTCATCCTGGAAGTCATTTTTGAGGAACGCCACGACTGGCGGGCGAAACTGACGCGCGCCCTCTTGTTCGCCGGTTCGAAAATTTTCCAGGTCCTCGTCATCATCCGCCGCTGGCTTTACAATGTCCGCATCCTGCGCGACAAAACGCTGGGGGTTCAAGTCATCGCCATCGGGAACCTAACCGTCGGCGGCACGGGCAAAACGCCGGTTGTCGAAAAATTCGCGCGCGAACTCCGCGACGCCGGACGCAACGTCGCCATCCTCTCGCGCGGCTATCGTTCCCAACCCGTGCCGCTCCACACAAAATTCCTCAATAAAATTTTGCTGCGCGACGACCAGACACCGCCGCGCATCGTGTCTGACGGCAAATCGCTGCTCCTCGATTCCAACATGGCCGGCGACGAACCTTACATGCTCGCGTCGAATCTCAAGGACGTCGTCGTGCTCGTGGATAAAGACCGCGTGAAAAGCGGACGTTACGCGATTGAGAAATTCGGCTGCGACACCCTGTTGCTCGACGATGGTTTTCAATATTGGGATTTGCGCGGTCGCCGACACGACATTGTCCTGATCGACCGCCAGCAACCGTTCGGCAACGAACATCTGCTGCCGCGCGGCACCTTGCGCGAGCCGCCGTCGCACCTCGCGCGCGCCCACACGATTTTCATCACCAAGAGCGACGGCAACACCCGCGAACTGCGCGAGCGCATCGCAAAATTCAACAACACCGCCGCCGTCATCGAGTGCGTGCACCAGCCGCTTTATTTCGAGGACGTTTTTAGCGGCGAACGCAAGGGGCTGGATTTTCTCGCCGGCAAAAAAGTCGCGTCGTTGAGCGGCATCGCGCAACCGGAAAGCTTCGAGCAAAGCCTCGTGAAACTCGGCGGTGAACTCGTTTATGCCAAGCGTTTTGCCGACCATCACCGTTTCACGCAGCAGGAAATTCTCAACGCCATCAACCGCAGTAAAAAACGCCAGGCCGAAATCATCATCACCACGCAAAAAGACGCCGTGCGTTTTCCGAAGATTGACCGGCGTGACCTGGCGATTTATTTCATGCGCGTGGAGATCAAAATTGTCGCGGGCGCAAACGACTTTCAGGATTGCGTCCGTAAAATCTGTTTTCGCTGACGCCGCCGATGAACTTTCTCCTTTACTGGTTTGGCCGCGCGTTCATCGCCTTTATCCAAATGCTGCCGTTGAATCTGGTCGCGCGACTGGGCCGGGCAAGCGGCGCGCTGGCTTTTCACCTCGACGCGCGGCATCGCCGCGTGGTCTTGCAAAACCTGACGCTGTGTTTCGGCAAAGAAAAGCCAGCGCAGGAAATTTATGCCATCGCCAGGGAAAATTTCAAACGCCTCGGCGAAAATTATTTATCCGCCGTAAAAACCGCCGCCATGACCCCGCGCCAGATGCTGCCGCATTTTGAATTCACCGGCGCCGAAAAAATTCTGCCGCACGAGGCCGGCTCCGGCCCGCAAAGCCGGATCATGGCCATCGGCCATTTCGGCAACTTCGAACTGTACGCGCGGTTCGGACAATTCGTTCCCATCTTCAAATGCGCGGCGACTTACCGCGCATTGAACCAGCCGGCCATCAACCGGCTCATGGTCGCGCTGCGAAACCGTTCCGGCTGCCGGTTCTTTGAACGGCGCGCCGAAGGCACCGCGCTCAAGGCCGCCATGAGCCACACCGGCCTGCTGCTTGGCTTGCTCGCCGACCAGAGTTCCAAGGGCGTGCGCGTGCCGTTTCTCGGCCATGATTGCAACACGTCCACCGCGCCGGCGGTTTTTGCCTTGCGTTACCGCTGCCCGCTGCACACCGCCATTTGTTATCGCATCAGCCTGGCCAGATGGCAGATTGAAGTCGGCGATGAAATTCCCACGCGGGAAAATGGCGAACCTCGTTCCACCGAAGCCATCATGCGCGATGTGAACCGCGCGCTGGAAATCGCCGTGCGCCGCGATCCGGCCAACTGGTTCTGGGTTCACCGCCGCTGGAAAGATTGATATGAGCGTCTCCTTCCACCCGCCACCGCGCCGCCTTTTGATCCGCGGCGTGAACTGGCTGGGTGATGCCGTGATGACCACGCCCGCGCTGCTGCGCTTGCGCGAAAAATTTCCCGGCGCGCATATCACGCTGCTCACACCAGAAAAGCTGGCTGATTTGTGGAAGAATCATCCGGCGATCAACGAAACTATTTCAGTTGCGGCGGATGAAAATGTTTTTTCAATCGGCAAAAAACTGCGCGCGGGAGAATTTGATCGCGCGCTCGTGCTGCCGAATTCACCACGCTCGGCCATTGAAACCTGGCTGGCGGGGATCCCGCAACGCACCGGCTACGCCCGTCCGTGGCGGAATTTTTTCCTGACGCAATCCATCGCGCCACGCGCCGCGGCCGTAAAAATGCGCAAGCGTTCGGAAGCTGAAACCCGGCGGCTCGTTTCGCAGCAGCCAGCAGCCAGCAGCCAGCAGCCGGAAGTTCCAAGCGCCGCGCACCAAATTTACGAATATCTTAATTTAGCAGCCGCCCTTGGCGCAAATCCAGAGCCTCTGCCGCCGCGTTTATTTGTCACGGCGGAAGAAGTGGAAGCCGTGAAGAAAAAGTTCGGGCTGGAGAAAATTTCCGCGCCGGTTTTCGGGCTGAATCCCGGCGCAGAATATGGCCCGGCGAAACGCTGGCCACAGGAAAAATTCATCGCCGCCGCGCAAGAAATCCAACGGCGCACCAATTGCACCTGGATTCTATTCGGCGGCAAGGGTGATGTGGAATTGACGACCCGTATTACGCGCGAAATCCAGCATCCAGCATCCAGCATCCAGCATCTCAACCTTGCCGGAAAAACGACGCTTCGCGAACTGATGTCGCTGCTGAAAATTTGCCGCGGGCTGCTGACGAACGATACCGGCCCGATGCACGTCGCGGCGGCGTTGGGAACGCCGGTCGTCGTGCCGTTTGGCAGCACGTCGCCGGAATTGACCGCGCCGGGACTGCCGGGCGATGCGCGGAATCATCTGCTTAAATCCGACGCGCCCTGCTCGCCGTGTTTTTTACGCGAATGCCCGATTGATTTCCGCTGCATGAACGGCATCAGCGTTGAACGCGTGACGGCAGCAGTCATTGAAGGTTTGCAGCCATAAGCGGTTCATAATAAAATTGGCACAGGGGCCGGCGATAGGTGGAGTTAGTCGCGCTGTGACTAATTTTGCCCGCGTGAGCGGGCACCGGAGAATGTTAGCACCAGTTTGGACACGCCTTTCGTCACCTGACGCTGCGCTCGGTGACGACTTCGGTCGCAGCGCGACCCAAGCCACCCGTCTCTGTTCCAGTCACGCCAACTGTGCTAATATTAATGTAGCATGCCATAGCATTCTGGCGGCTCAGTATTCTTTTGCGCCTTTGCGTTAAAAATTATTCCCCGCCCCAAATACTTTTCACATGCGCGATGCCGCGCTGGACGGATTCAACCGGAACTTTTGGGCTTAATTCAAAAACCTTGATGTGCGCCGGTTTCACGAACGGTTTGAGCGCGGTGAAATCAACGTCGCCGGAACCGGGCGGGCAATGATCGCGCGATGGAAATTGCACGTCGTGGATGTGAAAACCGGCAAGGCGAGCGGCGAGCGAACCGAGGAATTCCGCGTGGCGGATGAAACCCAGATTTTGTTTGATCTGCGCGTGGCCGCAATCGTGCCAGTAACCGACAGCCGGACTCGGAAAGTCCCGGAAAAAACCTTCGAAATCGGATTCCAGCGGGATTTCCTGGACCGCCTCGCGGTTTTCGCAACCGAGTTTTAATCCGAGCTTTTCGGCTTCGGGAACGATTTTTCCCAGCGAGTCGTAAAGATTTGCCATGGCGCTTTTTTTCTTCGCCGCGCGTTTGGCGGCGGCTTCGGCGAAAAGCTTTTGATATTTAGGCGAATCTTTTTCGCCGCGTTCGAGCATTTCCTCCAGTTTGCCGCCGTAATCTTTCAATTCCATGCTGCCGAGGTGCAGGACGATGAGCGGCGCCTTGACGCGTTGGGCGAATTCAAAGGTCTTGAGCGTGTGTTTGAGGGCGAGTTCGCGGTCGCGCGGTTTCTCGGAGGAAAATTCATAAAGATTCGGCGATGGCTTTTCGACGCCGATGGGCAGCGGACAGAAATTGTGCAGCGTGGAGATTTTGATTTCGCCAGCTTGCACCGCGTCGAGAATTCCAGGTACAAGGCTCAAGCGGATGCCGTGGCTCAACTCGGCGTATTCAAAGCCGAGATCGCGGATTTCGCGCAACATCGCGCGGCCATCGGTATGGCGATGGGAATTCCAGCAGGTCGAGAATGAATACATTTTAGGCTTTTAAAAAATAAAAAATCCGCGCCCATCGTAATCAGATGCGCGCGGATTTTGAAGCAGCAAATCCTGGCCTAATCGTCGGCGTGGCGCGCGGCGAGCATGGCGGAGAAACGGGCGACTTTTTCCTTGCGCCGACGGACGGCGCTCGGCTTTTCAAATTGTCGGCGGTTACGCACGACTTTGAGCGTGCCTTCGCGATCGACTTTTTTCTTTAGCCGACGCAACGCACGGTCAACTGGTTCGCCTTTTTTTAATTTAATCTCGGTCAATGCACTCACTTCCTTTCGGGGGGCGGGCAAAAACTGCACCAGCAGTTCCCGCAAATAGTTTTAGGAAAGGCGGAGAGTAGATTTTTTGCGGGTAAAGTCAATGAAGAAGATTGAATTGGCGCGGTGATCATGGCTGCGGATTGAGAAAAAATGGCAAAAAACCATGAGAATGGATTCCCGGGTGCAAGCCATGCCAGTGGGATGACAAGTTCTCGCCCCCTCTTTATAGGGGTTGCATTGACGTTGGCGAGGGTGATAATTGCATTATGACCCTGAAACGCTGCGCCAAAGTTCACGGCTTGGCTAGTGCGGCATTGTTGTCGGCTTTCACCCTTATCGAATTGCTGGTGGTGATTGCCATCATCGCCATTCTGGCCGCGATGCTGCTGCCAGCCTTGGCCAGCGCCAAGGAAAGAGCCAGGCGCATCCAGTGCCTTAATAATTTGAGGCAGGTTGGCATTGGCCTGAATATTTATGCTGGCGACAGCAATAATAGCCTGCTTTTTTCACCCCGGCAGACGGGTAACAATTATAACATTCACACGTTGAACGATGACTCGGCAACGGAATCCAAGGCCGTCGAGCTTGACCCGACCCAAACCAACACTACTTCCATTTGGGTATGTCCCGAAGAGAACAATGGATTGACCAGCTATAATACCACCACCACCCCGCCCCAGTGGCAGATTGGCTACCAGTATTTGGGAGGCGTGACCAACTGGGCCAACTTGCAAGGAGCCTTCGCCTCGTTAAGTCCGGTCAAGATGAGCACGGCCAAACCTGTCTGGGCGCTGGCGGCGGAAGACGTCGTCTACGATGGCACCGCCTGGTCAACGGTTCATCCGCGTCGCGGGACAAGCTTTCCAGATGGCGGTAATACCCTGCTGGTGGATGGTTCGGTTTCGTGGACCAAAGTGGAGAACATGTATGAAATCACCACTTATGACACGACCACCCGCCTGTGGTATTTTTATCAGGCTGATTTTTCAAACATCCCCGCCACTACGCTGGCCTCGTTGAAATTCAAGCCCGTTCCTTGACGCCGCCGCCCTGCCTGAAATTTGGTTTTTTACGAAGCGCCGGCTGGCATCGCATTTTCAAACGCGCGAAACAGGTTTGATTCTTCCGCCTTAATTCTGCATTCTGCCTTGCCGTGAACATTTCCGAACATCGCCAGGCGATCGACCTGCTCGACGCGCAGATCGTCAAGCTGCTCAATGGACGCACGCGTCATGTCCTGGCCATCGGTGAGATCAAGCTCAAGGCCGGCGAGGAGATTTACGCGCCCCACCGCGAACGCGCCGTGTTCGAGCGCGTCTGTGCGCACAACGCCGGGCCGATGACGAATGAACAGCTCCGCGCGATTTACCGCGAAATCATGTCCAGCGCGCTCGCGCTCGAGAAAACCATGACCATCGCGTATCTCGGACCGGAGGCGACGTTCACGCATCAGGCGGCGATCCGCCGGTTCGGTTCCAGCCTGAAATACGCGTCGCAAAAAACCATCGCGGACGTTTTCACCGAGGTCGGCAAAAACCGCGCGGACTATGGCGTCGTCCCCGTGGAAAATTCCACCGAAGGCGTCGTCACGCACACGCTCGACATGTTTGTGGACAGCGATCTAAAAATCGTTTCGCAGATCATTTTGCCCGTGCAGCAATGCCTGATGAGCAATGCCCCGCGCGCGAAGATCAGAAAACTTTACGCGCATCCCCAGTCACTCGCGCAATGCCGCGGCTGGATCCAGAACCACCTGCCACGCGTGGAAATCATTGAAACGTCGTCCAACGCGCGTTCGGCGGAACTCGCGGCGCAGGAAAAAAATTCCGCCGCGCTCGGCGGCATGCTCGCCGCCGAAAAATACGGCCTGCAAATTTTGGAGCAGGACATCCAGGACAACGCCGCGAACGCGACACGCTTTCTCGTGCTGGGCCGCCAGTGCAGTCCGCCGACCGGCGACGACCGCACCAGTCTGATGGTCAGCGTGGCCGACAAATCCGGCGCGCTGCATTCCGCCATCGCCGCGTTCCGCCGTTTCAAGATCAACATGACGAAGATCGAGTCGCGCCCCAGCAAGCGCAAGGCGTGGGAATATTTTTTCTTCATCGATTGCACCGGACATTTTCAAGATCCGAAAGTCGCCAAGGCCATCAAGCTGCTCGGCGAACATTGTAATTTTGTCAAAATCCTCGGCTCGTATCCGAACACCGAATAGTTGAGCTATGAACCGATTCGTTTTCCTCGCCACGCTTTGCCTGGCCATGACGGTCAAAGCCGCGCCGATCCGGGTCGTCGTTTGGGATGAACAGAACGCAGCGCAAAAAAAGGCCTACACCAATTTCATCGGCAACCAGATCGCGCTCTATCTGCAAACCCTGCCAAATCTTGCGGTCAAGTCGGTCAGCTTGAACGACCCCGACCAGGGTTTGGCCGATGACATCATCACGAATTGCGACGTGCTCGTGTGGTGGTCGCATTTGAAAAACAAATCGGTGCCCACCGAAAAGGCGCAACAGATCGCCGCCCAAGTGAAAGCGGGCAAACTTTCGCTCGTCATTTTGCATTCGGCGCTGACTTCACGCCCATTCATTGAGGCGATGAACGAACGTACGCGCGAGGACGCGGCGAAGGTCGTCCCGGCCGGGATGAAAACGGAATTTATCCTGCCGCTGGCTTACAAAGACCCGTTGCCGACCGATCCGATCACCCCGCGCATTGAAATGACGAACGCACCCGATGGCAGCAAACTGGCGCGGGTGTTTTATCCGATCTGCGAAATCACCCATTGGCGCGAAACCGGCGAAGCGGTGACCATCAAAACCCTGATGCCAGACCACCCGATTGCGCGCGGCGTGCCGGCACAATTCGAGATTCCGCACACGGAAGTTTATTCCGAACCGTTTCACGTCCCCCAACCCGACGCGGTGATTTTTCAGGAAACATCGTCGAAGGGCGAACTTTTCCGCAGCGGAATGCTGTGGCAAGTCGGCCAGGGAAAAGTTTTTTATTTTTGTCCCGGCCATGAAACCTTTCCGATCTATCTCGAACCGGCGCCGCTGAAGATCATCGGCAACGCCGTCGAGTGGTTGGGGAAACCGGATTCCTGAATCAAGCCATGAACCATCTCGCCAAAGCCCGTGAAGTGTTCGCCATCGAACTGGCCGCGCTCCAAGCCGTCCGTGCACGCCTGGATTCGTCGTTTGCCGCCGCCGTTGAGACGGTCGTTGAGACCCTGGGGCGGCGCGGGAAGATTGTCGTCGTCGGCATCGGCAAATCCGGCAACATCGGACAAAAAATCGCGGCGACCCTGACCAGCACCGGCTCCACCGCCGTCGTTCTGAACAGCGTGGACGCGCTGCACGGCGACCTCGGAATCGTCAATGACGGCGATATGATCCTCGCCCTGAGCTATTCCGGGGAGTCGGAAGAATTGCTGAATCTGCTGCCCGCGCTCAAAAGATTTTCCGTCAAAATCATTTCGTTCACCGGCAATCTGAAATCATCGCTCGCGAAACACAGCGACGTTTCGCTCAACGTCAAAGTTCCAAAAGAGGCGTGTCCGTTCAATCTCGCGCCGACGAGCAGTACGACGGCCATGCTCGTCATGGGCGACGCGCTGGCGATGGCCGTTTTGGCCGCACGCGGCTTCACGCAGAAAGATTTTGCGAAACACCATCCGGGCGGCGCGATCGGCCGCGCGATGCTCTTGCGCATCGGCGAAATCATGCGCACCGGCAATCGCAATGCCATCGCCGGTGAAAATCTTTCGGTCAAAGAAGCGCTGCTCGTGATGACGCGCGCGAAGTCCGGCAGCTTGAGCGTCGTGAATGTGCGCGGCAAACTTGCGGGCGTTTTCACCGACGGCGATTTTCGCCGGCACATGGCCGGTGGCGATGATTTGCTCGCCCGACCGCTCAAACGCGTCATGACGCGAAACCCCATCCGCATTCTGGAGACCGCCCTCGCCGTCGAAGCCTTGAAAATTTTCAATGAGCGGAACATTGACGATCTGATCGTCGTGAACTCAAAAAATGAGCCGGTCGGCCTGGTGGATTCACAGGATTTGCCGAAATTGAAAATTGTTTAGTTTCACCCGGCGAATCTCAAATAAATCACCTTTAAATACTCAGCTTCCTTGAACGTCGCCGGATGATCCGCCGGCTGCCGCAAGGTTTTCAGTTCCAAAAATTTTCTGCCGGATTTCAACGCCGCGCGCCGGACGGCTTCAAAAAATTCCGCGGCCGAAACCTGCGCCGAACATGAACCGGCAACCAAAATCCCATCTCGCGCCAGCCGCATGATGCCGGATGAATTCAACCGTTCATAAGCGTGAATCGCGCCTTCGCGTTCGGCGGCACGCTTGGCAAGCGACGGGGGATCGAGCACGACCAGATCAAATTCCACCGCGCTTTTCTCAAGCCATTCAAAGGCGTCGGCCTGAGCCATTTCATGACGGCACGCGGCCACGCCGGTGAAATTCCGGTTCAACGCAAAATTCCGTTTCGCCGATTCCAGCGCGTGCGCGCTGATGTCAAGATCGGTCACCGAAATCGCGCCGGCGCGCGCGGCGTAAACCGAAAAACCGCCGGAAAAACTGAACGCATTCAACACGCGCCGCCCGTGCGCCAGCATCTCCACCTCGCGCCGATTCTCGCGTTGATCCAG
>Ga0206798_1027_pt1 | contig 32851 bp, 29 predicted proteins | sample Alteio_BWOrgCont_66_FD_152893 | JGI IMG/M metagenome (GOLD analysis project Ga0206798, IMG submission 152893) | Enriched cells from forest soil in Barre Woods Harvard Forest LTER site, Petersham, Massachusetts, United States -... | ecosystem: Environmental > Terrestrial > Soil > Temperate forest >...
ATGATTGCTACAAGGCTCCACGCCACCGTCACCTGCACAACAACCACCGCCAGTTGCATCATGTTCTTGGCCACGATCACGCTGCTGATGCGGACCGGCGCCATCATGTAGAGTTGAACTCCGCTGCCGTCGGCGCCAAATACGTTGTAAAAGCTGGCCACCAGGCCCAGCAGTACATAGCCGAGCATGGTAGGCAAAAAGTATTCCGGGTGCCTGCCTACGGGCCCTCGCCCGAGGATGAAAACAAAAAAGAGCGGTGTGACAAGACCAACCAACGCCGCGGTGTTTCCTTTAAAGATCATGAATTCCTTGCGCAGGCAGGCCGCAATTACCGGCGAAATCAGTCTGCGTTCGGCTCTGGCCGGAGTCACTCCGATAACAGCGGTTGTTGTAGCGCCTGCAACTGCAGGTTTAACCATGCGCGACGCGCGCCTTGCCGGTGATTCGACTGCGGACGAAGGGGAATCAACCAGTAACTCACCAAGAAACTGCTTGTGCAGCCGGATGGCAAAGATCGCAAGAAACACCGCCGCGTATACCAGCAGGCCTGTAAACCGTGCCAGCGCAGCCAGCAAGTTTCCGCCAGAGAGAATTGCATGCGCTGCCAACCCCGGCGGCAGCCATCCGAGACTCGCGGCCGAGTTGTGTGCCACGCGCATATACCAGGGCATCATGGTGCTATGCGCGCGGAATACGTGTCGCCCTGGAATTGCCAGTTGAATACCCACGAAGAACATCGCCATCATCACGCCGAAGATTTCGCGAAAGCGCCGGTTCGCCATCCAGCGCTCAAACCATGCGCTCAGCATGCGTGTGAATAAGACATTCATCATGGCGAAGGCGCTCATTACCACTAGCGCGGGCAGCAGTAGTCCATGCCGGGCAACGCCCATTCCCACGGCCACGGCCAGAGACGCCAGGCACCCCACAATCGTGCTTGGCGTAAGCAGCCCGATAAGCGTGCGCAGCAGCAGGTAACGAGGAAACGGAATGGGGAATCGCGTGAGAGTTGAGGGATCGAATGTCTTCGAAACCGACGCAATGTTTATTCCGTTGACGCTCACGAACTGCCAGAAGATCATGAGGCCGGCAAGAATCGGGGCCAGTTCCTGAGGGCGATGCTCATTGATGAGTTCCCAGGCCAGAAAGCCGCTTAAAATCACGGGGCCAAGCACCAGTGCAGCGAGAATGGGCCATAGAAAAATGCGCAGGATAATCGCGAACACCAGTCCTGCAACGCGACGATTTCCTTTTGGCCGGCTGCGAAAAAATGAATTTGCAAACAACCGCCAGCGAAGCCACGCCACGGCCAGCAGTTGCGCCTTGGCAGGGATGGGGGGAAGCGCCGCCAATGCCCCTGAACCGCTGCTCAGCTCAGCCATGAGAGCTCCTGCTCGGGAGGCGCTTCGCCGCTGGCGCCCACAATTTCAAGGAAGATTTGTTCGAGACTTTGCTTACCCGATTCCGAGTGCAGCGTGCTGGCGGCTTGCGAGGCGGCACTTAACCGCCCCGCGCCTGCGCGCAACTCTTCAAGCGATCCCTGCGCCACCAGTTTGCCCTTGTGAATAATCGCCACGTGGGTACAAAGCCGCTCCACAATCTCAAGCACGTGCGAGGTGAGGAATATCGTTGCGCCACGCGATATCATGCGTTGCAGCATGATCTTGAGCGTTCCCGCCGCCACGGCGTCAACGCCCTCAAACGGCTCATCGAGAAACAGCACCCTTGGCCCGTGAATCACAGCCGCGGCCAAAGCGAGCTTTTTCTGCATCCCGTGCGAAAAATCCGCAATCAGTTTCTTTGGTTCGTCTGCCAGCCGCATGAATTCGAGCAGTTCCCGAGTCCGTTCGAGCGTGGTCGTTTTGTCCAGGCCGTACATCCGCCCCACAAAGCGCAGGTATTCACTCGCCGTTAGGCGCGTAAACAGCGCCATACCCTCGGGCACTACGCCGATCTGCCGCTTGATCTCGGCCGAGTTCTGGCCCAGATCTTCGCCCAGAATGCGCATGCTGCCTGAAGTAGACGCCAGCAATCCAGTGAGCATTTTTATGGTGGTAGATTTGCCTGCCCCGTTTGGCCCCAGGAACCCGAAGAACTGCCCCTGTGTTACGGTCAGGTTTACTTCGTCGACAGCGGTGAAGTCGCCGAAACGCCGAGTCAGCGCGATAGTTTCGATGGCCGGAGTCATCACGACTGTTATAACAGGAGTGCCGCCACGGCGTTGCTGAGCCGGGATGAATGAGGCACGGGATTCCCCCATACTTTGAAATCTCAAACCCTGAGGGGGCAGAGCCCTTCAGGCCTCTGAATAGACCTCGATAATACCCGCGCCCTTTAGACCCGGGCCTTTCTTCATCGACTTCAGAATCTCGCTCGAAAAACAATGGCCGGTCCTTTATCAGGACCGGCCATTATTCGACTCAGCACAATACGATTGTTTACTGTTCGCCCCCGGCCGTGCTGGCGGCGGTTACTACCACCTGCTGAGGCGCGTCCACCTTAGCTCCGCTGTTCACCTTCAGCTTCAGGCTGGCCAGCTCAGGGCGGCCGTTGGAAGGCGCCATAAAGCTAAGCTCGTACTGGTTGTCGAGGCGGCGCTTGATGTCGTCAAAGTACGGAATGAGCGACACTGGGTTGCCCATACCGATCCAGTAACTGTTTCCGCCTGTGGCTTCAGTCACATTCAGCAGCAGATTCTGGCCGGCGTTCGCAGCAAATCCGCTACGGTTGAAGCGGCCCGAATCCTGCCAGTAGATTGAGTAGACGATTACGTGCGCCTTCACTGCATCGTTGATGGCCGTCTGCATGTATGGATCGTACGGATCGTAGCCTGGATCGTAGTTATCCACGCCGTTAGTGATCATCACCACTTCGCGACGCGCATCGGCATCGTTTGAAGGCCAACCCTTGGCCAAGGCGTCAAGGCTGAAATACGGGCTGGCGTTTGCTCCAGGCACGCTCATTGGAACGCGAAGTGATTTCACTACCTGGTCGCGATTCATGGTCAAAGGTCCGGTTAACGCGGCGCGACCGTTCACCATGTAACCAACCGTCACCGCCGCATTCGGCGGAAGGGTCTTGATGAAGTTGGCAACGTCTTTGATCTGGTTTCCCAGGCCTGAACGCGCTGAGTCGTCGATCAGCACAACGACTTCAACTTTATTGTTTGCGCCCCTCAAGGGCTCGACATTTGTAATGCTCGTGGCTTTGCCGTTCACCTTCAGGCTCAAGTCCTGCGGGTTCACATTAGCCGGCGCCGCGTTCTTCGCTGGCACAACTGTGATCACGGCTTGCCCTTGCCCTTGCTGATTCTCATTCGATGCAAATGCCGGTACTGCTGCAAGCATGCAACCGGCGATTGCACTTGCTGCTATTGCGAAAGTTGCGTTTCTCATGTTCGTTTCACCCTCCGAGGCGGCTCGCCATTTCCTCTTGCCAGCGGCTAAACTCGCCTCACCTTCACTTAGTAAGTTAGATGGATCACGCGGCGGAAGGTTACAACCTCTTTCTTAGTTTTCACCGCGTGATTCATGCATTTTCACTGCACAATTCGTGCGAGTTAGCTAACACAACTTACTTGCAAAAGTTGCGCGTTTCCACTTCGTTTTCATGCGGCAAATAAATTGCATCCGGCATGGGTCTTTTGCGATGCGCTGCCCGTCAATTTACGCTTGTATACGAAGCATGTCATCGACATCCCCATCCAACCAAAGACCGGTTCAGGCCAGCCGCCGCGGCATTGAGGCATTTCGCTCGCGCGACTTCCGCCGCTACCAGCTTGCGCGTGTCATGGCCATACTTGGCGCTGAAGCTCAATCGGTCGCTGTTGCCTGGCAAATCTACTCCATCACCCATCGCGCCATCGACCTCGGCTATACCGGCCTGGCGCTGTTCCTGCCGGGACTTCTATTTCTTCTTCCAGCAGGACACGTTGCCGATCGCTTCGACCGTCGTCACGTGATTCTTATCTGCTATTCGCTGCAAATGGTCTGCAGTTCGGCTCTCGTATATCTCGCCATCCGCGGCTCGCAAAATATTCTGCCCATCTACGCAGTGCTTTTTGTCATCGGAACGGGACGCGCTTTCTCGGGTCCGGCAAGTTCCGCACTCGTTCCGCACCTTGTCCCCGAAGAACACTTCGTGAATGCCGTCACCTGGGGCGGCGCGATTTTTCAACTCGCCAACATTACCGGCCCCGCGCTCGGAGGCCTGCTGTTTACGTTGCCGCTCGGTGCCACGTTGCGGGGCGCCGGGCTTGAGGGCGCAGGTATCGTCTACCTCTTTACGCTGATCACGCTGGCCTGGTATATCACTCTTGTCGGCACACTGCACGTTCGTCCCGGCCGCATGGAGCACCGCGCACTTTCGCTCGAAGTAATCATGGCCGGCTTCCAATATGTGCGGCGCGCTTCACTGCTGCTGGGCTCCATCTCTCTGGACCTCTTCGTGGTGTTGCTGGGCGGCGCCACGGCTCTCATGCCCATCTTTGCTCACGAAATCCTGCACCAGGGCCCGCGCGGCCTGGGAATGTTGCGCGCCGCGCCCGCCATGGGCGCGGTTATCATGTCGCTGGTAATGGCTCGCTTCCCGTTGCGCAAACGCGCTGGACGTTCGCTCTTCATTTGCGTCACCATATTCGGCGCAGCCACCATCGTCTTCGGCCTCTCGCGCTCGCTGTGGGTGTCTTTGCTGGCGCTGGCCATCGCGGGAGCAGCCGACACAATAAGCGTCATCATCCGCGGCTCGGTGGTGCAGTTGGCCACTCCGCCTGAAATGCGCGGCCGCGTCAGCGCCGTCAATTCGCTCTTCATCGGCGCGTCAAACGAGCTAGGCGAATTTGAAAGCGGTCTAACCGCGCAGTGGTGGGGAGCAGTCCGCGCCACGGTTATCGGCGGCATTGGTTCGCTGGTCGTCGCCGGCATGTGGTCAGCGGCATTTCCCGGCCTGCGCAACGCCGACGAGTTGACCGCCGAATCGTTGCGCGCGCAAATCGACGCCAAAGAATCGGCGCAGGGCGCTTAGAGAAAATTTCCCGCCGCGCGGATCGAACGGTTAAGACAAGGCTGAATCCATCAATGGGAGCTCAAACACAGTCATGCCTGACTGCCTGTGCTACTCTGCAGCAAACAGGCCTGACAATGACTCCATTAATTGCGAGTATCCTCATATACGGCGGAGGCGAACCCCTCACTCGCCGCGAGGTCTTAATATTTTCGCTAGTCGTGGGGTTCGGTCTGCTCGTGAGTATTTGCTGGGACACCGTAGACGGATTGATTAAGCGCTTTTACGGCCGGAGCTGGCCGACAGTCTCCGCCGTTATTGACGCTGTAAGCGTCACACTCGTGGAGAGCCGTCTTCCATCTTCTGGAGCCGCTCATTTCTGGCCGTCATACTTAGCTACGCTCACTTATTCTTACCGCAATCCCGAGCAGCAGATGGGTGACTACAGGCGTGACTTCGCCAACGAAAATGATGCCGAGGCTTGGGCGAATTCCTACAAAGGCGAAACCGTCAAGGCCCACATAGACCCGCGCGACCCCACACATTCCATCCTGCGAGAAGAAGATCTTTAGGCGCCAGACCAATTGCGAGGTGTGCACAAGGAGGCAGTCATGGATTTCTTCCGATCTCGGGGAACGTTGCTCATTGCGGGCTTCCTTATCTCACTTGGGTGCACGCAATTCTTCTTCTCCCGAAAAAATGCGGATTTGTCCAAGCGGGAAGCCACTACGGTTGGCATGGTCTACGCTATCGGCGGCTCGAAAAGTTCTACCTACTACTATGTGTTCAAAATCGATGGTGTCCAGCATCAAGACCGAAGCGGCTCATGCCACACGGCGCTCACGTGGCAGGGATGCAGCGTAGGCGCAAGGGTTCTTGTCTACTATGTCCGCACTCCCGCGTTAGAAACCAGGCTTCAGGACTTTGTCGATGCCGCTAGGGAAATGCTGTTCACGAGCGTCTTCCTGACCATTAGCGGCCTCGCGTTAATTATCGTGCATTTCGTTCTCAAGAAAACGGAGAGCGATTCAGATGAATCTGACGACACCGACGAGAGCGAACCCAGCGAGGAGGCGGAGGGCCTTCATATTGTTTCCAGAGAGTGATCTCCGTCAATCCATCGCGTTAGATTTCGATTGCAGATATTTGTCGAAGGGAATCTCGAAAAAGAAAAGTTGCTCGCCGTCGGCATTGCGCAGCATCTTGAGGTAGAGCTTTGCGCCCTTAAGCGGGTGGGTAAGGTCTGACACATCGTAGAAAAGAAATCCGGCCCGCGTGGTGTGCGGTTCCACGGCCAGCGCCTGGTACTCGAAGGTGTCGAAGTCGTCTTGAATTTCCTGGATGCTGCCCTTGGCTTTCAACTTGATGGCGGGAATCGGTCCCGGCATCGGAATCTTGCCGCCCTCGCGGTCCTTGCGCGTCATTAGCCGCACCACGTCTTCAGGCTCGGCCGCCTGAATGCGGTCGCCGGTCGCGGTCTCAAATAGAATTCTGGCGTCACGCAGCGATATTGGGCGGTCACCAAGGTTGGTTACTATCAGGCGCACCGGCATCACACCGTGGCTCAGGTAATCCACCTTGAAGATTGAAGCCTTCTTCTTGGTGTCATAAGGTTCAGCGGCAATTGCCACCTGCTCTTTATCGTGCACTTCGACTGCGGCGAATGATGTGGCGGGTTGCACCGGCGGCGGCGTATGATCGCTCGCCAGAACCGGCAAAGCCAGCCAAAATGCAAACAGCGGAATTGACCGCGAAATTCTCACCGTCATCGACTGTATCATCGTATGGTTAGACATCATGAAGACAAATTGGGTTAGACGACTGGCAGCAGAAACTCGTTATACGCTGATCCTGCTGTTCTACAACCTGGCCTTTCTGTTGGTGCTTGCAGTTACTTGCCCCCTCTGGCTGCGGCGGAGATCTGCTGCCGGCAAGGACCGCGATAGCCTGTCTGAGCGTCTCGGCCGCGTTCCGCACGACCTTTCGGTCCGCCGGGCCGATCGCAGTTTGCCTGTCATATGGCTTCACGCCGTCTCGGTTGGCGAGGTGCTGGCAATCAGCCTGCTCGTCAGCGAATTCGACTGGGCCTTCCCCGGCTACCGCCTGCTCATCTCCACCACCACTGAGACCGGCAATGCGCTGGCGCGGGAACGCTTCGGCGCCGACCGCGTCTTCTATTGCCCTATCGACGTTCCCTGGGCGACAAGCGCCTATCTGAAAGCGCTCGAGCCGCGCATGCTGGTGCTGGTTGAAACCGAGTTCTGGCCCAACCTGCTGGCCGGGTGTTTTGACCGCAAAATCCCCGTGGCCATCATCAATGCGCGCATTTCCGATCGCTCATACCCGCGCTACAGGCTCTTTCGTTCCATATGGGCGCCGATTCTTTCGCAGCTTACGCTGTTACTGGCGCAAAGCCCCAACGATGCAGAGCGCTTGAAGAATATTGGCTGCAAACCCGAGAGGATAGTGGTTTCCGGCAACCTTAAATTCGACGTCCGCGCGGCGAAAGAAGCCAACGCCACTATCCTCATCAAGCAGTTGGCGCCGAAGTGCAGATTCCTGGTAGCCGGCAGCACCATCGAAGGCGAAGAAGCAATCCTGATTGATGCCTGGCCGCAGATCTTCGGGTTCTATCCAGACCTTGTTCTGGTAATCGCGCCGCGTCATCCCAACCGCTTTCATTTCGTTGCCGATCGCCTCGACCGTTCAGGCATCAAATGGGTTCGCCGCAGCCACTGGGACCTGGAGGCGGAAGTCCTTCGCGAGGCGGTGCGCCCGGGGCAGATTGTGCTGCTCGACACTATTGGCGAGCTTGCTTCAATGTACTCGGTCGCGTCGGTCGCCTTTATCGGAGGTAGCCTGGTGCCCTCCGGCGGTCATAATCCTCTCGAACCGGCCCAGTTCGGGGTTCCCATCATCATGGGCCCCTACTATGAGAATTTCCGCTCCATCGTCGACGATCTGATTGAGCACAAGGCAATTTGCATTACCAAGCGCGCTGAATTTACGGCGGCGCTTATTGGGCTTTACGCTGACCCGGTGGATTCCACCGCGATGGGCAAGCGCGCCTGGGAGGTATTCAACCGCCAGGCGGGCGCCACGGGCCGCACTATTAAGGCGCTCCATGGGCTCGTGAAGGAGCAGGGTGCATGACCCAGGCCGCGCGCCCCTGGCTTGCGCCGCTGGTCCCCCTCTATCGATTCGGGATTGCGCTGCGCGGCCTTGGTCTGCACACAGGGTTTGAGCAGGTTCGCCGGCTCGGCACGCCGGTTGTCAGCATCGGCAATCTATCCACCGGGGGCGCAGGCAAAACTCCGCTGGCTATTGCATTGGCGCGGGCGCTAGTTGCACGAGGGCGTCACGTGGACGTGCTCTCGCGCGGATATGGCCGCGCAAGCAAGGCCACTGCGCGTGTCGATCCAAACGGGACAGCCGAAGACTTTGGCGACGAGCCGCTGGTGATTGCGCGCGAAGCCTGCGTTCCCGTATATGTGGCGCCCCAGCGTTACCAGGCTGGAATGCTGGCTGAGCGGGAATGGGCTCCCGGTTCCGCCGCGATTCATCTGCTTGATGACGGCTTCCAGCATCGCCAGCTTCATCGCGACGTCGACATTCTGCTGTTGGCCGGCGCCGACCTCAATGATCGACTGCTGCCAGCCGGAAATCTGCGCGAACCCCTCAATGCAATGCGCCGCGCAACGGCAGTCGCGCTCACCATGCCTGAAGCGCCCATTGTCGAGAAAACTCTGGCCAGTCGCGGCCTTTGGCGGGGTCCGGTCTGGCGCCTTCATCGCCGCATGCAGGTTCCTGAGATCGATGGCCCCGTGGTTGCCTTCTGTGGCATCGCGCGCCCCGATCAGTTCTTTACCGGGCTTGAGGACGCAGGCCTTCACGTGGCCAGCCGCATCGCCTTCGCCGATCATCAGCGTTACGTGCAGCACGACATCGATTGCGTTCTCGACGCCTCGCACACTACCCGCGCCGTGGCTCTCATCACGACTGAAAAAGATCGCGTCCGGCTGGCGCCGCTGTTGGCTTCGATTCCCAGCGGTCTGCCGCTAGAAACCGCCGGCCTGCGCATCGAGATTGAAGATGAAGCATCGGCGATCGATTGGCTCTTGGGGCAGGTGGCGATAAGCCGCGTCAGACCTTGAGAAAGATCTTCTTCCGATACAACAACCACACAGGAATAAAGCAGACCGCCGCATACGATACCGCGAACGCAAATGCCGCCCACCCTGCATTCGGAATCCAAGCCTGCAGCTTCACGGTCCAGTAGTAGAACGGATCTACCATTTTCCCCAGGTAGCTCACGCGAAGGTGGGTCAGCCCAACACAGCTTTCCAACAGCTCGCTAACCATGTAGGCCGCAATCGCGTTCGACCCAAATACAATCCACGGCCATGCCAGGGCCTTGCCCGCGCTCGTCTTTCCCCAACCCTTCACCTCCACGGCCCAGTAGATGAGCGCGAACGCCAGCAGTGAGAACCCCGCCGCAGCCAGCGTGTACGAGCTCGTCCACATTTTCTTGTTGAGCGGGAACCAGATTGACCAGAAAAATCCTGCCGCCAGGCACATTGCAGCGCCCGCAGCCAGTCCCATAGCTTTCTGTTTCACGCTCTTTGGCCCGCGCAGCCACAGCCCAGTCAACAAGCCCAGCAGCGCCGTCCCTATCGCGGGAATATTGCTCAGCAGCCCCTCAGGATCGCGGACATTGCGGAAGCGTGCAGCGTTGTTCGGGTCCCAATCTTCGTAGAGGTGCCCAGGCATCAGTTGCTCGTCAACCCAGTTCACAATATTCCGATCCTTGTCGAGAACCGGAAAATCCTTGCCCGGCATACCCGCGCCCGGCACCGGAACCAGCGTGACAAGGGCCCAGTAGCAAAGCAGCACCGTGGCCAGCAGCGCCACCTTGGTCCATACCCGTCGGTCGAAGAGATAAAACAGCTCGACAATCAAGTAGCAGATTGCGAGCCTCTGCAACACTCCGTAGAAGCGCATGTGCGCGAGATGAAAATAGGGGAAGCTGTTGACAATAATCCCAAACAAAATCAGGATCACCGCGCGTCGCACCGCATGCCAGGCAAGGTGACCACGTGACTCGCCCCTCGCCAGCCGCGCTTGCACTGAGAAAACAATCGAGACGCCAATGACGAACAGGAATGTGGGAAACACCAGGTCGGTGGCCGTCAAGCCGTTCCATTCGGCGTGGTGCATCTGCGCCCAGGCGCCGTCGCCGCCATTGTTATTCACCATAATCATGAACGCGATGGTGACGCCGCGAAGAATGTCGAGCGAAAGCAGGCGGCGGGACGGCGAGGCGGCGGGTTTCTGGTCGGTCATCAATCACTCCGAATGAGACGCATCGAAGTATACCGCGTCAGTCAGCTCGCACGGTCGATTGCCAAGGGATGCTTCGGTTCATAGAGGCCGACCTGGCCTCCGCCAGGGAGTTGAATCCGCGTGATGGAGCCCCATCGCTCCTGGTGCACCTCGGAGCACTGAACTCCCTTCGCCCCAAGCGCCGTCATCTCGGCTGCCAGGTCGTCGCACATCAGGTAGAGCTCGTGCCGGCCGTTGTCTTCAGCCGGATGAACCGCGACCTCAGCCGGAGGCAGCGCGAAGATTAGCCAGCTATGGCCCGCATCCACATGCGCAAGTCCTAAAACATCGCGAAGGAAATCGCGATCGGCCTCAGCGTTCTTGCTGTAAACCACAACGTGCGCCCCAATGATCATGAATCCATCCTCCCACCCGTCAGCTTGCCACAGTGCAGGCTGCTTCGGCTTAGATTTCCGCTCCCGAATGGGTTTCCCGCTTACACTCTTACCCCTGCGCTGCTAAACTCACCCATTCAGGGTTTGCCAACAACTTTGCCTGATGGAGGCTGTCAGTGCCAGACTTTCATCCCTTTATTCCCGCCAGCGAAAAACCGCCCGAGTTCACATTCCGCGCCATCGCGTTGGGCTGCTTTTTCGGTCTTATCTTCGGCGCCGTAACTGTCTACGTGGGTCTGCGCGCCGGTCTCACCGTTGCCGCGTCCATCCCCATCGCGGTTCTCTCCATCAGCATTCTGCGCGCATTCGGCCGCGCGTCCATTCTCGAAAACAACATTGTTCAGACCACGGGCAACGCCGGCCAGTCCATTGCGTCGGGCGTTATTTTCACGCTGCCGGCGCTGGTGTTTCTCGGCTTCGATCTTGAATACTCCCGCATCTTCATGCTGGCGCTCATCGGAGGATGGCTCGGCGTGCTGTTCATGATTCCGCTGCGCCGCCAGCTCATTGTTCAGGAGCACGGCGTGCTGCCCTACCCTGAGGGCACAGCATGCGCTGAAGTGCTGATCGCGGGAGAAAAAGGTGGTTCGCTGGCCGGCCGCGTCTTTCTCGGCCTCGGCCTCGGCGGTCTCTACACCTTTTTGCAAAACCAGTTTCTGCTCAGAGCGTGGCCCGGCTCGCCGGAGTATCAACCAGACTTCGGACCGCAGCACATTCTCAAAGGCTCAAGCATCAACGCCGATGCCACGTCGGAATATCTCGGCGTCGGTTACATCATTGGCTCGCGCGTGGCCGGCATCATTTTTGCCGGAGGTGTGCTCTCGTGGCTGGTTATCATGCCGCTCATTTATTTCTTCGGCAAGGCGCTGCCCACGCCGGTCTATCCCGGCCAGATACCAATCGGACAAATGGGCCCCAGCGATCTGTGGGCCACGTATATAAAGCCCATGGGCGCTGGCGCGGTTGCGGCCGCGGGCGTAATTACGCTCATCAAGACCATCCCCACAATCTGGAACGCGCTCACCGCCGGCATCAAGACCATGCGCCCCGGCGGCGCAGTCGCACAGGCCAAGCCGATTCGCACTGAAGACGACCTCTCCATGTCGGTTGTCCTCATCGGCTCGCTGCTCATCGTCGTCTGCATGTTCATCTTTCTCGAGTTCAAGCCTGTCCCGGGCGCGTTCGTCGGCTGGGCCGCAAATCTCGCCGCATCGCTGCTGGTGGTGGTCTTCGGATTTCTCTTCGTCACCGTCAGCTCGCGCATTGTAGGCCTGGTCGGCTCCTCGGCCAGCCCCGTCTCCGGCATGACCATCGCCACGCTCATGGCCACCGCCGCGGTCTTCCTCATGCAGGGCTGGACCGCTCCGGCCTTCGGCGCTCTCGCCATCACCATCGGCGGCGTTGTCTGCATCGCCGCATCCAACTCCGGCGACACTTCGCAGGACTTGAAGACCGGCTACATCGTTGGCTCCACTCCACGACTGCAGCAGATCGCGCTCATGATCGGCGTCGTTGTCTCGACGCTGGTCATTGGCTTTACGCTCAACCTGATGAATGTCGGCTTGCAGGAATTTCACGCAGCCTCGCAGCCGTGGGATATCACCGCAGCGCACTCCGGCGTCTCTGTCGAAACCGGCGCGCACGGGCTTCCCAACGTGATTCCCGTCATCGGACCCGACGGCAAATCCACCACCACCCATCAGCAGTCAGAGTACGTTCTACTCAACGCCATCGGTTCCAGCGACCTTCAGGACGGCAAGTATCTCTACTCGCCTTCCACGCACCGCATTGAGGTTCATTGGATTCAAGGCATCGGCTCCGCCAGCGCGCCCGCACCCCAAGCGCGCCTCATGGCCACCGTCATTAACGGAATCCTGAGCCGCAAGCTGCCCTGGGGACTGGTGCTGATAGGCGTTTCACTTGTGATCGCCGTCGAATTGCTCGGCATCCGCTCGTTGCCTTTTGCCGTGGGAGCTTACCTGCCAATAGGCACGACGCTGCCTATCTTTTGCGGAGGTCTTGTTCGCTGGTTTGTGGATGCGGCAGCCAAGCGCGCCGGCGAAAAAGGCGATAACGAAGACATCTCATCCGGCTCGCTCTTTGCATCGGGTCTGATCGCCGCCGGAGGCATCGCCGGACTATTCGGCGTAGGTCTCAAGGCTGTTGAGGCTACGTACTACAGCAACCACGACCTGCTAAACCTGCCCCACACATTCCTCGATAACAACTACGTGAGCGTGCTGGCCTTCGCCATGCTGGCGTATTCGCTGTATTACTTTGCAAGGAAGCCGCTGAAGAAGTGAGGGGGCATTGAGGAATTGCTATGGCGTCGTTCAATAGCAACGCTCATCCCCAGCTCGCCGAAGCATTTGTAGTGTGGACGGGCAAAGGCACCAGTTCGATCCCGAAGCGAAATGACGAGCGCCTGATAGCCTACTTCGGAGCGAAGGTCGCGCAGGCTTTGTTGCCGATCATTAAATCTTTGGAAAAGGACTTCTATGCAGCGGCCAAGCAGAATATTTCAAGGGACCTAAACGAAATGATAGACGCTGCTTCTGCCACATTCAGGCGGATGCATCCAGATATCTCCGAGGATGTGGTCAAGATTCTTGATTGGTGTTGTTCGTTCGACTGGCGATGATGGCAACCCGGCTTCGACCGCGTCACGCCACCACCCTAAGCCTTACGCCTTCCTCTTCCTGCAAAGCCGCAATGATGTTGAACAGATTTGCCGCGGTGGGATTGCCTTTGGGGCCGAACATCTGGTGCAGTGTCTTCACATGGATGCCGGTCTTTGCCGCAAGCTCAGGGAATCCCACTGTCGCGTTGATGAAGTCGCGCAGAATCTCGCGCCCCAACGCCGTTTCGCCAGCCAGGAATTCTTCGACTGCATCCTTGAGCAGACCGCGGCGAAACTTGTCGTCGTTGCGGACTCGCGCCTGTACTGTCTCTCGAAAATCTCGCGTCAACGCCATGGTTTGCTCCTTTGTTGCTTCTTGTAGTCGCTCCAAGATTCCAGCGCCAATTCAATGTCGCTCTGCTGTTTCTTCTTGGTGCCGCCGCAAAGCAGAATCACAATCGCCTCGCCGTCTTTGCCGAAGTAAACGCGGTATCCAGGCCCGAAGTCGATGCGGCATTCAAACACACCGCTTCCAACGCCTTTCACATTAGAGAAGTTTCCTAATCCGAGGCGATAGAGTGCCGTCGTGACCTTGCGTGCAGCCTCAGAATTGAGCCGATTGAACCAGTCTGCGAATTGATTGCGTCCATCCAGCCTTACGCACTCGCGGATGTCGATCATTGATTGTATGGTAACATATAATTTCCCATTGAGATTCTGGCGGGTGATGCTTAGTGCGCACGACCCTCAACATCGACGACGACGTTCTAACGGCTGCAAGGGAAATAGCTGCGAGAGAGGGAAAAACACTCGGTCAGGTAATCTCTGCTCAGGCACGCAAGATCTTGCACGCCACGTTACCCCGCCGAATGATGCGCAACGGCATCCCACTGCTTGCCGCGCGTCCTGGCGCTGAGCCAGTGACCGCAGAGCTCGTTCGCCAACTGCAGAACGACCTCTAGGAGCGTAACCCCTTACGGCTGCGCTCCCCGCGGCACCAGCAGTTTCACCGCGTCAGGCACACTCTCCATGCGCGCGGGTAGGTGGCCCAGCACCTCGCCGTCGGCCTCAACAAACAAGTTGTCGCCATTGATGGCACGGCAGTCCACGGTCGCAGTTTCAACCAGCTCGATCTTTTTCGCAAAACTATGCCGCCCGGCTAACGCCGCCATCAGAAAATTGAAATAATCAAGCCGGCTGCGCGTCGCGAATGCAAGCAGATGCAGCGCATCGCTGTGCAGCGTGGCGCCCGGAACAAACTGGTTCAGCACGCCTCCGAACGAACGCACCCGCACCGCCAGCAACTGCGAAACTTCCGCCACGCTGTCGGGTCCGTGTCCGTTCGACGCAAAGGCCACTTCAAACAAGGGGAATGAATGTGTGGCCCAAATCTTGAACGCCTCAATCATATAGAGCGCGTAACCCAGCTTGCGCTTCAGCCCCGGTTCCATGCGACTCATCAACAGCGCATCGGCGCCCACGCCAGCCGCCACCAGAAAATACCGCGATTCCGGGCCCGAGCCATTTTCAAAATGAATCCGCCCCACAGGAACCAGCGTGGGTACAGCGTCAACTAGCTTACGGGCACATTTTGCAGGGCTTCCAATCAGGCCCAGGTTCGACGCTAACGCATTGGCAGTTCCCAGCGGAATCACTCCGAGCGCAGTGTCTGTTCCCACCAGGGTTTGCAGCACAGCGTGTACCGTACCATCGCCGCCGCAGGCCAAAATCGCGTCGCGGCCCTCGCGCACTGACTGCTTTGCATACTGTTCGGCACTGCCCATCGTGTCGCTCACATATGCGTCGGCTTCAACACCGGCACCGCGCAACACACCCAGAACTTCTTCAATCGCAGCTTTCCTGCGGGCCGAGTACTGGCCTGAAGCTGGGTTGTAAATTAGAGCAACACGATCCATTCCGGGTTATTCACCTTAAGCGGCCCTGCACAGGATTGGGATTGGTCCTACAGGCGTTCTTTCTATCATCTCAGGTTTAACGCTACCTGGGGAGACGGAATTCGGCCAAAGCTCTTAAGATGCATAGGTACGCAAGGAGGGCACATGAATCTCACTGGAAACACGATTCTTATTACCGGCGGCGGATCGGGCATCGGTCGCGGGCTTGCTGAAGCCTTTCACGCCCTCGGCAACCAGGTGGTCATCGCCGGCCGCCGTCAGGCCGTGCTAGACGAAACCGCCGCCGGAAATCCGGGAATGAAATCCCTGTCGCTCGACATCGAAAGCCCAGGTTCTATCCGCTCCTTCGCCGCACAGGTTGCAGCCGAATATCCCTCACTCAACGTGCTCATCAACAACGCCGGCATCATGCGCGCCGAGAAGTTGCTTGCGCAACCGGCCGACCTGGCCGATGCCGAAGCCATCGTTACCACCAATCTTCTTGGCCCCATCCGCCTTACCGCCGCGCTGTTGCCTCACCTTCAAAACCAGCCCCACGCAGCCATCATGAATGTCTCTTCCGGCCTTGCCTTTTTGCCCCTTTCACTCACACCTACCTATTGCGCTACCAAGGCCGCCATTCACTCCTACACGCTTTCGTTGCGGTACCAGCTCAAGGCCACGAACACTGAGGTTTTAGAGCTCATCCCGCCTTATGTCGCCACTGATCTTATGGGCGGCGCCAGCGATCCCCGAGCCATGCCCCTCGACAAGTTCATCACCGAAGTCATGGCGATCCTCAAGCAGCAGCCCACGCCGCCAGAGATCTGCGTTGAGAGCGTCAAGCCGCTGCGCTTCGCCGCCGAAAGCGGCAAATTCGACGTAATCTTCAACGGCCTCAACTCGTCTATGGCCGATATTCACTAGAGGGCTATGCAAAGACGCCTGCGTTAGTGCTTTGTAAAAGGGCACGAGTTTACTCATGCCGATAAAGCCATCTAAAAGGGCGGGGTTTTAACCCCTGAGGAGCGGCTTTCGGACACTTTACTGAACTTGCTAAGTCTTTTCCCAACCTATATAGCCTCGTACAAAAGGACTTAGCTTCGCCTCCGCTTGCGGGCTGCAGTTTTTCCTGATTATTCAGATACGTCCTCGTTTTCCATAGCTTGCCCTCCGCCTCCGCAGGCGTCACACTTTTCTAGTAATGGCCACCATCCCCGACATCATGACCGATGCAGGCCTGCCTGCGAACCTCGACGCCGAAAAAACCATTCTGGGCGCCATCCTGCTTGATAACCTGGCCCACGCCGAGGCCTCGGCACGCCTCGAGCCCGATGATTTTTCGCTCGACTCGCATCGCCGTATCTACCAGAGAATGGGCGAGTTAATCAACACCGAGCGGACAGTGGATATTGTCACCCTGGCCAATGAGCTGTCCCGCTACAAGGAGGTTGAATCGGTTGGCGGCGTAGCCTACCTGGCGTCACTTACTGAAGGATTGCCGCGCCGGCCGGTCATCGAGGAATACATCCGCATCGTCAAAGACAAGAGCCTGCTGCGCAAGCTCATGCTCATTTGCTCGGCCGCCATCGCCCGCGCCGCAGAGCAAAGCGATACCGCCCTCGATGTACTAGGCGACGCCGAACAGCGCCTGCTCGAAGTCAGTCAAAAAGGCGTCACTAACGGCCTGCAGCCGATCGACCAGATCGTCGCCCACTCCTTCGGCAGCATCGACAACCTGTATAAGAACGCCCGCGAGATAACCGGCCTGGCCACCGACCTCCACGAGTTTGACCGGTTGACAAGCGGCCTTCAGAAGAGTGAGCTAATCATCATTGCGGCCCGCCCCTCTATGGGCAAAACCGCCCTGGCCATCAACATGGCGCAAAACGCCGCCCTCAATCACGGCGCCATCGTCGCCATCTTCAGCCTTGAAATGAGCCGGGAATCGCTTTTGCGCCGCATGCTTGCTTCACAAGCATGGGTCGATCAGAGCAACCTGCAAAAGGGCTTTATCAGCGGCGAGGAGCAGGCCAAACTTCGGCAGGCACTCAATCAGCTTCTTGAGTCGCACATCTATATTGACGACTCAGCCGGCATCTCCCTGACCGAGATGCGCGCCAAGGCCCGCCGCCTCAAGCAGACGGCCAAAGGTCTTGATCTGGTTTTGGTCGACTACCTGCAACTCATGTCGGTTTCGTTGCCCTCCAACGGCGGCAAGCGCGGCGGCTACGAGAACCGCACCCAGGAAGTTTCGGCCATCACGCGTGGACTCAAAGCTCTCGCCAAGGAACTCGAAGTTCCCGTCGTCGCGCTCTCGCAGCTCTCACGAAATAGCGAACGCCGAGAAGACAAGCGTCCCATGCTAAGTGATCTCCGCGAGTCCGGCTCAATCGAGCAGGACGCAGACCTGGTCTGCTTTATCCATCGCGAAGGCTATTATGACCACGACGTGGAAGATAAGGCTAAATCCGAAATCATCATCGCCAAGCAGCGCAACGGGCCCACAGACACAGCAATCGTCAACTTCATCGATAAGTTCACGCGATTCGAAAACCGGGATGCCAATCACCAGTTTTGATGCTTCGCTAAGCTCCGGCCCCACTCACATTTCATTCAGTATCAACGCCACTCTGCCTACCAGCAGGTCCGATGGCGATTCGCCCGGATCAATCTCCAGCAGTTCTACTGGAAACGCCGCACTATGCGGCCGTAGCACCAGCCGGTTCGAAACAAAGTCTACGTAGCGCAGCGCCAGGTGCGAGTTCTGCCGCACTGCATACACGTTCGACCGGTTCGGCCGGTACACGGCCAGTGAATTGTAATGCCGGTCTATTAATACCGTCGCATCAGGCTGTACCAGCGGCTCCATCGCCATGGCATCCTGCCCAGGGATGCGGACAGCCACAAACCGTTGCCATACCCGCCGGTTGTTCGATGGGCGCGGGTGAATCGACGCCAGCATTTGCACCGGAACGTGCAGCATGGCCAAAATGACCGAAGGCCGGATCACCGGCTCAAAGATTGCCACTGAGCGAGAAACCATAGGCACCATGCCGAATTCCTCGGCAGGCGGCGTAATGCTGCTGCGCGCCAATGCCGGCAGAAGGTCGGCTGCCGTCAGGCGCTGCGAGGCCAGAATGGTGTCGATCGCTTCCAGAGAAAGCATTCGCCGCTTGCGCAGAAAATTCGACAAGTGCGACTGGCCGAAACCGGTCTGCCTCGCCAACAAACTCACGCTGAGCGTGCCCCTCTCAATCCTGCGCAGGAGTTCCAGACGGAGCCGCTCGTGCATCTGGGTTAAATTCATCTGTGGATCGTTCGCCACCAGCCATGACAAAGCAGAAGAACTGTTTGCTCATGGAAAAGCCATCTGTCTTGATTGGCTTACATTTTCGACGTTTGCGCCATTGGTCGAAAGGGTTAGCACTTAATAGTCCCGGCAGATGTTGACTCAAAAGGAACCAATTTCTACATTGGTTTTACTTAATCTCGCATTTGCACCTGGCATAACCCTCCTCAACGTTCATCGCAGAAAAGCGAAGCGCGGGTGGGAGACTGCCTTTAAAGCCGGTGGATAAACTTATGTCCCCATTAACGGGCAATGCAATTCAGCAAACCTCATCCACATCTTTGACTTGCGCTGGCTTCCCTCACCGGAAGTCATGCGAGACTTTCCAGTATCTGCGCACAATCGTCACAACAATCAACAAGGGGACGCAGGCAGCAATCCCCCATCGGGACGTAAGAAGCCCGATTTGCCTTGTCTGGTTCTCTTCTCCCCGCGGAAAATGCATGACAACAAACTACCGGCGGGCGCACGACAAAGGATGGAGAATGGGTCATGGAAGTGCGCGTGCAATTGAAGATTTGCGAAGGTTGCGGAAGCCTTTTTTACCGCACCCAATCATTGGCTAGTATTTATTGCTGTGGTTGTGCAGCTAAACTCAGGGATTTTCCAACACAGGATACCCGTAAACGCAGGGGCCGGCCCAGCCGGAAGACCCTGGTACGGGTTTGGGCGGTGGCTACTGCCACAGGGGGTGCTGAATGAGCGCAGCGCTCCAGTTACCTGGATTTTTCGGGACCGGCATCAAACAGGAAGCATGGCGTGAACGTCAAAGCAAACCGCGCCTGCCAGTTGCTCACAATAACCTCAAAATAGAAGAGGCCGAACAAGAAGATTTACCCATAAGCCTGGCCTTTTATCGCAGACATACAGAGAGCATGTTGCGCCGCTATCTGTACGCTTCAATGCAGGTGGGCAGGTCCCCCTCCATTCTCAGCGAGCCCATCGCTCGCGGATGGGCGTCGAGCAGGCCCGTTCGAACCTTCGAGGACGCGGTGATCTTTGTCCTCGACATTGAAAAATGTCTCGACAAGTTGGGGGAACTCGACCGGCAACTATTAAGCCGGATCGTCCTCCAGGAATATACGCAGCCTGAAGTCGCGTCCCTGCTGGGAATGAGCACAAGAACAGTCTCGTCCAAATTCCCGCAGGCTCTCGACCGGCTGACGCAAAAACTACTCGATACCGGGCTCCTGGTGTTACCGCACTCCTAAAGCCGTTTTAGTTCAAAGTCGTTTCATATCGAACACACAAATGGGTGCCCCATCCTGACCGCGTTGTTTGCGGTTAGGGTGGGATACTCAACCCACTGCCGTCATCTCAAAACACAAACGGCACCAGACGCCAGGTGCGCTGCATGTACTCGCTGTAAGCGGTGCCCAGCCCCTCCTGAAGCGCGCGTTCCTCAATGGTGATGCGATACGCATACGCGATTCCAAGGCATAGTGCGGGCAGAAATATCGCAAGCCAGTGTGTCAACGTCATGCCAAGACCAACATTTGCTACCAGCGATCCCAAATAAGAAGGGTGGCGGATCCAGCGATAAGGCCCACGTTCCACAACATACTGCCCGGTTGAAACGGCCACATCGTAGGTGAAGAACCGCCCCAGAATTCGCATTGAGTAGAAGCGGAAGAGCGTGCCGCCTAGCCACACAACAATCCCCGCATCGAATAAGGCTCTCCAGTGCGTTCGGATTGAGAGGTTTGGGAAAGCGATGACCACGATGAAGCCGACCGCCATAGCCAGGTTTGCCGCCAGGATCACAATCGCCTTCGATCCCTTGTCGGATTTTTTTGCATTCTTGCCCGAACGCATCACCACCGAGAGAACAATCTCCGGCAAAATGCAGAGCCAGAATGTCGTAATCCAAACTGCAAAGTACGCGGGATGACCGTGAAACGCTTCGGGCATTGTCATAGGTTCTGGGGAAGTTGGCGCCTGAAGAAAACCGTGCCCCTAACAGAGCAACTGGTGCCAGCAATATACGAGTTGCCGGTGCGGTTGGTTCCGTCTAGTCTGCTATCGTTGACGCGTTGCGCACTTTCGTCGAAATTCACAGCCGTGCGCGTCCCACAGAGGTCCATCATTCATGATTCGCATCAATCACTCTACCGCATTCGTTCTCGCCGTCACCGCAACCGGCGCATTCGCCCAGCAACCCGCGCCCACCACGGCCGCCACTGCGCCCAACGCTGACACCAGCTACATTGACGCGCAGGGAATCGCACACGTCACGCGCGTGGTGCCAGTTCCGGCGACCATCAGCCCCGAGGCGCAACGCTCGCTCGCGCATGCTTATCCCGATCAAGGCCCGCCCCAGTCGCTCGCCCAGCGCCGCGCCGGAACCGACGCCTACACCGCAAGCGCCCGCGTGCAATGGTCAAAAATCTGCCCCAACACAATCGAGGAGACAAAGATCGCCGGCGTCCCCGTGCGCATTGTGACTCCCGAAAACGTTACCGACGCCAACAAAGACAAAGTCCTGATCGATCTGCACGGCGGCGGATTCAACTCGGACTCCGGTTCGCACACGGAGTCGATTCCGATTGCGTATTACTCAAAGATCAAGGTCGTTGCCGTTCTCTACCGGCTCGCGCCCGAGAGCCCATATCCGGCAGCGGTCGACGATTCCATTGCCGTCTACCGCGAGCTGCTCAAAACTTACAAGCCCGAACACATGGTCATTTACGGGACCTCAGCCGGCGCCATCCTCACAGCAGAAGTGGCCGCTCGCATCAAGCAACTCGGCCTGCCCCAACCCGCCGCGCTGGGCATCTTCAGCGGCATGGGCGACTTCGCCCGCGAAGGCGACTCGCAATCGCTATTCGCTCTGCGCGGCTTCAGCGGCCATCTCGACCCGCCGAGCCCAGGTCCGCACGATTCCGAGTACGTCGCAAAAACCGATCCCAAGGACCCGATCCTCTCGCCCATCTACAGTGACCTGCACGGCCTGCCGCCCACGCTCTTCGTCACCAGCACGCGCGATTTGCTGCTGAGCGGAACGGTCAACCTGCATCGGGCCTATATCCAGGCCGGCGTCGATGCACACCTGGTCGTCTTCGACGCGCTAACCCACGCCTTCTGGTACGACCCCAACATGCCCGAAGCGATCGAAGCCAACCACATCATGGCTGACTTCTTTGTGAAGCATCTGCCGCAATAACGAAAGCCGCGCCCTCAGGCTACTGATAGACCCGCCGCTTTGAAAGGGCACGGATTTATCCGTGCCGCTAAGACCCATACAATGAGCGCGGCTTTAGCCGCTGAGGGATGTATTTCGAACCTCGTTGGACTTTGTCAGCAATCTGAAGGGCGCGGCCAAAGCCGCGCCCTCACCCTAGTGCCTATCGCCTAATGCCTAGTCCCTGCTCTCAAACAACTTCATTCCGCTTAATCACTTCCCGATACCACTCCGCGCTAAGCTTCGGATACCGCTTCAGCGTCTTGTAGTCCACGTAGTGAATGCCGAACCGCTTACTGTACCCATCGGCCCACTCAAAGTTGTCCAGCAGGCTCCACAGGAAATAGCCCTTGATGGGATAACCCTCAGCCGCGGCGCGGTGCACATTGCTGATGTGGTTGCGCAAATACATCACGCGATCGATGTCGGCAACGTGCCCGTCCGGCGTCAGCACATCGTCTGACGAGCAGCCGTTCTCAGTTATGAACATGGCCTTGGGATGCCACAGGTCGCTCACGTTGCGGATTGCCCAGTAGACGCACTCGGGGCTGATGGTGATCCACGGTGAGTACATACGCGGATACGACTTTGGGAACGTCTCAATCTTGAAACCAATCGGCGTGGCGGCGGCAGAGACATAGCTGGGGTTGTAAACATTGTGGCCCACAAAATCGAGCGGGCTGCTGATGGCGGCAAAATCGCCCGCTTCCACCTTCGGCGCGTTGGCGCCAATCGAGCGCAAATACTCGTCAATATATTTGCCTTCCATCAGCGCGGTCAGGAAAGGCGCATTCATCACGCGCGTCGCCTTCTGCGCGGCCTGAATGTGCTCCTCGGTCTCCATCACCGGCACAAACACCTGCGCGTTCTCTGCCAGCCCCACCTGCACCGGTCCCTTGGCGTTGGCCCTGATGGCCTGCACGCCCAACCCGTGAGCCAGAATTCCGTGGTGCCTGATCTGGCAAACATCTTTCAGCGGCAACTTGAGTCCCGGCGCGAAACGTCCCTCCTGGTAGCCGAGATCGGTAAAGCACGTAAACTCGTTGGTGGTCATAAAGTGCGTTACGCGGTCTGAGAGATTCTGCGCAATGTAGGCCGCGTAGTCGCCGAAGGCTTTCGAAGTGTCGCGCGACTGCCAGCCGCCTTTCAGCGCCGCGGGCAGGTCCCAGTGAAACAGCGTTACATAAGGGGTAATGTTGTTGGCCAGCAACTCGTCAATCACGCGGTTGTAGTAGTCAAGGCCCGCCGCGTTCGCCTGCCCCTTGCCCTCAGGAAAAATGCGCGACCACGAGAGCGACATGCGATATGTCTGTACGCCCAGGTTCTTCAGCAACTGCACGTCGGTCTTATAGAGGTGATACGAGTCGTCGGCCACGTCGCCGGTTTCGCCGTTGTGCGTCTTGCCCGGCGTGTGGCTGAACACGTCCCACACTGAAGGCCCACGCCCACCTTCCTTCGCTCCGCCTTCAATCTGGTATGAAGCCGTCGCGCATCCCCAAAGAAATCCCTCAGGAAACTTGCGGCCGGAATCGTGATCCATGCCGCTGCCGGCTTGGCTGATTGCTAATTTGGGTACTGAGGTTCCGGCAAGCGCTGCGGCAGCAGCCGCGACTTTGCCAAATTGACGGCGGGTAAGGTCTTTCATCAGGCGGGTCCCTTTCAAGTGGGAATCATCGTTGCATGGTTCCCAATCGACGTTTGTATCAGACCCGCCGAGATACGAGCAAATGCTTGGAAGTTATCTCATATATATCTGCTTTGAAAGGGCACGACTTCAGTCGTGCCGACTGCGCCCACAAAATGAGTCGGGGCTTTAGCCCCTGAGGGACGGTTCTCTCAAACTGACCGCCTGCCCTCGGCGCGAGCAGTCCTACTCCACGCCCTGCCCCTTGTAAACCACGCCCGCTTTCATCACAAACTTCACATCCTGCAAAAGCTTCACATCCTTAAGCGGATCGCTGTCCACCGCAATCACATCGGCCCATTTGCCTGCATCGAGTGACCCAGCACGGTCAGTCCAGCCCATCAGATCGGCAGCATTCACCGTCGCCGTCTGGATCGCCTCAATCGGTGTCATGCCCACGTCGCGCACATACACTTCAACCTCATGCGCATTCAACCCGTGCGGATACACCGCAGCGTCGGTGCCAAGAGCAATCTTCACTCCCGACTCATACGCGTGCTTTATGTTCTTCTTGGCCACCGCAATCGTGTCCAGCATTTTCTGGTGGTAAAACGGCGGCAGATGACCGAATTGAATCATCCAGTCTTCGAGATAAAGCGTCGGCACAAGGTAAGTGCCATTCTTCTTCATCACCGCAATCGCCGCGTCGTTAATGTAGCTGCCGTGTTCGATTGAATCCACGCCCGCCTCGCTGGCCCACAGAATCCCCTGCGCGCCGTGCGCATGCGCCGCAACCTTGCGGCCCAGCCGGTGCGCGTCAGCCACAATCGCCTGCATCTCTTCAAGCGTGAACTGCGAAGCCTGCGGATCGTCGCCCTTCGAAAGCACTCCGCCGGTCGCGCAAATCTTTTTCAGGTCAGCCCCGTACTTTATGTTCTCCCGCACCTTGTGCTGCACCGCGGGGATTCCGTCAGCCACGCCGTCGCCCACACGATTGTACTCAATGGGCAGCAGATTCTCGTCGCAGTGTCCGCCGGTAATGCCAATCAGGGGCCCGCTCACCTGCATATGCGGCCCCGGAACCTGTCCCCCATTGATGGCATCGCGCAGATCCACATCTACAAAGCCTGAAGCGCCCACGTTGCGCACCGTCGTGAATCCAGCCATCAGCGTGGTTCGCGCATTCACCACCCCGTTGATTGCGTCCTTGGCATTCGTCTCGGTGAGTTCAAGGTAAGGATCGAAAACCGGGTTGCTTGTCAGGTGCGTATGCACATCAATCAAGCCCGGCAACACCGTCATTCCGCCCAGGTCAATCACCTTGTCGCCGAGCTGCGCGGGCGTTGCGCTGGTGGCCGCAATCGCAGAAATCCGGTCGCCAGAAACCACAATCGTCTGTGCATCCACCGTCTTGCCGGTGTGCACATCCAGCAAATGCCCGGCACGAATCAGCGTTCTCGCAGCCGGCGCGGTGGCCTGCGCCATAGCAACTGTGCAAGCCGCCGAACCAAGCAACGCAACCGCCGCAACCGAAGTAATCCATCCACGCCGTGCGGGCGCACGCAAACCCAACCGCATCGCAAACCTCCGGAGGGAGCCCGTTTTTGAGTAGGCAAAGTGTAGCACGCAGCCAGCCGTGAATCTCTCGTTAAATCTTCGCGCAGCCCGTTGACGCTGCTTCCCGTCCCATCTACTTTCACATCCATGGCAGATTTAGATTTCGATCAACTTCTCAAAACCTACAAGGCGGCCGTCGATCGCTGGGTTGAAGCAATCCGCACCGAAGAGGCGCTCGCCAACGACGACCACTCAATGGTGGAAATGGAACGCTGGGATGACGCCGGCTTCCAGCTTCACGACACAGAGCTCGCAGCCAAAAAGGCTCGCGACGCATACAAGAACGCGCTGCGCAAAAAGAACTACGGCTTCTGATTTCCAAAAGACACGGCTCTAAAAAGCATTCCGCAGATTCAAACGGCGTACACACTGCTCCCGGAGGGAGCCCACGATAATAGCCCAGGGTGGAGCGGAGCGGAACCCTGGGAACCGGCAATTAGATTGGTGCCGCGCCCCGCAGGGCCGCGACGACCGTTATACCAGATCGTCGGGCGGCTTGGGTTCAAGTACATGGTGTTATCCGGAACTAACCGACAGCCAGCCTGCGGTAACGCCCCCACACCGCCCCAGCCGGCACGGGAGTCTGTTGCGCCACTTCGCTGAGAAACATCCCCAACAGAACGGAAAAGCCTAAATCGCGGGCGGAGACAAACATCAACGTAACGCTGAGTAGCGAGCCGAGAATCGCGTAGACCAGGCACGCGCACAATTCATGGCCGGGAGCCAGGCGAGCCAGCATTCGACCAATTAATATCGAAATGACCAACGCCGATGCTTTAAGCGCGAGTGCGAGCCACACCGGGTTCAATTGAATTTGATGGCCTCTCCAGCTTTCGAGGAAGAATACTACGCCAGTAAGGCCCGCGAGCAGCATTGAAGCTACTACATCGACGGCGAGTCCAACCAACGCTACGCCTGCCATGCGCATTGGATTCTGGGCAATACCGCTCCAAAGAAGCGAGGCCATGATCCGCAACACACCGGTCCAAAACCAGGCCAGACCTCGAGGCGCCGCCTCTTCGATGAGATCTCCTGCCATAGACACCGCACGGTCGCGGCTGGTGGCGAGGCCAAGAATCCACTCTGCGATGCGTGTGCTACGCATGATTAAGTCCCGGGAGTTCGCATCCATCCAGAAGCCTCCGATAAGAACGCTGTGCGCGCGTAATGGCCGCCAGACCCTTCGAGTTAAGCATGAAATATCGCTTCGCTCGTCCGCCGCGCTGGGGAGTTGGATTACCCAGACGCGACGAAACCAACCCCTTGTCCTCCAAGCGATCGAGAGTCGTATAAAGCGCACCCGGCCCTGGCTTGCGACCTGTGCATGCCGTAATCTCCGCGCGGATGGTCACTCCGTAGGCATTTTCGCCCAGGCGCAGAATGGCCAGCAAAGCAACCTGCTCGAATTCCCCTAGCGAAGGACCGGTAACCATTTATACTGCAAAATAGAGGAAATAAACTCGTCTGTCAAGTCATAGCTCGCCCAGAGCGTCAGGAACATGAAGCACAAGCTTCCAGTCGAGGTAGAAATAGAAAGGGCGCAACACTCCGCTAGGAATGTTGCGCCCATGTTGTCCCGATTACGTAGCGAGTGGCAAACTACATCTCCCGAACACCCTCAACAAACGCCTTAAGCTTGCGGCTTCTGCTCGGATGCCGCAGCTTGCGCAGCGCCTTGGCTTCAATCTGCCGGATGCGCTCGCGCGTCACCTGGAAGCTCTGGCCAACCTCTTCAAGCGTGTGCTCCGAGCCATCTTCAAGACCAAACCGCATCTTGATCACCCGCTCCTCGCGCGGCGTAAGCGTGCGCAGAACCTGGCTCGTGTACTCCTTCAGGTTCACGCTGATCACCGCCTCGCTCGGCGAAACCGCCTGGCGATCTTCAATAAAGTCGCCCAGGTGAGAGTCTTCTTCTTCGCCAATCGGCGTCTCAAGCGAGATAGGCTCCTGCGCAATCTTCAACACTTTGCGCACCTTGGCTACAGGAATATCCATGCGCCGCGCAATCTCTTCGCTCGACGGCTCACGGCCCAGTTCCTGCACCAACTGCCTGCTGGTGCGGATCAGCTTGTTGATGGTCTCGATCATGTGCACCGGGATGCGGATCGTCCTTGCCTGGTCGGCAATGGCGCGCGTAATCGCCTGCCTGATCCACCAAGTCGCATACGTTGAAAACTTGTAACCGCGCCGATACTCGAACTTGTCCACCGCCTTCATCAGGCCGATGTTGCCTTCCTGAATCAGGTCGAGAAACTGCAGTCCGCGATTGGTGTACTTCTTCGCGATCGAAACCACCAGTCGCAGGTTAGCTTCAATCAGCTCCCTCTTGGCCTGCTCGGCGTCCATGTCGCCCTGGATCATCTCGCGCTGCGTGCGCTTCAGCTCGCCAATCATCACGCCGGCATCGCCCTCAATCTTCTCGAGGTCCGTCCGGCAATTCTTCTGCTGGCGCCTGTATTCCTTCTTCAGTTCCTCGCTCTTTGATGCTTCATGCTTTTGCTCGAGCGAACGAATCTGCCGCTCCAGCGTGCGCATGGTGTCTACCGTCTTGTTCACCTTGTCCAGCAGCCGCTTGCGCTCAATCGGCGTGTACTTCAGCTCGCGGACAATCCGTGAGATGTACACTTTTTCGCGCGCAATCCCCCAACGCAGCCGGCGTGCTTCCTTCACCTTCGCCTTGGTGGCCGGCAATTGCAGCTTCTCGTCCAGCAGCGCAATCTTCTTCTGGTGCTTCACCAGTCCATCGGTCTTCGCAACGGTGGCCTTCACGCGAGTCTGCACAACCTCTTCGGTCAGCTCTTCCTCGTCGAACACCACCACTTCTTTCACATTGCGCACGCCGCGCTTCAAGTCCTCGCCCAGCGCCGCAATTTCGCGAATCACAATCGGCGAACGCGAAATCGCCTTCATCACGCGCATCTGCCCGCGCTCAATGCGCTTGGCAATCTCAACCTCGCCCTCGCGTGTAAGCAGCGGTACCGTGCCCATTTCGCGCAAATACATGCGCACCGGGTCGTTCGTCTTTTCTAGCGTGCCCGGGGTCAGGTCGAGTTCAACGTCCTCGCCCTCTTCCAGCTCAAAGTCCTTGTCGCCGGGGAACTCGGGGCCCTCGCGCAGGTCAATGCCCTGGCTGCCGATCGTGGTCAACAGATCGTCCATGTCATCGGCCGTCCCAAGATCATCGGGAATCATGTCGTTCACGTCGCCGTAGGTAAGGTAGCCCTTTTCCTTGCCCGTCTCAATCAGGTTCGTGATATCGTCTTCGAACTTATCTTCAATCGCCAACTGTTTCCGCCCTCTCCAGTCCTGCTGCGAAACCCCTCCGCGGCGGACCCCTCATATTCTTGCCTTGCATTCGACCGTATCTATTCGACGGCAACAGACCGCAAGGACTTCGATGCCGCGCCAGAGCCACTTGCTCTCAAAACGTTTCGCGGCCACGCAAAATGTCATTCGCCAAGTCGCTTAACGGCTCACGGAAAAATTTTCCATGGGCTCATATCGCAAACTCAGACGAAGCAGAGACACGTCTCCGCTCGTTTCTTGTCTTGTGCTCGGAACAGGATGCTTGCGCCTTCAGGTTTCGCCTGGGTAGCCCGCGAGCCGAAGCTCATGTGTGGGGCAAAGGGGGCGCGCATCCCTACAGAGACTTCAAGAATAACACAGCCTATCTCGCTGAAAAGCAAAAAAATGAGCCCCAAAAACGGCCCTACTGCTCCTGACAGACTGCAGCCGATCGAGCTTTGCCGTTCTACGGTCCGACGCCCAATCCTGCTCCTTTAAATTAGACGCACAACGACTACATTCCGACGCAACCCAGTTGCCCTTACGCAACGTTGGCAGACCGTTTCATGGGGCAAAAATTTTTAAGAATACCTATTTTAAAAATAGCTATTTTCGTTTACTATCCTCCCATGGCTAAGAATCCCGAACACCGCGATCTCTTCCCCGGCGCACTCGAAATCATGATCTTGCAATCGCTTCGCTACAAGCCGATGCACGGCTACGCCCTCGTAAAGCACCTAAAAAGCGTATCTGACGACCTGTTGCAAGTTGAAGAGGGCTCGCTCTACCCGGCCCTTCAGCGAATGCTTCGCGAGGGCTGGCTGAAAGCTGAAACCGGAGTCTCCGCCAAGGGCCGCCCCACTCGCATTTATCGCCTCACCGACGCTGGTTTGCGCCATCTGGAGCAGGAAGTCGCCAGTTTCGAGAAGATGTTTGCCGGCATCACGCGCGTACTTGCATTCGCAAGAGCCTGAAGGCCTTCGAGCTTTCGCCAGGAGTCTTTCCCCATGCCCCTGTTGTCCCGGCTATTTCACCATCAGCGCCGATACAACGACATCTCCGTCTCCATCCACGAGCACATCGCCGAGCGCGCCGATGAACTTGTGGAGCAAGGCATCCCTCGCTCTGAAGCCGTGCAAACCGCCCGTCGCGAATTCGGCAACGTCGCTCTGATTGAGCAGCGTAGCCGCGAAGTGTGGCAATGGCCGCGTGCGGAAAGCCTATGGTCCGATGTCCGTTTTTCCTTGAGGCAGTTGCTTCGCTCGCCCGGGATTTCCCTCATCACGGTCCTCACCATCGCGCTTGGCCTTGCTGCCAACACGGCCATCTACACGCTCACCTGGAATATTGTTCTCGCCGGCCTGCCTGTGCCCCATCCCAGCCGACTGGTCGAATATGAAATGCGCAACGGTGAAACCATGGTGGGGCTCAGCGGGCCTCTGTTCAGCAGTCTGCGCCAGCGCCAGCGCACTATGACCGGCCTTTTGGCCTGGGTCAGCGATGTAGTGCCCGTTCGACAGGGAACGCAAACTGCGCCCACGCACGTGCAATTCATCTCTCCGAATGCCTTCACTGTCCTCGACATGCAGCCGGCCTTAGGTCGCCTTTTCGATGAACAACAGGATATCGGCGAAGGTGCAAATGGGATTCCTGCAATTCTGAGCTACAACGCCTGGCAAAGCCGCTTTCACGGCAACGAGAATGTCCTCGGGCAATTCTTGAACGTCGATAATCACGCCGTAACGGTCATTGGCGTCTTGCCGCGAGAGTTTGAAGGGCTCACAGCAAACTTTTACCCCGAGCTTTATTTGCCTCTGTCATTCGACAACCTCGAATACGGACCGGACTTCCTCGCGGGGCCAGGTCACTTCGGCCTGTTTGTGCTTGGCCGCCTGAAGCCGGGTTTCACGCGCGCCGATGCGCAAATAGAGCTCGACGCTCTGGCGCCCTCCCTGCGTAAAGACGCCGATCCAACCGGGAAATATCTCAATCATCTCTTCAAGGATTTCCGGATCGTCGCGGTCGATGGCCGCAGCGGAGTTTCCTATGTCAAAGCGGTTTATTCGCGGCCTCTATTTGTGCTGGAACTTCTCGTTGTCTTCGTATTGGTTCTCTGTTGCGTCAACACGGCGCTGGTGATGCTCGCGCGAGTCAGCGGACGTCAACACGAGTTCGCCGTACGCAGTGCGCTTGGCGCGGGGCGTGTCCGTCTCATGCGGCAGGTGCTCGCTGAAACATTGCTCCTCATCATCCCCGGACTCGTGGCCGGCATATTTCTTGGTTGGATTGCGGCTCATCTGCTTGTCGATATGCTTGGCAACCGTGGCACGCCCGGCGCCATGAATCTCAGGCCGAACCCCATAATCCTGGGCGTCAATCTGACTGCGGCGCTCGTTGTCGCCGTCGGCGCGGGCTTATGGCCTGCACTGCGTGCAGGGTGGGCCCAGCCCGTACAAAATCTGAAAGCAACCTCTCAGAACGTCGCTTCAAAACGCCTCGGCGGATGGGCCATCAGTCTGCAAGTAGCCGTCAGTCTCGCTCTCGTCAGCACTGCTGTGCTGCTGGCTGGCACATTGTCTCGCCTGCTTACCGCGGATTCCGGTTTTCAACCGCAGGGCGTGGTCGCGCTCTCGCTCGAGTTGCGCGACCTCAAGCTGAGTCCCGCCCAGGTGGCCAGCCTGAGAGATCGGATTCTCAATTCCGTTCTTGCACAACCGGGAGTAGACGCAGCCGGGTATATAAGCCTGCTTCCCCTTGTCGGCTATTCCGGGGCAACTAGCCGCATGTTCTCGATTGACAGCGAAAACAAAGTTCATAGCCAGACAAATATCTTCCGCGTCAGCGCCACTGCGGGCTACTTTGCCGCCGCCGGCACTCGCATCCTCGCCGGCGATAGTGCGCTCGCCTCTCCAGATGCACCCCCTGCCTGCGTACTTAGCGACGCTCTGGCGCGCTTCTTCTTTCCGCATCAATCCGCCGTCGGCGAATTCGTCTACGAATCTTCATCGCCGCAACCTGACGGAACAAATCTCAATATCAAGAGTGCTTGTCGCGTTGCCGCCGTCGTCGAGGATGCACGATTTGTTTCCCTGCGGCAGCCGGCCCCGGCGATGCTCTACACCGTCGAACGCCTCGACGCAGCGAACAGCGGCCTCAGCCCGTTTCCAAAACTCCTCGTGCGAGGCCATTCCACCTCGCTTGCCGCTGACGCTGTGAAACAAGCCGCCGCACTGGTGCTGCCACCTGACGCGACAAGGAAAGTTCAGACCTTCAGCGACATCGTCCATCAGGATCTGAGCCGCGAGCGCATCCTTGTCAGCCTTTCTAGCGTCTTCGCAGTGCTCGCACTTTTGCTCACCATGCTCGGCCTCTACGGTATCCTCATGCGCACGATCACTCTGCGTACGCGCGAAATCGGAATCCGACTGGCGCTGGGAGCATCATCCCGGGAAATCCTGGCTACATTTGGCCACACCTTGCTTTTTCAAATCATCCTCGGCCTGGCCGTCGGCGCAGCTCTGGCGCTACTGCTCGACAGTGCAGCTCGCCGCCTCCTGGGTCTAGTTACCCCAAACAGCGCGTTTGAATTATTACTCAGCAGCGCGATTGTCTTATTGTTTGCCCTGCTCGCGCTCCTCGCTCCAGCGCGTCGAGCCGTTGCTGTTAATCCGATGGAGGCACTTCGTGCGGAATAGGAGATCGAAATGAACCCGCTTTCGTCGCTGTTTTCGCGTCAGAGCCGTTACCGCGATCTCTCCGTCTCCATTCAGGAGCACATCGCCGAGCGCGCCGATGAACTAGTAGATGAAGGCATACCCCGCGCCCAAGCCGAGCAACAGGCCCGCCGCGAATTCGGCAACGTCGTCCTCATCGAGCAGCGCAGCCGCGAAGCCTGGCAGTGGCCCGTCGCCGAATCAATCCTCTCCGACATCAAATTCGCACTCCGCCAACTCCGCAACGCGCCCGGATTCACCGTCACCGCTATCCTCGTTCTTGCGCTCGGCATCGCGGCCAGCGTCAGCATCTTCGCCTTTGTCAACGCAGCTTTGCTCAAACCGCTGCCGTATCAGGCCTCATCGCGTCTCGTTGCCGTGTATGAAAACACCGCCTCATGCCCGCAGTGTCCGCTCTCTTATCCCGACTATCAGGATTGGAAGCGCAACAACCAGGTCTTTCGCTCCTTCGAAATATGGGAGGCCGACGCATATCTCTGGCGTAGTCCCGCGGGCGCCATTGCTCTGCGCGCCGGCCGCGTTTCCGGCGGATTCTTTCAGACACTCGGCGTGACCCCTGCCCTCGGCCGCCTGTTCAATTCGGCAGACGATGCACCTCAATCGCAGCGCACAGTCGTGCTGCCTTATGCAACGTGGCAGCGCCTCTTCGGTGGACGAGCCGATATCATCGATCAATCCATCACGCTCGACAACAAAGCCTACACGGTTATCGGCGTCCTTCCGCGTAATTTCCAGTTTCCCTCGCGTGCTGCTGAACTCTGGATC
>Ga0206798_1028_pt1 | contig 32422 bp, 23 predicted proteins | sample Alteio_BWOrgCont_66_FD_152893 | JGI IMG/M metagenome (GOLD analysis project Ga0206798, IMG submission 152893) | Enriched cells from forest soil in Barre Woods Harvard Forest LTER site, Petersham, Massachusetts, United States -... | ecosystem: Environmental > Terrestrial > Soil > Temperate forest >...
TGAAACAAATCTTCCCGGCGCAAAAAGCCGCGACGTTCCGCAGCAAGGAATATAAAACCTTCTTCGCCGAAAACGAACACTGGCTTGCGCCTTATGCGGCGTTTTGTTTTTTGCGCGATAAATTCGGCACGGCGGATTTCAGCCAGTGGCCGGAGCATAAAAAGTTTGATGCCAAAAAAATTGCCGCGCTGGTCGCGGATAACGGGGAAATTCCATTTCACTTTTTTGTCCAGTTCCATTTGCACCGGCAATTGCAGGATGCAACGGCGCACGCGCACGCCGCCGGGCTGGTCGTGAAAGGCGACATCGCCATTGGCGTTTATCGGCATGGCGCGGACGCGTGGCAATCACCGGAACTTTTCAACATGGAATCGCAGGCCGGCGCGCCGCCCGATCCGTTCGCCGCCAAAGGCCAGAATTGGGGCTTTCCCACTTACAACTGGCCGCGCATGGCGGCGGATGGCTTTGCGTGGTGGAAGCAACGCTTCGCACAGATGGCTTATTATTTCGACGCGTTCCGCATTGACCACATCCTCGGATTTTTCCGCATCTGGAGCAGTCCGGCGCACGCGGTTGAGGGCATCCTCGGCTGTTTCGTTCCGGCCATTCCGCTGGAAATCGAAGAATTTTCCGCGCGCGGCATTTTCTTTGATCATGAACGTTTCACCAAGCCATTCATCAACGACGCGGTGCTGTCAGAATTTTTCGCCGGCGAAGCGGATTTTGTCCGGCGCGAATTTTTGGACGCGAATGGCGGCGGCAATTATTCGTTGAAGCCCAAATTTGCCACGCAGCGACAAGTGGAAAACCATTTTGCCGCGCCACCGAAAAATCCCATCGCGGAAAAATTGAAGCTGGGATTGTTTGACCTGATCAGCAATGTCATTTTGCTGGAAGCCGGCGGGAAATTCCATTTCCGGTTCGCGATGGAGCAGACCTGGTCGTTCAAAAATCTCCCGCCGAATGCGCAGGCAAAATTGCGCGACTTGTATGTGAATTATTTCTTCCGGCGCCAGGACGATTTTTGGAGACGCGAAGCGTTGCAAAAATTGCCCGCGCTCAAACGGGTAACCAACATGCTCATCTGCGGCGAAGACCTCGGCCTCGTGCCGGCGTGCGTGCCGGAAGTGATGCGCGATCTCGGCTTTTTGAGCCTCGAAATCCAGCGGATGCCAAAAACTTTCGGATGGGATTTTTCGCGGCCGGTGGACGCGTCATATTTGAGCGTGGTCACGCCCTCGACGCATGACATGAGCACGATCCGCGGCTGGTGGACGGAAGACCGCGCGCTGACGCAAACATTTTTCAACCGCGAACTCGGATTGTCTGGCGAAGCGCCACGTGAAGCCACGCCGGAAATCGTCGAAGCAGTCATGCGGCAGCATCTCGCATCACCGGCGATGTGGAGCATTTTTCAGTTGCAGGATTTACTGGGCATTGACGGCCAGTTACGCCGCGCCGACGTGGAAGCCGAACGCATCAACGTGCCGGCGATTCCGAGTTTTTACTGGCGTTACCGGCTGCACCTGACGCTGGAGCAATTGCAATCGGCGGAAGCATTTAATTCGCACCTGTCAAAATTGCTGCGCGAGAACGGTCGCTGAATTTGAAAACAAAAAAGCCCCGGTTTGAAAACCGGGGCTGGTGCGATAAATTTTTTAACGGCGGCGGCGGATCAAATAAAGCGTTGCCAGGCCGGACATTCCGAGCATCGCGGTGGACGGTTCGGGCGTAGGTTCGGTTTCAACTGTAAAAGTAGTCTTGTAGTTGCCGCCGCCGTTATTGTCGTAATCGCTGCCATTGACACTGCTAAAATCCTGATAATAAACATTCAAAGTGTATGTCCCGGCACTCAAGTCGTTGAGCATATTCACACCAGCACCGTCACTATACCAACGTTGATTGTCAGAACTGCCGCTTCCTGCAATTTCATCCTGATTGAAGGTGAGACCCGACGTGGTAAAACCTGTGACAAGCACATCGTCTGAATTGTAGATGCCATAGCCAATTTGCGCTCCAGATACATTTGCGCCATCGCCCTTATAGGTCAAAATATCACCGCCATTAAAAGTCAATGTGTCAACTCCCAGAATGAAAGTTCCAAGGTTAGAGGCTAGGCCGTTTACTGCTGTAGGCGCAGATGACATCGTAACCCCGCCGCCGCTGTAAGGGTTGGGGACGTTTAAACCATTGCCGCCATATGCAGTTTCATAAAGGTTGAAGGTGGAAACGTCATTGATGTCGGAAGTTATAGCGACACCGTCGCCAAAAATGCCGGTATATTGAGCAAAGGCGGAATTTCCCGTGATCAACAGAATTGAACTGGCCAGGAGCGCGAAGCATGTTTTTTTCATAACCATAGGATTTATTTCAGAGACTGATTTTATCTGCATGTGTTGCGTGTGATTGAGACTAATTTATTTATTTTTCATTTCGCTGCCTATCGCATCTTTGTGCGGTGGCCATCACTGCACCATTTCAACTTCGTAAAATTTTTGCGGCTCTGGATTCGTGTCGCTGTCGTAAAAGGAAGTGGTGGAGCCCTGTCCTGGAATGATCCCGCTGATGGGCTGAAACGGCTGCGTCAGATTGGTCGTGGCCAGCACCTCATAGTTTGCGCCGGACACACTGCTCCACAAGACATATTGGCTGTTGCTGACCAGTCCGGAAATCACCAGCGGCGGCGCAACGGTGATCAGTCGCGTATCGCTGATCGGCGGGATCGCGTTGGTGTAAATGACCTGAATGAGATTCGTGCCGGCCGGCGGATTGTTCCAGTCGTAATACAGCACCTTCATGCTGGAACATGGCCCGGTGGGACGCAGGATGTAAGCTGCCTGCGGTTGGAGCACCCCGTTGATCAGCACGTTAAAATTGCTGGCACTGGTGGTCAGTGATGGACTGAAACACGCCGACACGAGATAGGTCGTATTGGTGCTATAGGGCAGCACCGTGCCATTCGTCGCCGGACTGGAAATTTCCACGACCTGATCCGGCGCAAGCGTATTGACGGTCGTGCTCAACAGCGTGAACCGGTTGGTATAAATGCTGGTCGAATAATCATTGAGCCGGATGTTGATGTTCGCCGTACCACTCGAAGGCACGTTGGTGTAAGTAAAACGGAACTCTTGCAAGTTGGCCGGGTATTCGGCATCCAAAGTTTGAGTGGGACTGACTTGCGTGGCGAACGCATACGAAGGCGTGCCATTGGTCGTGAAACCGTTGCCGTTCAACTGGCCGGTCACGCCGTCGTCATTGTTGGTGTTGCTGTCTTGAATGTTAAAACTCACACTCGATACGGAATTGTCCGTGCGGACCACTACCGTGTAAGAACCGCTGGAAATGGTGCTGTTTGCACTGGGATAAACCACAACCCCCGAAGGCAGCGGCCCGGCGTAATAAAATGTCTGCAAGAACGTGTTATAGACGGACGATTCGCCGGCGCGCGGCAGGAAAGTCCGGGCGCGAACGATGTGAAAACCAGATTGCAGGCCGGTTATCATGTTGTTGGTGTTCAAATCATTGTGCAGCCAGACGACGGCCGTTGCCGGATTGAAATTGGTAATGGCACTTTGCGTCAGGCCGAACAATTTTGAGCCGGACGATTCGGCGTCGGAAATCGGCTGGATGCTCGGCCAGTCATTATTCGTGTCGCGGATGGAAAATCCATAACTGCCGCCGCTAAACAGCGCGATTTTGTAGCGCACCTGCGTACCGCTGGCTTGCGCGGGAATCGTGACTTTCCACCAGTCAATGTTATTCGTCACACTGTCGTGATTGATCCACCCGCCCCGAACCACTTGCGTCGTGCCTTTGCCGGTGCCGAACGCGCCTTCGGGATTCGAGCCGTCGGTCGTGTAATAAATGAAACAGGTGTTGATCTGGAATTGATAGCCGACTTTCACCCATAAATCCACGGATTGGCTGGAAGTGGGGTTCAACGGATTCATTTGCGATGGCGGATTTGAACTCAATGAGGTGACCGCGTTGGTCGGATCATGCCAGACCCAACTGGCTGTCTGGTTGGTGATATTTCCGCCGTAACCGGAACCGGCGATGACATTGGTTGCGCCACCGACGGTGTAGTAATAAGTCTCCGCGCCAAGCGAAACGATGTTGTTGCTCAAAACATTCCGCGCGGCAAATTTTTCCGGGCCGTTGCGGAATTGAAACGCGGTCTGCTCGTAACCGAGAAAAACATCATCCGCGTAACCGGGCGGGTTGTCCCGCAAATCCATAAAATTAGTGATGCCGCTGTTGGTCGCGCCCAGACCCATCTGGCTGTTCAAGTCCATGCCGCCGTCCAGCTTGATGAGCGTGTTGGAACTGGAAGCATCGCTGCGGGCGATGATGTCGAAATTGCCGTTCGTCACGACGGGAATATCAATCGCGTAAGTCAGGTTCGACACGTTCACACCCGTGATGACGTTGCCATATTGATCCACGCTGCCGCGCATTTTGAACGGAAACAGCGGATTGTAATTTGAATCGCCATCCACACCGTCGGTGCGATTGATCGTGACGTGCGGAACTTCGATTCCATTCTGGCAGAAGATGACGGCATTGGTCGCAGGATTCGCCTGGCTGGCTTGCGGCCATTGGTAGCCATACATCACCCACGCGTCGCTGGGCAGGTTGAGTTCAATCGCGCCACCGCCGGATGGAATGGTCTGGCCACCGACATAAATCAACCGTTGCGTCGGATTGGAATTATTCGCGGAAGCTTGCGCGGCAGACAAACTTGTGGTCGCGCCATGCACCAATAATTTTTGATACGCGCGCCCGCCGGTCGGCGATGAGCTGGCAAGTTGTGTCAGCACCGAGCCGGGCGCAAACCCAACGACAATTCCCTGACCGCGCGAATTTGAGACGGCGGTGGAAGTGGTATTGGAAGGATTCAGATAATATCCATCGCTCGTCCGGGTCACGCCGTCATCAAACGCGATGTCGCCAGGATAACCGGTATCGTCATTCAGGCCGAGCAGCGCCACGTCCTGCGTTTGCGGCTCGGCGGCATTGCCTTCGCGGTAGTCGTAACGTTCAAACATTACGACATTCTGGTCGCTCCAGCGCGACCAGGTGCCGCCACGCGCAAGCTGGTTGTGCAGATACATGGTGTCCGGCATGGAATTATCGCCGAACTCACCAAGATAGTTGGCGTAGGAAACAATCGGCGTGCCGCTGCCGGTGTTATGATTGAAGGCATCGGAATAAACCATCGGCAACCCCTCGTGCATGAAAAAATACGCGTCCTCCATGCCCTCGTTGGCGGGGCAGCAACTGCCGCCATCCTGCGTCTGCGGCAGATTGACGGCCTGCGCCGCGCTGAAATTGCCGTTGGCGTCACAGTTGGACCCCGGCGGAATGTAATCGCGCCCATCCATGCCGGCCATGGACGCACCGCTGCCGAAGACGCTGTCCATCTGGCTGTAAAGTGGAAAATTCAGCAGGCGCAACCCTGAATTGAGATAGTCATAAAAGTCAGCGCCGGCCGACAGCGCCGACGGTTCGTATTCGCCGAAAAGCATGGCATCGTTGCGCGCCGCTTCCGTGTTGAACAAACTGTTGCGGTTGCCATCGGTCTCCACATAGCCGTTGGCGGTGACATTGCTGCCATAACCATGGACGTAATCATACATCGACTGGATGGCGCCAGTGTAACCGGCAAAGGACGGGTCGTCCGTCTGGCCGGTTTCATTGCCGAAAAAGTTCACCGGCACATGCTTTACCGCGTCGAGCCGAAAGCCATCACACTTCGTCATATAAAGTGTCCACGCCACCGCGCGACAAAGATATGTGGATACATCTTCCGCCACCGGCTGGCCATGTCCGTCAAAAGGTCGCCAACCCGTGCCGCCCCAACCCGTCCCCAATATCGGGCCGTTCGTGTCCATATACAAATCGGGGCGACCCGGAAACCGGATGAACACCGGTTTGTTGGTCGTGTCACCCAAAGTCGGACCAAAGTTATAATTGAGGTTGCCCGGTTCCTGTGCCAGATCACACAAACCCAGCAGCGGCTGGTTTTCGACATTTTGGACATCGCACCATTCACTGACGGAGGGCCAGTTTTCAAACCCACCGGAAACGGTTTGCAGGTGAAAATCCTGCGGAGTCAAACCGGGGTAATAATTCGTCGGCGAGCCGCCCGGATAGCCCGGCACCACGCTCGACCGGTGGTTCATGATATTGTCGAAATAAACGCGGATGCCGAAACGATGCGCCGTCTGCACCATCTGGATCAATTCCGCCTGGGTGCCATAGGCGGTGGCAATCGTGCCGCACTGGTTGGTGCTGCCCAGGTCAAATGGGTCAAATTGATCGTAGCCCACCGAATAGGTGCCACTGTTTCCCTTGGCCGGGTTCGGCAGCCATAAGCTGTCGTAGCCCGCCTCGGCAATTTCCGGCATTTTTTGGGAAATCTGGTTCCAGCTCATCTGGAACAATTCCAGCATCGCCTCGCCCCGCGCCTCACGGACGCCCGCCGCCGCAAAGATTGAAAGCAGCAAAACTAAAAATGCGCGCCGTGATGGGATTTTAAAAAATGAAGGCAGGGAGATTTTCACAAGGATGGCTTTTTGATTCAATGGTCAATTTAAAATTCCCACCATCACCGCGTTCATCAAACTACGCCCGTCGTCGCACCATAGCGAGGCAAGGGCGGATGTTGCCGCATAAAAGTGGAATTGCATGGCATAATATGCACCAGAAAAAATGAGATTCCATCGCATTTTTGTGCGGTGTGGAAATCCGGGGTTGGCCTGGCACAAAGCGGCCGGTCGCCCGATCATTGATTTTAACCGGTGGCAAAAAGGTCGGCGATGGGAATTTGAAACTGTGGAATCAATTGATCCGCCAACACTTCGCCGCCGGCCAGGATGCCTTTGAGCACAAGCCCCCATTCGGTGCCATGATAGATTTCCACATTGTCGTAGCGCGGATCAACCATCCATAAGCGCGGCACGCGGATTTTTTCATAAATCTCCTTTTTCGTGACCGTGTCGGTTTGATGATCGTCGCGGCTGATGATTTCAACGGCGAGAAAAAGTTTGCCGCTGGCCGCCATCACCAGCGCCAAATCGGGGCAAAGTGCCGTGAGGCGGGAGACTTCAACCTTCGTACGGGGGGCGAGCAATCGCGTGCCAGCCTGACTGTTGACGCCGACCGCCATTTCGCGGTGCAGCCGGGCGCAGATTTTTTCGTGGCGGTCGCCGGGCGCGGAACGCGGCAGCGTCGCGCCGTCGAGAATTTCTTCGTAAGGCCGGCTCATGCTCATTCCAAGAAAACACCGAACGGTTTCGGGGGCAAGTGATGATTTTCTCCAAAATCAGGCTTGCAAAATAAATCTCAACTGATAATCTCCGCGCTCTTTTGATATATTTATGGCAGTAAAAATTCGCATGAAACGGGTCGGCACGAAGAACACTCCGGTGTTCCGCATCGTGGTGGCCGACAGCCGCAGTCCCCGCGATGGAAAATTCATCGAGGAAATCGGCACTTATCACCCACTCAAACAGGGCGATAATTTCACCATCAAGCTCGACCGCGCCCAGCATTGGATCAGCCAGGGCGCGCAGCCGAGCGAAACCGTGGCCAGCTTCATCAAGAAGGCGGTCAAAGCGGTTCCGGCCGCGGTTTGATTTAACTTTTTTAGCACACACCATGCAGGAGTTCCTCGAATACGTCGTCAAAGGACTCGTGCAAAACCCCGGCGCGGTGACGGTCACGCCGGTGGAACGGGTCGGCGCGACGGTTTATGAACTGCGCCTGGATCCGGCGGACGTCGGCAAGATCATCGGCCGGCAGGGCATGACCATCAATGCGATCCGTTCGTTGCTTTTGGCCGGCAGCGCAAAGAAAGGGTTGCGTTGTTCAGTGGAGATCGTTGAAGACCAGGGCAATTAAAAATGCAAAATTAAGAATGTAAAATGAAGGGCGGGCGGGCGCTGACATTTTTAATTTTTAATTTTTAATTTTGCATTGATGAAAATTGACGTGCTGACTTTATTTCCGGCGATGTTCGCCGGGCCGCTGGATGAAAGCATCATCATGCGGGCGCGCAAGGCGGGTTTGCTGGATCTAAAAATCCACAACTTGCGCGACTGGACGCATGACCGGCACAAGACCGTGGACGACCGGCCATTCGGCGGCGGACCGGGAATGTTGTTGAAGCCGGAACCGATTTTTGAAGCGGTGGAAAGTTTGCAGCGCGCGGAAACAAAAGTGATTTTGCTTTCGCCAGGTGGACGGAAATTCAACCAGTCCATCGCGCGTGAACTGGCGGCGGAAAAAGATTTATTGCTCGTCACCGGTCATTATGAAGGCTTTGACGGGCGCGTGCGGGAAGCGTTGGCGGATGATGAATTATCCATCGGCGATTATGTGCTGACGAACGGCGCCCTGCCCGCGATGGTGGTGATTGATGCGGTAACGCGGCTGCTGCCCGGGGTTTTGGGCGACGATGAAAGTTCGCACGACGAATCGTTCAGCGCCGGTTTGCTGGAATATCCGCAATACACGCGACCGGCGGAATTTCGCGGGATGAAAGTTCCCGAAATGCTGTTGTCCGGCAATCACGCCGAGATTGAAAAATGGCGGCGCGAACAGGCAAGATTGCGGACGGAAGAAAGGCGGCCGGATCTGTTGGAATGAGTTTTGCGTCAAAGAACGCGGCAGCTAAAAATTAAAGAATTAAATTTATGAACCAGGCATTGTTGAAAAAAATTGAATCGGAACAGTTTCGCAAAGACGACTCGAAATTCGCCGTGGGCGACTCGGTCAAGGTGCACACCAAAGTCGTGGAAGGCGACAAGGAGCGCATCCAGGTTTTTGCGGGCGTTGTCATCGGCAAACGCGGCACCGGCTTGAACGAGACTTTCAGCGTCCGCCGCATCAGCTATGGCGAGGGCGTGGAACGTATTTTCCCGCTGCATTCCCCGCGCGTGGACAAGGTGGAAATCGAGCGCGAAGGTTCGGTACGCCGCGCCAAACTCACCTATCTCCGCAAACGCCTCGGCAAAGGCGCGACGTTGGTGAAGGAAAAAACTGAAAAAGCCGCCGCCCCGGCAGCCGCGAAGTAATCCGGCGGATTAAAATCTCAAAGGCGAGGCGAAAGCTTCGCCTTTTTTGTTTGGTGAAGCCCGTCGAATCCCCCGCAAAAACTCCTGCCATCACCACCTGCGCTTGACCTCAAAATGGGTGATTTCCCCATTGTTTTCCGATGATTTCCCTTTGGAATTGACGCTGCGAACCTTTGCGGATAGCCTGCGGAACTGTCTTACGCATGAAGCGTGGGCGGTAAATTTTTTATGTCTGAAGGATACTGCGTCAAATGCAAGGCCAAAAAGCCCATCGCCGATGGCGTCGAAGAAACCATGAAAAACGGCCGCAAAGCCATCAAGGGCAAATGCCCCACCTGCGGCACGGTAATGTTCAAAATTTTGGGCAAGGCTGCCGCTGCGCCCGCACCCACCACGACCACTCCCCCGCCGCAAGTTTGATATTGAATTATGTCTCAACAGCTAGCTTACGTTGTCATCACGCAGTATTCGTTATATAAATCCCGTACCGGCGGCATTTTGAGCCGCCTCATCACCCGCACCGGTCTCGACCTCGTTGGCATCCGGATGTTTGCGCCCAGCACTGAACTGGTGAAGGAGTATGCCGAAACCATCGTTTCCGCCCACGACACGCAGGATCGGAAAATTCAGGAACTGCTCCGTGAATATGTTTTGCACAATCTCGCGCCCGACCCGAAAACCGGCCGGCACCGGCGGGTGATGATGCTGTTGTTTCGCGGCGATGAAGCCGTGCGCAAAGTGCGTTCCGTCGTCGGCAATTTGAGTCCCGACCGGCGCGGCGGCGAAACCATCCGCGACACCTACAGCGACCTGATTTTGGATGATGACGGCAGCGTCCGTTATTTCGAGCCAGCCGTGCTCGCCGCGCCAAACGCCGAGGAAGCCGAACGCAAATTGAAATTGTGGGCGCGTTATTCCGACCGGGATGGCGGCGTTTTGGATAACATCGTTTCCTATGCGCCCGGTGAAGCCGGTGAACGCACGCTCGTGCTCATCAAACCGGACAATTTTAAATTTGCCACCGGCCGTCCCGGCAATGTCATCGACTTTTTCTCACGCACCGGCCTCTTCATTGTCGGCGCAAAAGTCCTGCGCATGAGCACCGCGCAGGCGATGGAATTTTACGGCCCCGTCCGCGAATTCCTTCGCACCAAACTCAAGGATGGCGTCAGCGCCAAGGCGAAGGATTTGCTCGAAAAAGAGTTCGGCTTCAAGATTTCTGCGGCCGAACAGCAAGCCCTCGGCGACATCCTCGGCCCGCTGCAAGGTGATTCGCAGTTCGACAACATCGTCCGCTTCATGTCCGGCCACGCACCCGGCGAAATTCCGCAGAGCGACTGGGATAAACCCGGCACGGAAAAGTGCATCGCGCTCATCTATGAAGGCGTGAATGCCGTTTCAAAGATTCGCGACGTCCTCGGTCCGACTGATCCGTCCAAAGCGCCGCCCGGCAGCATCCGCCGCGAATTCGGCTCGACCATCATGGTCAATGCCGCCCACGCCAGCGATTCGCCCGAAAACGCCAGACGTGAATTTGGCATCGTCAAACCCGGCGAAAACAACTTCCGGCAGATCATTGAAGACGCTTACGGAAAGATTTAAACCGGCGAGCGGACGATGGGGGTTTAAGCGGAGATTTTGAGAGGGACAGCGGGTTGCTGTCCCTCATTTTTTGTCTGGCGCAAAAAAGTTTATACAAATCCTGCGGGAACGGTGTCTATGAGTTGAAATCGTGAACGGAAATTACCAGACCCATTGGTGCGAGTCGCTCTACGACGCAAAGGCGGCGCAGTTGATCCTTTACGGTCGGGCGCTTGGCTTGAGCCACGGCGAGGCGGAAGATGTGTTGCAAGAAACGTTTCTGGCATTGATGCAGATGGTTTTTGCGCCGGCGAACCCGGAGCATTATTGCGTGCGCAGTTTTCGGAATCGCGCCTTGAACCATCGGCGTTCGCTCTGGCGGCGACTGACCCGGGAATGGGAATCATTGCGCTGGTTTGAAAAATCGGTGGACGAAACGCCGGCGGAACGCGCGGCCATGCGTTGCCTCGCGGAATTGCCGCAAGCCCAGCGCGAAGCCATCGTGTTGAAAGTCTGGCACGGCTGCACGTTTGAAGAGATTGGCGGCCTGATGGAAATTTCGGCGAACACGGCGGCCGGCCGTTACCGCTATGGTTTGCAGAAACTCAAATCAAAACTGGAAGGACTGGTTTATGAACGAGACGAACGAGACACAATTAAATTCCTGGCAGCCGCGCCGTCCGTCGGCGGGGCTTAAACGCCGGATCTTTGCGCAAGCCGCCGGAACTTCCACGCTGACGGCCCGCTGGCTTTTGGGTGGTCTGGCGCCGACGATGGCGTGTCTGTTGCTGACCTTGATGATGTTAAATTCCAGCAACGGCGTCATCCACCCCAAACCGGTGACAATGATGGTTTTGAGCAATCAAAGCTGCGCATTTTACGAAGGTGACGGCGGACAGACAGCCCAAAACCATCTGGCGAGCGTCACTTTTGATTGGACAAACCATGGTGGTTTCAATTCTAGTATGGGTTTTACGCCGACCACAAATTCGAGCAACTAAAGTCACAAATGGATATTCCGAAGAAAAATAACACCAAAGGCTCTCCCGCCAGCAAACCGAAGGAAACCGCCAAACAACCACCCGCCCCGCCAACCCCGCCGGTGAAAGTGCCGCCGATGTTCCGCAGGATCGACTGGCTGGCGCTGATCATCGTATTCGTCAGCGTCTGGGCGGTTTATCTCTGGACGCTCGCGCCGGAATTGACGCTGGAAGATTCGGGCGAACTCTGCACGGGTTCCTATTACGCCGGCATTCCACATCCGCCGGGTTACCCGTTCTGGGCGATTTACAGCTGGTTTTGGACGGCCATTTTGCCCATCGGCAATGTCGCCTGGCGGGTGGAAGTCGGACAATCGTTCGCCGCCGCGATGGGTTGCGGCTTGCTGGCACTCATGGTTTCGCGCGGGAGCAGCATGTTGATCGAAGGCATTGAAGAATTGAAAGGCGTGACGCGCCAGTGGGAAAATGCCATCTGCCTCGTGTCGGGTTTCGTTTCCGGCATGCTGCTGGGATTGGACGGTTTCATGTGGGGCGAATCGGTGGTCATCAACCGCATTTCCGTTTTCGGCGTGCCGTGGTTGATCGGGGTGATCGTGTGTCTGATGCGCTGGACTTACGCGCCGCAACAACGGCGCTACCTTTATCTGGCGATGTTCCTTTACGGTCTGTGCGCAACCATCCACCAGACCTTGCTGTTGAGCGCGATGGGCGTGGAATTGCTCGTCATCCTGGCGCAACCCAAACTGGGGCGGAGCTTTGTGCTCGCAAACAGTATTTTATTTGCCGTCATTTCCATCGCCAAAAGCGCTTTGCACATTCCGGCCTTGGACAACATGGCTCCGGTCGAATCAGGTATTTTCGATGCCGTTGGCATCAGCTCAATCGCGGCTTACATCTGGCTGGCCATACTCACAAAAATCAGCCTGCAGGAACTGCTCCGTGATGCCGCCTGGCTGGGGATCTTCCTGTTCGGGGTTCTTGCGGCCGCCTCATGGGGGACTTTCGGCGGATTGCTGGCGACCGCCTCGCTGGTGGCCTTCATCAAACTGGCTTGGGATACGCGCAAAGTGGATTTTGGCTGGCTGGTGATCATCCTTTGCGGCCTCGCGTGGTTCCTCGGCGTGTCGTTTTATATTTACGAAGCCATTTCCGGCATGACTGATCCGCCCATGCAATGGGGTTATCCCCGCACCGTCGAAGGTTTTTTCCACGCCTTGGGCCGCGGTCAATACGGCGGCATGTCCAGTTCAGGCTTTTTTGAAAGCCCGGGTCGCATGGGCTTCCAACTCTGGTATCTGGTGCAAGGATTGTCGGATTCTTTTAGCTGGGTCTTCATGTTTGTCGGTTTGCTGCCTTTTCTGTTTCTGCATAAAATGCACCGGCGCGAACGCGGATGGATCATCGGCCTGACGGCGATTTATTTCTGCCTGGGCGTTGTGCTGGTCCGGCTGTTGGACGTGACCCCGGACCGTTCGGCTTCGGATTTGAACGAGGTCTTTTTCACCGCCTCACACGCATTGTTCGCGCTGATGATCGGCTACGGCCTGACCTTGCTGGCAGCTTATCTCGCTACGCACTACGAAAAAGCCCGGCTCTGGTGTTTTGTCGGCGGCGGGTTCGCCGTTATTCTGGCGGTGTACTGCCTGGTGGACGCCATTGGAAAGCTGTTTTTCGGGCAAGCAGGTCAGTTGCAAGTCTCCTGGCTGCCTTTTCATGATTGGACGGGCTGGGGGTTTCTGGCTTTTGGTCCCGACGGTCAATTTGGGATCTTTGAAATCTTCCATTGGGTTGGCCAGGCATTCACCAAAAATCAATACGGCCTGCCGGTATTCGCGAGCCTGATCCTGCTCGCCTTGCCGGTCATTTTTATCATCGCGCTCTTGGTCTATCGCAAACGCGGTCCGGTGTTGATCCTGCTGGCGCTATTCACCGTCACGCCGGTTTACTCCGGCCTGACCCACTGGTATCGCAGCGAGCAGCGTAACCACTGGTTCGGTTACTGGTTCGGCCACGATATGTTCACGCCGCCGTTCACGGACACGGATGGCAAATTAAGCTATGACAACGTGCGCCGCGCGGAACTGATGAAAGACCCGGAAAAAGCGAAGATCATTTATCCTGAAATGGCGCGCAATACCATCCTCTTTGGCGGGACGGATCCCGGCCGCTTCTGCCCGACCTACATCATTTTTTGCGAAAGTTTCATCCCGCATTATTGCCAGCCGAAGCAGGACCAGAAATTTGACCGCCGCGATGTCTATATCATCACCCAGAACGCGCTGGCCGACGGCACTTATCTGGATTACTTGCGCGCGCAATACAATCGTTCCAAACAGCAGGATCCGTATTTCTTCAGCGAACTTTCCAAATACATTTTTGGCATCGCCCTGGGCCAGGATCGGGCGGACAGCGGATTCTGCCGCCTGGTCAACAACACCCTTTTGCAGGTGCTTGACCGGCCATTCACCGCCTGGGGCGCCTACGTCGAGAAATATCGCCGTGCGGAAGGTGTTTATCCGCCAAACGAAATTTATATCCCCTCGCCCGAAGATTCACAGAAGTGTTTTGAGGATTATACCAGCGATGTGCAAACGCGCATGATGCATGACCAGCAGTTCCCCAACGAACCCAAGCAAATCCGCCCCGGCGAGGATGTCAATTTGGACAATGGACGCGTGCAGGTTTCCGGCCAGATCGCCGTCATGGAAATCAACGGCCTGCTTTGCAAGGTCATCTTTGACAATAACCCGACCAATGAGTTTTATGTCGAAGAAAGCTTCCCGCTTGACTGGATGTATAATTATGAGACTCCGTTTGGCGTCATCATGAAAATCAACCGTACTCCGGTCACGGAACTTTCCGATGAAGTCTTCCGCCGCGACCACGAATTTTGGAGCAAATACTCCGCCCGGCTTTGCGGCAACTGGATCACCTACGATACCAGCGTGAAAGAAATCGCTGATTTCGTCGAACGCGTTTACATCCATAATAATTACACCGGCTTCACCGGCGACCGCGCCTTCGTGCGCGATACCGACGCGCAAAAGGCATTCTCCAAACTGCGCAGTTCGCAGGCTGGCATGTATGCGTGGCGCTGCTCTCCCAATACCTGCCCGCCGGAGTTCCGCCAGAAATCCGCCGCCAGCCAGGAAGCGCTGCGCCGCGAGACGGACTTCGCCTTCAAGCAGTCCTTTGCCTTCTGCCCTTACAGCCCCGAAGCCGTTTTTCGTTACATCAATTTCCTGCTGCAATACGGACGCTTTGACGACGCCCTGATTGTCGCTGAAACCTCTCACAAGCTTGATCCTTTCAACGATCAGCTTTCGGACACGATCAACCAGCTCAAGAGTTATCAAAAACAAAACGCCGAACGCTCCCAGGCCATCAGCCAGATTGCTGACATGGAAAACATGGCCCGCACCAATCCGGCCAACCTGCAAAACTTGGTCCGGCTCGGCAGCACCTATCTTTCCTTGCAACAGACCAATCGCGGCGTGCAATTACTGAATCAAGCCATCAATAACTCGAACATCAGCTATCAGGACACGGCGGTGGCGGCACAGGATTTCGCCCAACTCGGCAACATCGGTGAATTTGAGATCGCGCTCAGAAAAATGGTCAGCCTCGCCCCCGATCAATCGGAACCCCGTTTTCATCTCGCGGAAGTGCTGGCGGTCACCGGCCACAGCGCCGATGCCTTGGAAACTCTCAAGACCGCGATCGCCTTGAGCCGCAAGCAGATTCCATCACCCCCCCTGTCAAGCCAGGCGCAAGTCGATCCAAATTTCAACAATATCCGCAACCTGCCGGAATTCCAAAAACTCGTTTCATCCAATTAAGTTCGACCGGAATTCAGATCCAGTTTTTCGCATCGGCTTCGCCCGTTGCCGAAGGTTCGGGCATCTGTTATTTTTTCCGCCTGAATGTTTAGAAAATCCATGAGCAAAACCGAAGGCAAACCGCCGCCAACAGAAAACGCCGCCGCCGGCGAAGCCACAATTCTTTCGTCCGAACAGATCGAGGAACTCAAAACCCGCGCTACGAAGGCGGACGAACACTGGGAACGGCTTTTGCGCACGACGGCTGATTTCGATAATTTCAAAAAACGCGCCGCGCGGGAAAAAATCGAATCCGTGCAATATGCCAACGTCAGCCTGCTTCAAAAAATTCTGCCCGTGCTCGATAATTTTGAGATGGCACTCGCCGCCGCCCAATCGGTGAAAGACGACAAACTTGCTTCGCTGCAATCCGGCGTCGTGATGATTCAGCAGCAGCTCAAAAACGCGCTGACGGAGACAGGCTTGGAAGAGATTGACGCGGCGGGAAAGCCATTTGACCCGGCCCTGCACGAGGCCATTTCGCAGCAGGAATCCGCCGCCGTTCCCGAAGGCCACGTCCTGCAACAAGTCCGCAAAGGCTACCGATTGAAAGAACGTTTGTTGCGCCCCGCCGCCGTCATCGTCGCCAAAAAACCCGAGGCCGAAGCGAAATAAAAATTTCACCACGCAGGTTTATTGGAACATTTTTTAATTTTACACTTTTAATTTTTAATTCTCATTCAGATGGCCAAGCGCGATTATTACGAAATCCTGGAGGTTACCCGCGAAGAAGCGGCCGATGGCATTAAGAAATCCTATCGTCGGCTCGCCATCAGATATCATCCGGACAAAAATCCGGGCGACAAGACCTCCGAGGAAAAGTTCAAGGAACTCAGCGAGGCTTATGAAATTTTGAGCGACCCTGAAAAGCGCTCCGCTTACGACCAATACGGCCACGCCGCGTTCGACCCGCGCGCCCGTGCGCGCAGTGGCGGCGGCTTTCATGATCCCTTCGACATTTTCCGGGAAGTTTTTGGCGGCGCAGGCGGCGGCAGCATTTTTGAAAACATTTTTGGCGGCCAGCAAAGTGACCCGTCGCAACCGCAACGCGGCGACGATTTGCGTTACGATCTGGAGATTACGCTGGAAGAAGCCGCGCTCGGCTGCGAAAAAGAAATTTCGGTCACGAAACTCGACAAGTGCGAAACCTGCGGCGGTTCCGGCGCCGAAACCGGTTCAAAATTAAAAACCTGCGCGACCTGCGGCGGACGCGGGCAGGTGTTGACTTCGCGCGGCATTTTTAGCATCGCACAGACATGCCCGCCTTGCAAAGGCGCCGGCCGGATTTTGGAAAAGCCCTGCAAAACATGCCATGGCGATGGCAAACGCCAGCGCAGTTCCAAGATCAAATTGAAGATTCCGGCGGGCGTCGAAGCCGGTTCACGGTTGCGTTCACAAGGCAACGGCGAAGCCGGTTTTCGCGGCGGCCCCACCGGCGATCTTTACGTTGTTTTGTTCGTCAAACCACACGAGATTTTCAAGCGCGACGGCGACGATTTGATCTGTGACGTGCCCGTGAGCTTTGTGCAGGCCGCCCTGGGCGCGGAGATCGAAGTGCCGACGCTCGAAAGCCGCGCGACCATCAAAATCCCCGCCGGCACGCAATCGGCCACGACCTTCCGCGTCAAAGGCAAAGGCGTGAAAAATTTGCACGGCTACGGCCACGGCGATCTGCATGTGCGCGTGCAGGTTGAAGTGCCGGCGCATCTGAACGGCGCGCAGAAAGCCAAGCTGCAGGAATTTTCCGCCATGTGCGACGGCAAGGAAGCACCCATCGCGCAGGGCTTTTTTGAAAAGGCCAGAAAGTTTTTCAAGTAAAACCTTGATGGGTGGGGCAAGCTTCCATCAAGCCCTGACTAAAACAGCGAATGCAAAATATTTGGGCTCGACGGAGTCTCGCCCCACCGGAAAAATTGTATGCACCGTTTTTATCTGCCGTCGGCAGACTGCACCGGAAATATGATGCGGTTGGATGGGCGTGAAGCGCACCATGCGCTGCACGTTTTACGCTTGGAACGTGGTGAACGGGTGACCGTTCTCGACGGCGCGGGCAATGAATTTTTATGCGACGTGGAAAATGCGTCGCGCCATTTGCTTGTGCTCGCAGTCAAAGGAAAAAAAACCGCACCGGCCCTGCCCTGCTCCATCACGTTGCTCGTGGCGATTCCCAAAGGCAAAATCATCGAGAGCATCATCCAGAAATCCGTTGAACTGGGGGTGGCTCGCATCGTGCCGCTGTTGACGGAACGCGTCGTGACGCAGGTCGACGGCGAAGGCGCGGAGCACAAACGCGAAAAATGGCAGCAGATTGCCATCGCCGCCATCAAACAATGCGGCGCCCCGTGGTTGCCACGGATCGAAGCGCCCCAGACGATTTCAGGATTTCTTGCGCGCAACGAAAAGATTGAATTGCCGTTGGTCGGTTCATTGCAAACCGAACGGCGGCATCCGCGCGCATATTTTCAGGAATTTCATGGACAACACGGACGGTTGCCGCACAGCGCCGGCGTTTGGATCGGACCGGAAGGCGACTTCACTTTGGCGGAATTGAAAGCCATTCAAGATTCCGGCGCGCTGCCCATCACGCTTGGCGATTTGACCTTGCGCGTCGAGACGGCCACCGTTTATTGCCTCTCGATCTTGAATTACGAGCTGGCCGCGCCTACTTGCTGATGCCGCGTTCGCTGGCGCGGACGAATTGGACGAGATGCTGGACTTCAGGCAACACGGGCAATTCCTTCTCGATCTTCGCCAGCGCGTTGGGAATGGACAAACCTTCGCGGAACAAAAATTTGTAAGCCTGCTTCAAGGCGTTCTGCGCCGCGTCAGAAATGCCGTGGCGTTCCATGCCGACCTTGTTGACGGTGCGTGTTTCGGCGGGGTTGCCGTCGGCGATCATGAATGGCGGCACGTCTTGCACGACTTTGGAACAGCCGCCGATCATCGCAAATTTTCCGATGCGACAGAATTGATGGATCGCCGAAATACTGATGACCGCGTGATCTTCCACGATGACGTGCCCACCCAGGGTCGCGCAGTTCGACATGATGATGTGGCTCCCGATGACACAATCATGCGCGATGTGGCTGTAGGCCAGAATGTGATTGTGCGAACCGACGCGCGTCGCGTCGCCATCGCTGGTCGCGCTGTGGATGGTGACATATTCGCGGAAAGTGTTGTGATCGCCGATTTCCGTGCGCGTGACGCCGTTTTTCCATTTCAAATCCTGCGTCTTCAATCCAATGCTGGCGAACGGGAAAATTTCATTTCCTTTTCCCAGCTTGGTGTGTCCGTCAATGACCACGTGTGAATGTAATTTGCAGTTATCACCGAGCGTGACATGTTCGCCGATGACACAGTAAGGCCCGATTTCGCAGCCGGAACCGATCTGCGCCTGGGGATGAATGATGGCGGTGGGATGAATCATACGTCGCGCAGCATGAACGTGATTTCCGCTTCGCTCACGACTTCGCCAGCCACTTTGCAGACCCCCTTGCCTTTGCCAATTTTGCCGCGGATTTTTATCAGTTCGACTTCGATGAACAGCGCGTCGCCCGGCACCACCGGCTTGCGCCATTTCACTTCCTCCGCCGACATGAAATATGCAATCTGATTCCCTTGATTGATGGTTTTGAGCAACAACACGCCCGCCACCTGCGCCATGGCTTCCAATTGCAACACGCCCGGCATGATCGGATGCCCCGGAAAATGGCCCTGAAAATAATGCTCGTTCATCGTCACGTTTTTCAGGCCGACAATCTTGTTGCCTTCCATCTTCAAGATCCGGTCCACCATCAAAAACGGGAATCGATGCGGAATAAATTTCATCACTTCCTCGACGCTCATCGCGCCTTCCCCGGCGACGATTTCCGCGCCCGAACCCGTGCCGGCAACCTTGACGGACGGCGCAACCCTGGCCGGTGGCGGCGCGAAGGTCTGCGCCGCCCGCAACGGCTTGTTCACCTGCGCCACGATCAATTTCGCAAATTCACAATTCGCCGCGTGGCTTGGCCGCACCGCGATCAGATGTCCGCGGATCGGTTTTCCGGCCAGCGACAGATCACCGATGATGTCCAGCATCTTGTGCCGGACAAACTCCTCGGGATAACGCAGCGGCTCCGTCGTCAGCACCGCGTCGTCCCGGATGACAATCGCATTTTCCAGGCTGCCGCCTTTGATCAGGCCGTTTTTGATGAGAAATTCAATCTCCTCGAAAAAGCAAAAGGTCCGCGCGTGCGCCAATTCTTTTTCCCAGGTCTTCGGCGTCACTTCCGTGCTGAAAAATTGCGTGAACCGGCCGTTTTTATCCGCGCTCGTGCAAGTGATCTTGAAACCGTCGTCGGGAAACAACGTCATGATCGTCTCGCCCGATTTTAATTCGATCGGTTCGCTCGGCGTGAACGACTCACGCTTCTCCGCCTGCGGCGCGAGGCCGGAAGCCAGGATGATTTTGCAAAACTCGCGCGAACTGCCGTCGGCGATCGGCGGCTCATTCGCATCCAATTCGATGATGGCATTATCAATGCCATAACCCGCCAGCGCGGCGAGCACATGTTCGACCGTGTGAATCTTGACATTCCCTTTCGCCAGCGTCGTGGAACGGTTTGTCTCGCTGACATTTTCCACGCGCGCCTCGATTTCCGGTTTGCCATCAAGGTCAACACGCCGAAATCGCACGCCGCTGTTCGCGGGCGCGGGCAGAATGGTCATGTTGACCCGGTTGCCACTATGAAGGCCGATGCCGGAAAAAGTAGCGGAACGATTGAGCGTCTGCTGATTGAGCACGGACAAATTAGACGAAATGCGGGCGTGGTTGGCAAGCGAACATCCATCAGGAACCCGCCATAAAATTGGGAGAGACGGCGGGTCGCCGTCCCTGATCTGGCCGGTGATCTGGACCGGGTTGAAAATGGAGTTTTTTGCAGCCGGTAAATCCTGTCAGAAAATAAATCCAAAAACCAACTGCCCAACCTGAAAAACCAGCGTTCATCTGCAAAATCTGCGCCGTCGTCACATCTTTGTGGCCGGCACTTGCGCCAGGCAAATTGGCGGCCCGTATAAGCTTCGCCCGCGGAAAATCGGCCGCGTCCATCCGGAAGGTGAGGCGGGCGTTGCAGCTTTTACCAACTATGCCGGTGCCTTGGTGGACAAATGAATAATTCCGCGTTGTATCGCCACGGCGACGGCTTCCGCCCGGTCGGCGACGCAGAGTTTTGCCAGTATGTTTTTCAAATGCCATTTGACCGTGTTTTCACTGATGCTCAGGACGTCAGCGATTTGTTTGTTGGCCAGGCCTTTTACAACTTCGTTGAGAATCAGCAGTTCGCGCGGTGTCAGCTCTTCAAATAAACGCCGCGACTTGAGGCGTTTGGCAACCTCATCGGGAATCCAGCGTTTTCCCGAGGCCACGGCGCGTATGGCCGGCAGCAACTTGTCATCGGTGGAGTCTTTTAACACATAGCCGGCGGCCCCGGCTTCCATCGCCCGATGGATGTCCTCGTCGCCATCAAGGGCGGTCAACATCAAAATCCGGGCCTCATTATTTTGCTGGCGGATTTCAATGGCCGCTTCGATTCCGTTTTTTACAGGCATGTGCACGTCAAGCAACGTGAGATCGGGATTCCACTTTTTGAACATCGCCGTTGCCTGGATCCCGTCGGTCGCTTCGGCGACGACTTCCAGGTCCGGTTCGAGATTGATCATGGAAATCAAACCGATGCGTACGATATAGTGGTCGTCAGCAATAAGGATTCGGATCGGCGATGATTTCTGTTTGATCGGCTGGTTCATTGATTGCTTTCGGCAGGTTGGCTGGTGTTATTGGCAGGACAACTCGAACGACAGTTCCTTGCCTGGGCTGGCTCGTAATCGAAACCCGCCCATCAACCCGCTTCGCTCTTTCAGACATACCCAGTATCCCAAAATGACCTTCGCTTGGTCCTGCGCAGTTATCCGGCGTAAAACCGTTTCCATTATCTTTTATTTCCAGGACAATATTTTGGTCGCTGAAATCCAGGTCAAGCTTGACGCAACTGGCGCTGGAATGTTTGACCGTATTGGTAATGGCCTCCTGGCTGATTCGCAATAGCGTATCTTCGACGACCTCCGGCAGGGGACGAATGCTGCCTCTGGTTTCAACCTCGACACGGATTCCCGCATTCTCGGCGATTTGGTTTGCCCCAATGGACAAGGCTCCGCATAAGTTAAATTGTTCCAGTTCCCGGCTTCGCAGATCCCAAATGGTTCTTCGCAAGTCTACCCGGCTTCTTCGCACCATGTTTCGAATCAGCCCAAGATGATGCGTTGCGACTTTTGGATCCTGCTCAAATAACTTGTTAATCGTATTGAGTTGCAACGTGATGCCCGTCATCGTTTGTTCGATGGTATCATGAAGTTCCCGCGCCAGCCGGGTGCGTTCCGTCAAGGTGGCCTTGAACTGGACTTCCGCTTCTTTCCTCGCGGTGACTTCGAACTTCAACTGTTCGGTTCGTTCTGTCACCCGCCACTCCAGTGTGTCATGGGCCTCTTGCAACTCCTTTTGGTCCAGTTCCCGCTCATGAATCAGGCGTTTCAGCGCGGAATTCCGTTTGGTAACCATGATGGTCCAGGTCGTCCCGGCAATAATCACAACAAAAGCGATGACCAGGAAAATAAACAAGCGTTGCAGTGTCAGCCAGCTCGGTTTTTTCAGCACCCGAACGCTATATGTGGTAGGAATGAGGATTTGAACAGATTGGATTCGTCCACCAGCGGCGCTTTGGAGAAAGCAAATGCCGCTGACTTCGACCAGGCTGCCAATGGGTATGGATAACAACGGCTGGTCCGGCGCCGGGGTTTCTGCTTCGGCGGTGAGAACCAGATTGCTGGATTGAAGTTCCAGGATAGTCTTGATGTCAGGTTCGCCGGTTGGCGATGTACTGCGTTCCTCCAGATGATCGAGTAATTTGCCCCGAACGGTAATAAAATCCGAATGATGCAAACCCTCGAGCAATTCCCCCACGGGCGGGCTGACCGATTCTACATTAGCTCGCGGTTCAGCCGCTTTTCGGAAAACGGCGTCATCCAGGACGGGCAAAAAATTTTCAAACTCTGGGAAACCTACCGCCTCGACGACGTCACCTTTCGATAACGAAAGAGCTTCCCTGCTTTTAATTTGCAGTCCACCGGAGGCATCTTTAATGAACAGGTCTTCGCCATTCCTTTGGTAAGTAAGAACTCCTTTAATATGAACCCGGTCGACAAAGGAACGGCCTGCGCGATACTGGGCGATATTATTGATCGGTGTCAATGGCTCCTGAAAGGGATCGGATGCCGCCACCTTTACTATTGAAAAATCGGTAACACAGGGGAAATAAACATCCACAGATAGCAAGTGTCTCAAAGTGCCATTGTAGGCGGTGGCTGGCGTGCCCGCCAAATCAACCTGGGCGCCGACCAGCTTTTCAGGATCAATGCCGGGCAGCATGGGACCGTACGCCACGACTCGATATCCACCGGAAGTAAGTTCGGCTTCAAGCAAATTGCCGGATTTTTCTGCGTGCCTGACAATTCCTGAAAATTTGACCCGTTGCCCGTCTTCGGCGCCGGACATCAAGTCCTCGATGGCAACGGGTTTGGGACGTGGTAACGGGGCTTCTCCCACTTTTCCCCAATCCGGCTTGCTGATGGTCGGGGCATACCCTCCCGGAAAACTGATGCCCGAGACGATTAACACATCGCCGGGGGCCGGTTGACGGTGGCTGATGTTTTCGACGAAAACACCGCCGCTGGAATCCTGGATGAAAAAACGGCCGCCCCAGTCAGGCTCCGCCGCAGTAACAACGCCACGGATTGAAACTTTGATCCCCAGCGATGCATGCTCGGCCGAAAGCGCAAGAACGGCGGAAGCATTGGTTAGAACTGCGTTCGTTTCTTGAGCCGAAACTACCTGGCCTGCATTTAAAAGAGTAAATGCAAAATAAAGCAGCAATTTAAAAGACTCTCTCACGGGATTCTAAAATCCATATTACGGGCAGGCCATTGAAATTCAAGGAGAAAATAAAAAAACCGACCAAAGCACCCACCCTAAAGGGTGGTGTGGATGCCATGAGCATTGTGAGATTATTAATTCAGCAAGCCACCAACACCATTCCGGAAGCGGTGTCTTAATTGAACATACGGAACATATCTTATGAAACGAATTGCATTGATTCTTATTGGGATAATCAGCATGGCAAGACTGGCATCTGCCTCCGATACTTTCTCGTATACCGCAACCGGGTCTCCCGGAAACGACCCGGATGGAACGGACCAAAACTCAAATCCGCTCCAAGTCTGGACTGAAGTTGTTTACGCCGACGGAACAAATGGTGCTGGCGATAATGGTGCGGACGGCTCGGGAGTCTATTTCGGCAATCCAGACGGGTCAGGTGGCATTGGGGGTGCTTCCGGAAACTCATGGCAAATGTATAGCTACCAGAACGATGGAACCGCTCGCGGCGGAAGTGTTGACTCCTACAATACATTTGCCGGCGGAGCCTTAACCGCCGGCCAGACCGTTTCAATCAACTTTGTAATGCGGGCTACCGATCCGGCGGCAAATGGGCTCCCGGCAGGCGAAGTCGGCATCAGTTTGTTGAATGGAACCAACTCGGCTGTAACATTTTTCATCTATGGCGGCGGCCCCGGTTACTATTTTTACACTGACGCCGGATCAACGAATGCAGACGCCGGACCGATGACCTACCAGTATCAAAGTGCGTTTAACATTGCCATCACCGTTACGGGCCCAAATACATATACTGCCATTGCTGGTTCAGACAGTTGGAGCGGCACTTTTAATGGGTCGCTCACGGGGATTGACGTCTTTAATCACGCGGGCGGCAACGCCAGTGACGTGGGATTCAATAATTTAACAATCGCCCCTGAACTGGCCATCAACCACATCGTTCCCAATGATACTGTGGCGCTTTTCAACGCAACCAATGTGCTAAGTTTTTCCGTTAATTCACCAGCTTCTCCCGTCAGTGCCAGTGGTGTGCAGTTGACTTTAAACGGGGTGAACGTTTCCAGTAATCTTGTCTTTGTCGGCGCTGGAACAGAAAACGTCAGCGTCGCCTACACCAATCTTTTGCCAAACAAAAACTATGCCGGTCAAATCACAGTGACGAATCAAGCCGGGGAAGTCGTGACCGCGCCGGTCCTGATCGACACCTTCAGCACAAATTATTATACTTGGGAAGCAGACGATTTTGATTTCAATGGGGGACAATTCATTGACAATCCGGTGATTTCCACCAACAGTCCTGATAGCTACTACAATACGGTTGGGGTATCAAATATTGATGAATATGTGCCCAATTACAGCCCGACTCAACCTCATCAGTGGCGCACGAATGATGAGGTTTCGACCTCTTTGTCACAAGACACGCCGCGTACGCAGTTTACAGCTGCCGGCATTCCTGATTATCTAGTGGGGTATTTTAATCCAAGCAACTGGCTCAATTACACGCGGACCTTCCCGGCAGGTACATATAATATCTATGGACGCCTCGCCAATGGAAACGGCGGCCTGGCCAATTGTTCCCTGGCCGAGGTCATTAGTGGCGAAGGCACGACCAGTCAAACCCTTTCGCAGTTGGGCATTTTCCAATTTACAGCCCAGGGATGGAACAATTTTAATTTCATACCTCTGACCGATGCCTGGGGAAACTTGCTGGCAGTCAAATTAAACGGGCAGACGACGTTGCAGGTAACCTCCGGGGCATTGGGCGGCGGTGTAAATTTGAACTTTTTCATGCTGGTGCCGGGGACCAATACTCCACCTGCCATTGCAAACATTTATCCTGATGGTTTGCAGCCTTTTGAGACGACAAACTCGCTGACATTCACTGTTGGCTCTTCGGTCAGCACCGTCAGCCAAAATAACATCCAAGTCACATTGAACGGGATCAACGTTTCGTCGCGGTTGACCTTCAGCGGTTCTTCAACTAATTGGGCGGTCAGCCTTCCGCTGGCCCAGGAAGGGCTTTTTACCGTCGTTATTACGGCCACGGACGCAGCAGGTCATGCCAATGCTTATACCGAAACATTTGATACCTTCAACCAGAATAATTTCATGATTGAAGCCGACGAATATGACTTCAACGGCGGTCAGTTCATTGACAATGCCATTGAGACGGCGACTAATTATACAGCGACAAACAGCTACTTCCCCTGGCCCGATTATCCGGTTGAGGGTGGAGCCAATGTAGCCGTGTTTGATGTTGATTATACCACGCTCAATACAGTTGCCGGCGAAACGTTCCTTTACCGGTACGATGACGCCGCCGGCACCGAAGTCACCTCAGATTTCCTGCGCAATAAATTCATCAATGCCGGACAGGATAATACGGCCGGCGAGCCTTTGGGCTACACCAATACCGACTTTGATGTGGGCTGGTGGGTTCCAGGCACCTGGTTGAACTATACCCGCACCTTCCCAACGAATAATTATTATGTCTATAGCCGGCTTGCCGGCGGAGTTCCATATACCAACACCACGGTTGGTCTGGTCACCAACGGCCAGGGCACCACCACTCAGACAACCCAGTTATTGGGGTCGTGTTCCGACCCGAATGCCAACGGATTCCAGTCCTGGCATTGGATTCCGCTGGTCAACAACGGCACCAACGTTTTAGTTTCGCTGGGAGGAGTAGAAACCTTGCAGATCACTGCCGGACCTGGAAACGCAAACGGAAATGTCAACAGCCATTTCTATATGTTTGTGCCGGCTGTGACCCCGTTATCGAGTTTCCCGTTAAGCATCTCAATTAGCGGCGGCACCATCTCCCTTGCATTCCAAACCCAAAACAGCCACGCCTACACCGTACTCTATTCCAACAGCTTGAATCCGGCCAGCTGGCAGACCCTCACTACCATCAATGGTGATGGCACGGTTAAAACCGCCACGGATACCGTCGCTGGATCGGCCCGGTTCTACAAAGTAGAGGCGCAATAATGAGTATATTAATGGATCCAAGGCGGCCACCAAAGCGGGTGGCCGCCTTCAATTCTTCGGCGCCAGCGGGTTCAGATGTGAGCCGCGTTTCCGCTGGATTCACACTCATCGAACTCCTCGTCGTCATAGCCATTATCGCCATTCTCGCTGCCCTGCTGTTGCCGGCGCTGAGCGCGGCCAAGAGAAAGGCGATAGCCACGCGATGTCTCTCCAACGAAAGACAACTGGCGCTGGCATGGTTGACATACGCGAACGACAATCAGGATAATCTTGTGCCAAACAGGGGTCTTGGCGCGACACCGCCGAATTGGGGCTTGGACCCGCTAACGTACCCCAATTATCAATCCGGAGGAAGCCTTGCACAGTGGTGCCCGGGTGACATCCAGCAGACGGCATGTGCCGTGAATTATCAAGAATGGATCCAAGCCGGTCTTCTTTTTCCTTATAATATAAATATTAATATATACTTGTGCCCGGCCGATAATACCACGGTTCCCCGCGGCTCAACGGTTGTGCACCAGCCTTCTTTGCGCACGTATTCCATGAATTGCTGGGTGCAAACCATGGATCAGCCGGGTTATACTACGGGAGCAGGCTGGAATGGCATTACGGGCTATCACGTTTATACCAAGCTGACCAATATGCTCCAACCCGGTCCGAGTCAGACATGGGTTTTCATAGAAGAAGCGCCACCAACCATTGATGATGCATTTTTTGCAGTAAACCCAAACCTGAGCGCGAACACCTGGGTTGAGCTCCCGGGCGTCTTGCATGGGAATTCGAGCGTCATGGCGTATGCTGACGGGCATGTGGAAACCAGAAATTGGACGGACGGCAACATGATTCAAGCCGGCCTCGCGCCTCAGTATGATGGGGAGTGGAACATTCAAGCCAGTTCCAGCTCGGGAGATTTGGCATGGTTCCTCTCAAAGACCACGGCACCTTCGCAGTAATCTCGCGCAATTACAGGACAAATGATGTGATAAATCGTAGAAAATTTATTCAAAATGCCGCCGGCAGTGCCCTGGCGCTGGCTGCCATTCGCATACCGGATACAGCGTTTTCTCAAACATCCCGGGATCCTGCCATCATTCACAACCGCGGCCCCGCCGAAAACCCATTCATTCTGCGCGGCGTAAACCTCGGCGGCTGGCTCGTCCTCGAGAAATGGATGGTCCCCGACGTATACCGCGGCAGTAACGCGCCTGACGAGTACAGCCTGTCTCTCGCGTTGGGCGATCAGGCCAAAGCGCGACTCCAAAAACACCGGGAAACATTTATTACCGCCGAGGATTTCCGTTGGATAAAAAACTGCGGGCTTAATGCCGTTCGCCTGCCGGTGGGTTATTGGGCGCTCGAAGCACCAAAGCCCTTTGTGGGAGCGGCCGATTTCCTGGATTTCGCGTTCGATCAGGCCGGTCAAAACGGCCTGAAGCTGGTGCTCGACTTGCACGGTGCGCCCGGCAGCCAGAATGGCTGGGACCATAGCGGGCGGAGCGGTGAAATCGGGTGGCATAAAAGCTCCGGGAATATAAAGGAAACCGTGCGTGTGCTTGCAAGCCTGGCCCAGAGATATGGAAAACATCCGGCATTGTTCGGAATCGAATTACTGAACGAACCCAGCGATCAGATTCCCGTTGAAATTCTCAAGAATTTCTACTTGGAGGCTTATTCAGAGATTCGCAAATACGCCGGGCCGGAAGTGGCCGTCGTGTTTCACGATTCGTTTCGCGCCATGGCCTGGCAGAATTTTATGAAAGGGCCGGATTACTCGAATGTAATCATCGACACACACTTATACCAATTATTCAATGAGGATGATTCCAAACGGACCGCGCCGGAACAGATTGTTTTCGCGTTGAGCCGCAAATCCGCTCTTGAGCAGATGCAGGAGGAGGAACTGCCCACCTTTGTGGGAGAATGGTCACTGGCTCTGCCCGGCAACTCGACCGAAGACCTGTCCTCATTTCAAAGCGATCTGCTCAATGGCGCTTATGCTGACACCCAATTATTATGTTTTGAAAACACCCGCGGCTGGTTTTTTTGGAGCTATAAACTGGAATCAAAATCCGCATGGAACTTCCGCTATTGCGTTGAGCAGGGATGGCTCCCGGAACATTTTCCAGCATAACTATAAATTAACATCGTAAAATGATTTCCCGCCCCATGAGCGTGGTCATAAGATTTGTTTGCCGCGTTCTTTTAATCAGCGCGGTTTTTCGGGGCGTTTTTATCTCCAGTGCCCGGGCTGAACTATTGCCCGCATCCAGCCCCTATGGGGCGGCCAGCGTCACCCGAAACATTCCATACACTGACAACCCAACGCCCCGGCAAAACTTTGATCTCTATCTCCCTGGGATTAGTAATGGGAAACCGCTTCCGTTTATCGTATGGATTCATGGCGGCGCGTGGATCATGGGAATTAAAGATTGGGACAATGTGAAATACCTGGTCAGTCACGGTTACGCCCTGGCCAGCATTGATTACCGTATCGCCCCTCGGGATCAGTTTCCCGCCCAAATCCAGGACTGCAATACCGCCTTGAACTTCATCATCGCCCACGCCGCAGATTATGGTTTAAACCCAAAAGAACTCATCATCGGCGGCGCGTCGGCGGGCGGGCATTTGGCCTTGCTGTTGGGATTGGCGCGTAGCGAGAAGAGTTTTGGGGCCAACCCCTCCATCCGGCCATTGGCAATTTTGGATTTCTTCGGCTATACTGATCTAAATCACGCAATGGACGATCTGCAGGCCATTCACGCCGAGAAAGGCATCAAGCTCTTTCAGGATGTCGGCCCAAAACTATTGGGCGCGCCGGTAGATCAGTCTGCGGACAAGTTGTCTCTGGCCAGCCCCATTCGTTATTTGAATGTGAATAGCAGTCCGACCCTCATTCTGGATGGAAGCAAGGATGACCTGGTTCCGGCCATCCAGGGCCAGCACTTGCATCAGGCCATGGACGCCCTCGGCCTCAAGAATCAATTCATTCTCGTGCCTGGTGCCGGGCATGACGGCCCGCTTTTCTCCACGCCCGAAATCCAAGCTCAGGTCGTTAGTTTTCTGGCCGGGGTCCTTGCCAAACCGGGCAGCCATAATCAGCCATAATGAAATTATCGTTCATCTCCCTGTGCTTCCGTTTTAAACTATTGTCCGGATTCGTTGCGGTGGCCATTGCCATGGCACTGCCCGGGCTTGTTGGAGCCCAATTGATCGATGTGAATTTCACCCAAAACAGCAGCGCAGGTCAGGGCGGGCCGAACCCGGGCCCAACCATGTCCGGCGCCGCGGTGCTGGGTGCCGCCGGGGACCAATGGAACGGCATCGGTGGCAGCAGCGGAACGGGTATCGCCCTTAAATACGCCAATGGCAGCAGTGCTCCCGTCAACCTGAGTTTTACTGCCGGCGGCGGGTTCAATGTGTACGACTACAGCGGCTCAACTCCATTTACCGGCACGCCTTGGAACGCACTGATGGAGACCTATCTTTACAACAGCGGCGTTCCCCAGACAATTTCCCTCTCCGGCCTGGTTCCCAACTCAATCTATAATCTCGTCGTTTACAACGCGGCCAATTCCAGCGCCACCGGACGCACCACATATTTTACCGTCAACGGCAGCACCCAGGGCAGCGCTTGGACCGGCACCAATAATACCCTTGCCGCCGGTGTTGATTATTTGGAATTTCCCACCGCCTGGTCCGATGGCTCCGGCAACCTTGTCATTACCTATACCGGAAATGGTACTGCCGAAGGCGACATTGACGGATTTCAAATTCAAGCCTCGCCGCTTTCCGTCAGCGCAGTTGGTGGCGGCACTAATATCGCCATCTCCTTCACTGGCTTTTCTGGTTTCTATTACCAGGTTCAATACAAAAATGATCTCACCGCCCCTGCCTGGACTCCTCTGGGCAATCCCCTCCCCGGCAATAATTCCCTGCTTACGGTCAATGATTTGTCCGCTCAATCAACTCGCTTTTACCGCGTGCAAATGTCCACCAACGGCCCGGCCATCACACTTTTGCACACCAGCGGCACGAACGTCGTCAATACCGCCGGTGCCGTCGTTGAACTTCGGGGGCTTAATCTGGGCGGCTGGTTCATCATGGAACCATGGATGTGCCCGGCTGACAGTGGCGGTTTGCCGGATACCTATAGTATCATCAGCGAGTTGGACAGTCGTTTCGGCGTCACCGTCGAACAAGCCCTCATCCGGATTTATCAAACAAGTTGGATCACCACCGATGACCTCAATAACATTACCAATGGCGGCTTCAATTTAGTCCGCGTTCCCGTCTGGTGGGGTAACTTCTATTCCATTACCAACACCACCAGCAGCGGTTGGCGCTCGGATGCATTCTCGGAACTGGACTGGGTTGTCACCAACTGCGCGGCCCGCGGCATTTACGTCGTCATCGACATGCATGGCGTCGTCGGCGGCCAGAGCACCTCTGACGATACCGGTGAGCAGAATGTGAACGCCTATTGGACCAATACTGTTGACCAAAGTGAAACCGCTTATATGTGGACGCAAATCGCCTCCCACTATGCCACCAATACTGCCGTGGCTGGCTATGACCTTATCAACGAACCTTATCAGGCTCCCTCGAATTCAACGGTTTGGACCGCCTACAATAATCTCTACCACACCGTGCGTGCCGCGGATGCCAACCACACAATCATCATCGAAGGCACCTTTGGAAATTGGGATTGGAGCATGCTGCCTGCCCCTTCAGTGTATGGCTGGACCAACATCGTTTATTCCATGCACGAATACCAATTCGGCGATGATACCGCTCAGGTCGAAGCCGGTTCAGACAACCAAGCCGTGGATTTCAATAATCACCTTTCCTGGAACGTCCCCGATTACATCGGCGAATGGAACGACATGGGAAATGGCGCCGCCTGTTACGACTATTCCATCAGCGATTACAACAACGTCGGGATAAACTGGACCATGTGGGCCTACAAGGCTACCTCCGGTTTGCTGCCCAATGGCTGGGGCTGGTATGACCCCACCTATTGGCCCACCACGCCCAATGTTTCTACGGACTCAGCCGCTACCATCTCCAACGACTGGCAACAGTGGAAAACCACCAATTCCTTCGGAATTAACGCTGCCGTAGGATTGTAAAACCACGCTGCCTCGCAAGCCGCGCCGGGTGTCGGTGGTGAAACGTGATGAAAACGGATGTGTTTCCCTGATTCAATTTGCCTTTGCTGAATGGTTTTCCTGAATTAACCTGTCAGCGTGGCGTGGTTCACTGACCGGCATTTCTTTTTGCTCGCCGTAATCGGTTACGGCTTGAGTTCGGCCTATTCGGTTTTCCTCTGGCGAAAAGGGTTTCGCAAGGACGACCACGTGAACTATTTCCTGTTGCTCGCCGCCGCCACGTTGCACACCATCGCCATGTTCAAGCGCGGGTTTTCCGTCAACGCATGCCCCGTCAATAATCTTTACGAAGCGACCACCTTCATCGCCTGGACGATCGTCGCCGCGTATCTCGTGCTCGGCTTGGCGCACCAACTGCGCTTCCTTGGCGCCTTCGCTTCGCACGTTCTGTTTTTTATGGGTGTCTTCGCGCTCATGCCCGCGCTTGATCCGCCACCCGCGCCGCAACCGGATTTTTCCAACGGCCTGACCATTCTGCACGCGGCGTTGATCCTGCTGGCCATCGGCGCCTTCGGCTTGAGCGCCGTCGCCGCCCTCATGTTTTTAACGGAAGAACACAACCTTAAATTTCACAAACTGCGCGCGATTTTTTCCCTGCTGCCGCCGATCCAGCGGCTCGAACGCGTGATGAACAACCTGCTGCTCGGCGGGATTTTTTTGCTGACCGCCGGACTTTTGATCAGCCCATTTTTGCTGAAACAAAAATATGGCGTCTATTTCAAAAATGATCCGCTGC
>Ga0206798_1030_pt1 | contig 31188 bp, 43 predicted proteins | sample Alteio_BWOrgCont_66_FD_152893 | JGI IMG/M metagenome (GOLD analysis project Ga0206798, IMG submission 152893) | Enriched cells from forest soil in Barre Woods Harvard Forest LTER site, Petersham, Massachusetts, United States -... | ecosystem: Environmental > Terrestrial > Soil > Temperate forest >...
AAGCTACGGTTCAATTCTCCGATGCAATTGGCGCATTCGTCGGGTGACTGTGTGCATTGCATACATGTGGAAGCAGATAACCGGCATATTCGGGCTTTTTCAACCGTATGTCGGCCTCCAAGACATGTATTTCGAAGGCTGTAAAATATACGGAGGCCGCTAATTTATTGCGCGCTCAAATCCATACCGAAAGAGGTTTCCATGAAACGGTCGAAAATCGGCGGACAAAACAATGGATCATGGGGCGATCCACACCCAAAGTCCAACAAGTCCAGCAATCGAAAACTGCCACAGCGTGACTATATCGAGAATGCTGACGCGCTTTGGAAGCAGGCCACCAAGATGCCGGAGCTTTCAGCCAAACATTATCGGCAGAAGTTTATGAAATTTATTAAAGACAAAAGACCGACCCTATGGCTTACGCTGACCATAAGTCGTAATTCCGACCACATCGAATTTTATGGCGCAGCGGACAGATTTATCGCCGCCATCTTGCAGCTTGCCCATGGCAGAAAATGGTCCAGCCTCCCTCTGACAATCCGCCCGACTGTGTTCGGATTTCTAGAGCAGCCATTTACCAATCCGCATTATAATTTGCTGATCAAGGCCGACGAGGATTTCCATCTTGCGCTGTTGAAGCATGGCAAAAAGACTTGGCGCAAATTCATGAGGTTCAGCGATTACTATCTCGATCCAAAACCGCCGGCGGATGCGGCGCTTCATTATTGCTCGAAGGAACAAGGCGCGCTGGATCGTTTTTCGACAGCTTATATCTACACACCGATGCGCAAGACAAAAACTGTAAAGTGCTAATTATATGTGCCGAGCACTTCGGCCCGCGTTGAAATCCATCTAGATTCTATGATGGCTGGAGCGGATAGGTGCCGACTTAAATTGCTATTGTCAATGTATGCATTGAATACGAACAAATATTCAGCCTCCAATATTTCAATTCTGCATTGTCCTATTGGATACATTGCATACTAGCCCATCTGTTGGTTATGGACCAATGTGACCACAGTGAATGTGCCATGTGCTATCAGAAAAGACATTGCACATAACCCACCGCTTGCTGAGATATTCTGAAATCTAGAATGCAAAATACAATGGAAATCATCGCCATAGGCTTTTGCTGGTACTTATGCAGGCCATTCATCAGCAGCAGAGATTTAGCCGTTTATAGATATAAATTTCGCGTATTTTAGGCGCATAAGCGGATTAATTCTGGTCATTCTGCGCACCCGGCCAATTGCGCATCCGATAATCCCTAATTTCAATCCCGTAAAGTGATGATGCAAACGCCACTGTGCTTATTGCGAGTGGCGGGATTGCTTTCACTTCACCAGAAAAAGGAAAACGTAATGTCAGTTCTATCACCAACTAAAATCCGTCAACCTAAAACCTGGATCGTACTTGAAGCCGGACCTGGAAAGGGCATGTCGATCCCAGAATACTTCATCAACAAGCCGCATGCGTTCTTGAAGGAGTTTTTTGGCATGGCAGACCTTGAAGATGATGATGTGGTTCACACGGATGATGTTATGCAAGCGGAGGAACTCATAAGTGACCTTCCATACATTCATATTCCACTTCGTCTCAAGGGAAAAGCATTGGCCGTACAAATAATTGATCCTCCCAGACCGTTTTACTTTGAAATAGTTGATTCAGATGTGTTTCAGAAAAGGTGGTTTTCAAATTTCAGTGAGGGCCGATCGGTGTCAACTAATATTGATCTGCTGGCACCGTATTTAGCAGGCGTAACTGCAGCAGATTTGAAACACGCTGTTAATCACCTGGTCGACGCAGTTGAAGGTCAAAAAGCAAAGCTGTGGGAACGCTGGGAATGCGAAGCCTTTTTCTCCAATAGAAAAAACGTCGTAGCTCTTCGCGATAGATAACAATTCGATTTCGGTATCAGGCAGGGACTTAAGTCCCTGCCGATATCGCTCGCACAAGAATCAAAATCGAAACCGTAAAGTGAATCACGGCTCACGCGTATGTGTGCGCCAGACCATTAATCACACCTTGGAGAAATTAAATGTCTAGCTTCAGTCATGAAAAACTGAATCGGCTCAAACTGCCGCGTATCAAGCCTTTAGAATCGAACTACACGCCTCGAACTAGATGGTTGCCTATTGGCTTTGGTCCGCATTATGGAGAAACAATGCCGACCATACTGTTCACTGATCCCGCACATTTGGGTGTTCTCGCGGAAGGCGACATTATCAGAACGCATAACACCTATGGCATCGAACTAAATCGGCAAGCCCGTGTCGTGTGGAATCGCGCCGAGAACTTGGTGGCACATAAGCGTTTCGGATCAAAAACTCAGTTTGTTGTTATTGCGGATGGTGCCGATGTTTTCGAACGTGTGCTGTTATTGCCGAAGACCGCACGCCCTAATGTGAAGTTGGCTCCTGGTTCCAAGATCGTGAAATGTTGTAGGGAGCTAGCTGTGTCCATCGTCTGTGATTTTGACAACGAAATTCTCGGCCTCAAACGTATGGGACGAAGCCTCAGGAAAATATACACATCCAAGAACGCTGAGTATACACGTAAGCAGCAGTATGAACGGGCTATGCAGAACGATCTTTATTGTAACGTGAGCAGCATATTACAAGACGCGTATCTTTAGGCGTTTGCCGCCGGTTCAACCGCAAAAATCAATTCTCGCAAAATAAAAGCGGTGTCGCGCTTTCGGCAATTGCTGCTGCGGAAGCTCAATCATATCGTCAATCAGATAGGAAAGTCAGATGTCTAAAGGTTCAAAACGTAATAAATCACAGATCAAGAAGCGCAAGCCTCCAGTACTTACGGCGGATGATTACGCCGGGGTGCTAAATGAGCTCGGCCCAAATGTGGAGTGTGCCGCAGACTGTGGTGAGGTGGTAGTGATACTGATCAAGCCAGCCAGGAGAAATGGTCGTAAAGTCATCCTTACAATGGCACTCGGTTTTCAAGAGCCGGGCGACAAGGAACCTCTGCGCGAGATATCTAAGCAAATCCGTGGTGATGACGGATGGACTGAATGGGAAGTATGATCGCCTTAATAAGTGATGCGATGTTCTTCGGCGACGGGCGCAATGGTTTACCGAAGCGTTAGATCGATTCGCGGGGCAGTACAGCGCTGAAATGCGCGGGCAGGGGCGCATAAATCCCTGCCGATGCCGCTCGCTCAAAGTCTTTTCCCAATCTCGTAAATTAACTGATGGCCGTGGTGGTTTCACCGCGGGCTTAAACCTATGGAGATGCAATTGCCCATATATGATCTTATAGATGTGCGTAAGCTGCTGAATACGCCACGCGAATATAAGCGGTCACCGCCACCGCCACCACCACGTCCAGCTCGGACCTCCTTGTGGTTGCCGACGCCTTTTCGCAAATACAAGGGATTAACGATGCCTTCTATCGCGTTCATTGATCCCGGCTACCTTTATTATCTCAGAGACGAACACGTTATTAACAGCGAAAGCAGTTATGCCCGGAAGCTTGGTCGCCAATTACGTGTAGTAATCAATCGCCTCGAACATATGTTGGCCCCGGTGCGTGATGGAGAGAGGACCCAGTTCGTGGTCATTGTTGACGAAAGCAATATTTTTGAGCGTTTCGTGATCACTCCGAGGTCGTCACGTCCGAAGATCCAGTTGGACGCCGGATCGAGAATCGTGAAATGGGGAATGAATCTTCACATGTCCATAGTGTGTGAATTCTCAATACCCTCGATTGGCTTAAAACGGTTTGCGCGCTGCATGAGAGAGAACTTCATGTCGGTCACCAAACTGCCTGACGAAGAACAGCATGAGGCCTATGTGGAAAACCCCGATAATTTCAAGCGTGCCACTAGGCCCGATGGATTTCTGTGAGGCAGTGGCGGCAGGTCAAAAGGCAACGTCTGGTGAAGAGGAATGGCAGGGATTTAATACGTCTCTGCCGTTTTTGTTTAATCCGGTGGCTGACGGCGGGCAGTATCACTTGCTTGTTAGCTGCAAATTACCGATCTTGAAATTGTGGAGGTTGAGGTGGTCCCAAAGACCAAATATCTGGCCCAGATAGAGAACGACAGCGATAACCACCACGGCGTTCAATATGCCATTGATCTTCGGATCCATCGGGATGAAGGCATTGATGAGCCAAAGCATCACGCCAACGGCGAGGAGCAGGAGCAATAACGGTATAAGTGGCATGGTAGGAGCCTTTCCAGCAGTGAAACGTTGTGCTGGGCAGAAGGTTCCTCCTTCAGGAGTTCGGGCGTTGGTGCACATCGACGCTTTAAAGTTGTCGTGGACAGGAATAATTTCTTGCTCGAGTGGCTAGACTCACAAGCCACCGAGGAAACACCGGATGACTCTCGGGTGGATCGCCTTCGGAACTATTCTGTGTCTGTTCAGCATAATCGCGCTGTTGCCGCCATTTGACGGAAAGTGGGAATAGATTATCGCTTGATGGAAGACGCGGAATCGACCCCCGGCAGCCTTCATGGGCGCGGGGAACAGGAGCAATTAATCCTGAAGCTATCGCGTTCCAATGCCAGAAGTGCCCCGCCCATGTGATCGGCCCGCCCAAGCCGACGGGTCAGGACGATGAGCACCCCTCAGGGCAATGCCGTTTTGGTATCGGGTCTGCCCAATAATGGGGCGGCCATAATTAGACCGAAGAGAATTTTTAAAACCCCATCACCGATGACTAGCGCTGCGAACGAAAGCCGCAGGCCATAAGCCAGTGCGATCCAGAGCAACAAGGCGACCGCCAAGCGCAACATCCACGGGCCATGTGACCAACGCATGATGATGAAATGCAAAGCCACAATCGTCAGGCCGGTGGTCCATGCGGTTACGGGAACACCGCGAAAATATCCACCACGCCCCAATGTGACGAATATCGCCATCTCCAAAAGGATGGCTCCGTATAGGGCCACGAACTGCAATCGGGTGGGCCGTCCAAACCGTCCGTGAGCGAGCGTAATCGCTAAGGGGATGCACAAGAAGCCTGCTACGAAGCCGCCGGGCAGGCCGTATCTCATTGCGCCACCGCCGAGCGCAGCGGCTGCGACGAGTCCAAGTCCTATGCAGACGAGGAAGAGTCCGCCACCGGGCTGCATCGGCCACACTGAGTTCTTCAACGTCTGCCCCTCTTATCAAAGCGTTACTAGCACATAGTTGGAGTTGCTGACAGGTTGCTGCCTGAGCGACGAGCGTGTTGGCGAGCAATGGGAATTTTGGGTAGTGTGTCAGTTCGAATTCTCGACGGCCTGATCAGCTACGAGGGCTGCGTCGCCCGCAGGTGTCGTTCGATATCGCTCTGGGCCGAAGTCGTATTCCCGCGCTACGCGGATAATCCACCTGTGATAGATCAAGTTGGAGATCATTACAGGGCCTATGCCTTTGGGACATTCGGCCGGCCCTTTTGAAAAGTGCCCAAGAGCGCGGCGTTCATTCTTTGTCAGACGGCCCGAATTCCGCGTCATCTAACCTGCCTTCTTCTTGTACGGCCCACGCTTTACGATAGGGCGTTCGCGAGCCGCGATAAGCGCCGCTATGTAGCTCATGTCCCAAACCCGATCCGCGACGCCAGCGGCCATTGCAGCGGTTACCCCTGCTTGACACGCCGAATATAGGCCGCGACATCCCAATAGCGACCGAATTTGCGACCCACTTCTTGAAAAATACCTACCAACTCGAAGCCCATGCGGGTGTGCAGCCCTACCGACGCCTCATTGGGAAGCGTGATGCCGCCGTAAATGCGATGAATATCCTCCTTATCGAGCACCTCCAAGAGATAACTGTAGAGCTGGCGGCCCAGCCCGCGCCCTCGCGCATCCGGTGCTAGATAAATACTTGTCATCACTGTGGTTTCATATGCAGCGCGCTCATTATAGGGATGCGAACTAGCCCAGCCGACAACTCGGCCATCTTTGTTGGCTACAAAACATTGATAGCGACCCGTAAGGGAAAATCCGTTCAACCATGCTCGGCGCTGTACCAATGTGCGTGGTTCAACATCAAAGGTAATGGCGGTCTCTCGCACATAATGATTGTAAATTTCCAGAAGGGTCGGCAGGTCATCGGGGTTTACACGTCTTATCGAGATAGCGGTCATTGCTCAGCTCCGTGCGACCGCCACGATATAGCGACATGATTTTTTACTTTCATTGGTAAAGGTCACGACGGAAGGCGGACCGAAGCCCAAGCAATCGCCTGCCTGCAACACATGGCGTTCGCTACCTTCGCTGAGAGTGAGTTTTCCCTCCTGGACCCACAGAAGCTGACGGATATGGGCGTATGTCGCAGTTGGCACGGTGATGCATTTCCCCGGAGGCAATTCCACCTGGACGAGTTCGAGTGGATGGTCAGAACGAACGAATATCTGCTTGCGGATGTAACCGGTGGCGGGATCGCGCCATAAAGGTTGGTCTGCGGCGCGCGACAAGCGCGGCCTTTCGCCTTCGGCCCTCAAAAGGAGACCGGCCAAAGTCAGGTCAAAGGCTGTGGCGAGCTTAAGCAGAATCACTGCCGACGGGCTCATTTCTCCTCGCTCAATCTTGCTGATACTAGCTTTGGCCACGCCCGCCTGTTCTGCCAGATCGGCCAGCGACCAGTTGCGAGCCTCCCTCTCGCGACGGATTTGTAGGGCGATATAGGTTCCCGAGTCGTCTATTATCGTATTCATTCGTCTATTATAGTAGACGTACCAAGAATTGCAAGGATGCTGCGATTAAGGATGCTGCGATTGTGGAGGGCACGCCGCCCGACGGCTGGCGTAACAATGAGAGAGATTCCTGTGCGCATCCCACAGACTCGGACGCCAAAATGCGCCGGGGAATCCTAGCTGGGATTCAAATGTCAGATTTTATCCACTAGGTTGGGTGTGGGATAGTTGGGAGTACCACCGATGGACGCGCCATTCAGCCGTGCAGCCCTACGCCGTGCAGGCTTACTCTGCTTGGGAACGGGCTTCGGATTGATGATCTCGCCTCATGGACATGACAGCCCGGCGACCATGATTGCGGCCTCGGCCCTATGCCTTGCATTCGCTGGCCTTGTCCACCGCTATGGACTGCCATCCTGACACGCCTAACGTACCCCAAGGCCAGAAGGGATCACGATGAACGCCTACTACATATTTCCCGCAATTATTATCGCCATAGCCGGTACCACCGGTTACCTCTGCGCCAATGTCGCCAGACGCATGGCCCTCAGCCGTGGGCGACCTCCGAAGAAGTGGGCGCTATGGGCGGCAATGTGGGGACCCGTACCTCTGGTAGTTTTGGCGCTGTTGCCAAAGCGCCAAAACTGACTACCCGATGCCGGATTCAGCCTATGACGCCTTCATAGAGGACTGCCTCCAAGAGCGGGCGTCATTGATAGGCCTTATAGAGGCAATCGAAACCGGAATGCTGGCTCCAGGAATGCCAATCGCCATCCCCGACGACATGAAGGCCAGAGTGGCATCGACGCTCGCTGCTTTTAAGCAGACCGTCGCCCAATTAAATGCGCTCATCGACGCTTATGAGGCCACGCCCGAGGCCCCCAAAGACCCGGACGCCCCGCCGATGTGATCGGGCCGCCAAAGCCGACCGGTCAGGCCGCTGGTCGCCGACGGATGCCCGCATAGGCAGACTGCTACGCCTCCCCGACAGGCTTCGTATTGATGGCAAAGTCGAGGAGGCTTTGAGGATCGGGCTTCCTACCGTTCGCGCGACAGTACCGCGTGAAGTCCTCGAAATTGACTGGCGCCAAGACGACATTCTTGCGTTGCAAACGGGCTTCGGCGATCTCACTCGCAAGGAGCTTCGCCCATTCATCATAGCTGTCGGCGAGGTTTGGACCGACATCATGCCGAAATGCGTCGTAATCTTCGCGACGGATGAGTGGAAAAATAAAGGTCTTGGGCATGAAAGCCCCCTGGACGCGCAGTAATTCATACTAGCCCCATCCTTGCCGTTGAGATAGCGGGCGGGACAATCTTGACTCAATGCATGGCCGGGAGGATGATTTTTATGCCGTATGGAAACGCCTGATCATTCCTGACCTCTGTCGCTTCTTGGGCGCGTTCGGCTTCGGATGTCTCTCCCGGGGCTAGATATCTGGTGTAGACCAGATCGGCAGCGCGACAGGAATGCGGAGCGAAGGTAAGCGACCGCGACTTGCGGCTGATGTTCTGAAGGGAGGATTCCGCATGGAAGCAACTCCACCGGGCATAAGATCCGGGCCTCGCGTTGATCGCGGGGCAAGGCCGGTTAAATGAACCGCCTGGATAGCTGTTCATTGGCCTCCACACACACCGATGAAATTGAAAGCGGGATTTATCCCGCATGAACATCTGACTTGATGTCGGATATTAGAGCTTAAAGCTTTCAGAACCCCACCGCGAATAGCAGTGGGGTTCTTCCTTTAAATGCAAAAGCAGCCCGATCTAAATCACCTGGCGACGTTGTAAAGCGACGGCGAGATCCAGGCCACCATGGATTTTGCGGTTGCAGATGCTCAAAAACCGGCCTGACAGCGGAATCCACCGCCAAAATTCGGGTTACAACGTGTTCAGTTCATCCGTAGACGATTGTCGGCCAGATGAAGGGCGAGTAAAATTCGCTGACGGAGGGATCCGCAATGAGAAAATCCGCAGCATTAGTTTTGGCTTTTGCCCTTGTTGCATCCAGCTTTGTTGGGACCGCTGATGCTGCTGGTCGCGGTGGTGGCGGGTTCCACGGTGGCGGCGGGGGTTTTCGCGGCGGGATTGGCGGCTTTCGTGGCGGTATTCGCGGCGGAGTCTATGGCGGTTTTGGATTCAGGCTCTATTCGTGTGGCCCGTATCTCGGTTCGCCGTATGACTATTCATTGCCTTGCGGCTATTACCCATATCCTGGCGACTTCTATTCTTACCCAGCCAACGGGGCTCCGTATCCGGCTGAATCAGTCGCCGCGCCAGGAGCCCCTTACTGGTATTATTGCGATGATCCGAAGGGCTACTACCCTCAGGTGACGACGTGTTCCGATAGATGGCGGGCAATTCCGGCCACTCCTCCGCCGCCTCCACCACCACCGCCCGGCTAAGACGGCCACCGGAGCCGGGATTGATGGCGATCGGGGCCGGGGATAGGGTTGAGCTATGCACCATGGTATCTCGCCCTACCATCTCTTGGTCTTGTTCTTGGTCGCGGTTGGCCTTGTTGCGGCCAAAACCCATTTTGGCGGCCCGCGTGCTTAAAGTACCCCAAGGCCAGAAGCGCCCCTTTTTAACAGTCCGCGACCTCTACATGTGCGTGGGAATGTTCGCAGGTATCGCGGCACAGTTTCTGGCACCGCGATTTATCCAGCCGCCGCCACCCGCCGTTTGGCTTTATCCGCTGGTCGGAATCTTAGGCGGCTTTGCCTTAGGCTTTTTCATCCAACGCCTGAAGCAATCGGCAGACACCTAAGGGCCGCTTGTCGTCCTGCCCCGCCGCGTTCGCCGCCTATGACAACCAGCCAGTGTATTTTACACCATAGTGCCTCCTGCGTCATGCCGAATTTCCCCCTGCCACGGCGGCGGGTGTTTCTGATAGGATGCGGACGGTTGAGGAATTGGTGGGGCAAAAGGTCCGCAAAGGGGAACCCCATGATCGCCACCCGCGACGTCATCTGGCCCTACATCGGAACAATCCCGCCACACTCGCGTTCTGATCCAGTGAGGAAAATATGGCCCCTACGGACAAGACGCCCACAATAGCCGACTACAAGAGAATGGCCGACGATCTCGAAGCCATGTCCCTATCATTGTCGGTTGGGCCAGAGGTGGACCTCGAGTTTGTCAGCCGTCTTGCGCATCTTGCAACAGAAATGCGTACAGATTGCTACCGCGTTCATTCTGTCAAAGCAGATTAGGCCACCATACAAAAGCATTGTCGAATGGAAGACGCTTGCCGAGCGAGCAGATGGCAAAAGAAAATAAGCGACGAGCGTGTTGGCAAGCGGAGGGGATTTTGGGTGGTGGTTCAGTTCCAATTTTTCGCGCCGAACTCTAAAGCGTGCGTCGCGGTCGCATCCCTGATCGGCCGAAATCCACAACTAACATAAAAAGCACCAGCTTCCTCAGTTTGGGTCCGGAGCCGTACCTGATCAAAGACGCCCTGCGCTTCCGTGAGAAGGCGCTCGACAAGCGCGCGCCCGATGCCTTGACGCCTTCGGGCACTAAGAACGTAAACGTGACGTAGCCTTCCAATGGCATGAGCTTGCAGATATGGGTCACGATTGAGACCACCTACACCAACTAGGCGACCGTTCTCGAACGCACCGAAAAATGTCTCTCCGGGCTGGCAAAAAGCATTGAGACCGTTAGTCCAATCAGAGATCAGCCTGTCCATGAACCGAAAACCCTGTTGCCCGGATTCGGTTCGAAGTGCTTCGAAGTCAGGCGAAAGAACTTGTATGCGTGCAATCTGAACATGATCTGTCATATGCGAAAACCGCCTAACATTGCGCTTCCCCCTCTTCGGCCACCCCCCCACCATATCACAATCCCCAAAAGGCGCGGGGCAACGCGACGAGCGTGTTGGCAAGCGGAGGGGGCGGGGCGGTGGGTCAGTTTGAATTTCTTGGCTTACTTGGGCACGCCCACTTCGCCCCCATGGCAGTAGTGACCAATGCGCCGGCAGGGTAGGACCGAATCGCGGAGTGGGCGCGAAGGAATTGCACCACGGCGTCCTTTATCTTCGCGCCATCGATTCCTTCGGGAAGGCAGGAGTCTAATTTGCTTGCTTGCCGAACTTGAGTTTGAAAGTCTAACACGCCCTCCAAGTATCCGTAACACGTCCCCTGAGAATACGAGTCCGTCGCCGCACATGCCCGGAGAAGATCATTGCCGCTCATAAAGGCAAATACGCCATTAGCTTTTGCCTGAGAGATGCCGATGACTGAAATGGCGGCGATAGTAATCACAACTGAGCGCATCTTGTCCCCATTGCGGCTAAAGTCGCGCCGCTTTTCGTTCCTTGACCACCTTCACCATATCACCGATCCCCCTAAGACTACGATTAGCGCACCGCACGTTGCACGCGCTTCTAATAGTTAAGGCGACCGCGCAATTCGTCGAATGGTAACATGACATGTTCGCGGTAAGCCGGTCGTGAACAAAGCCGCTCATACCACGCTTCGATATTTGGTAGCGATGGCCGTTCTATTTCCAGGTTGAAATACCGGTAAAGCTGCACACCAGGCGGAATATCGCCCATCCCGAGTTGGTCACCTCCAACAAATGATCTGTCAGCAAGGTGGCGGTCGAGAATCCGGAGTAGGTCAGCCGTGAGCTTAATGCTTTGTCGTATCGCGGGCCAATCACGCTGAGCTTCTGGCGTTCGATAGAAGTTCCAAAAGACGCCGTTAATGAACGTCGATTGCAAATTGGATTGAGTCCACTCCATCCAAATGTCGCTGGTGCTACGTTGAATCGGGTCTTCGGCCCACAGCTGTACTTTGCCATACCGCGCACAAAGATATCGAACAATCGCGTGTGATTCCCAAACGATTGTTCCGCCATCATCAATCACTGGCACGCGCTTCATCGGGTTCATTTTAGCAAAAGCGGGATCGTTCAATCCGCCAAACGCTCCACCAGCATCAATGCGCTCATACGGAATGCCGAGCTCGCCTATGGTCCACATGACCTTTTGGACGTTGATCGAGTTTTTGCGACCCCAGATCTTCAGCATGATTCCTCAGTCCTCAACCACCTCCCACCATATCACAATCCCCAAAAGGCGCGGGGCAACGCGACGAGCGTGTTGGCAAGCGGAGGGGATATTATGTAGTGGGTCAGGCTGAAAACGAATAGTCTAAACGGGCATTAGCCGGGTGTGTGCTTATAATTATTTGTCAACACACCTAATTGCGAAATCAGCTTCGGGATGGAGCCGCTGTTCTGGCCTAAAAAAGCGGTGAATTGGTCGCGCTCCTCTACCGCAAGCGAGATACCTGCGAAACTAAAATCCAGAACTACCGGCTTCCCGGTATCGGTGAGAACTTGAAAATCAATCCCTAGTGGTGGTTGCCCACTATGATCGTTGGGGTCGATGAGGTTAGTGGCGACGATGAAATCGCCCGGCGTGCGTTCGGTAGATCCCGTTACCTTGAGGGTCTGGCCTGCATATTTGACGACATAGGATTGGTAGACCGCGACCGCATAATCCTGAAAGGCGGCTTCAAAAGCAGCGAGATCAGCGGGGCTCGCGTCCCGACGATACTGGCCGAGCGTGAAGTCCGCGATGCGCTTCATGTCGGTGAGGCCGAGCAGGAAGGTCTGGAATTGGACGCGGCGCTGCTCAGCTGAAAGCTGCTTGTTGTTGAGGATCGCGAGACCACTCTGAACGTTGTCGGCAACGAACGTCTCAGCCGTGTTGCCAGTCTGGGCAGAGGCCGCAAGCACGGGCTTTACAAAAGTGAACCCGACGAAGGCCAACATAATTGTTGCGGAAAGAATCACTTTAAGCATTTGCCGTCTCCTTCGCCTCGACCACCTTCACCATATCACAATCCCTCAAAGGTGGGACCCGCAGCGAGGAGCGTGTTAGCAACGCCGGACAGCGTCGAGCTTGGCTCCCGCACGGCCGTCCTGGCTGATCTTGTTTTTAATAGGGGCACGATTACGGATTTTAGGGTTCTCGGCCCTTAGAGGGGTTAGCCTGTCCCGGCTTGTGTGGTAGGATTTTTAGCTGTGGTATGGTCCCAACGAACAGGGAGTTGCCTGTGAAAACCGTTTCCTTAGTCATGCTGTTGGCCGTTGCAACCCCCGCGTTCGCGGCGACACCGGCACCGCCTGCACCGGCCACAACGCCCACCCCGCCTGCCGCGCCGATGCAGGACGCCAAGAAGGCGGTGCCCAACACGTCCTTCCAGATAAATGACCCGCTCGGCATATATGACCCACTCGGCAGGCCGTTGCCCGACAAGCCTGCCCCCAAGAATGGCGCTGGTCCCGGCATCGGCTAACGGACGCCAATACCGGAAGGGATCAAGATGAACGCATACTACATATTCCCCGCACTTATTATCGCCATTGCCACTGCCACCGGTTATCTCTGCGCCAATGTCGCCAGGCGTATGGCTCTAAGCCGTGGGCGGCCTCCGAAGAAGTGGGCGCTATGGGCGGCAATGTGGGGACCGGTGCCACTTACCATTCTGGCGCTGTTACCAAAACGCAAAAAGTGACGCCGTCTATCCGATGCCTGATTCAGCCTATGATGCCTTCATAGAGGACTGCCTCCAAGAGCGGGCGTCCCTGATTGGGCTTATCGAGGCTATTGAAACCAGGATGCTGGCTCCCGGCATGCCAATAGCGATCCCCGATGACATGAAGGCCAGAGTGGCATCGACGCTGGCCGCTTTTAAGCAGACCGTCGCCCAATTAAACGCACTTATCGATGCTTATGAGGCCACGCCCGAGCCACCTGAAGACCCCGACGCCTCGCCGACGTGATCGGCCCGCCAAAGCCGACGGGTCAGGATGCCAATGACCGCTTATGACCCAAAGCGGATATAGGCGACACCGACATCGGTGCTAAGCGACTAACTATCGTCTTGCATGGCGAGGTACTGTTTATTACATGATGCAACCATGGCAATTTCCAGATAGACAGGGAAATTCGACATGGATCGGCGCAAATATTTGTTGGGTTCGATTGCCGCAGGAATCGTCGGTTTTGGCGACACATGTATTGCGGGGCCGGCGACAGAGCCGATACGGGCTGCGCTTAAGAAAACTGTCGGTGCGCGCGATAAAGCTGCCGGCACGGTTGCCGTGATGATCGACCAGAGTGGCACTCGCATAGTCACTTACGGAAGTTCGGGTGTTCCGAATGTCGCGTTGGACGCCCAAACCGTCTTTGAGATCGGCTCGAATACGAAAGTCCTGACCGCACTTATGCTCACCGATATGGCTGCGCGCGGCGAAGTGGCGCTTGATGATCCCGTAGTGAAATATCTTCCGCCAACCGTGACGCTCCGTGAGCGCGGGCGGGCGATCACGCTTCTTGATCTTGCGAACTACAACTCCGGCCTGCCAATGAGGCCTGACAATCTCCCGCCGAACTGGTTTGCCAATCCAAATCCGTTCGCTGATTACACGGACGATAAGCTCTATAAGTTCCTCTCCGGCTACATGCCGGAATACGAGCCGGGCACTCACTTCGTCTACTCAAGTCTCGGCTTCGCAATGCTCGGCATGGCGCTCGCTCGCCGCGCCGGGAAGAGCTACGAAGAGCTTTTAATCGAAAGAGTGTGTGATCCGCTCGGGCTTGCGCACACGCGCATCGCTCTCTCAGCCGACATGCAAAAGCACTTGGTGCAGCCGCACGACATCGCCACGAAGCCGACACCGCTCTGGGACTTGGGGGCGTTGCAGGGCGCGGGAGCGGCCCGCTCAAATGTCAGCGATATGACCACATTCCTCAAGGCGTGCATGGGCCTCGTCAGAACTCCGCTCAGCGGCTCGCTCGCGCGCCTGCTCGGAACGCGAAGGCCGACTGGTGTTACCGGAACCGATGCCGGGCTCGGCTGGTTCATCTCATCAGACCGGAAAGAGGAAATTGCCTGGAAGTCAGGCCTAACTGGCGGCTGCAACAGTTTTATTGGATTCTCGACACGGAGACGTCGTGGCGCGCTCGTTCTTTCGAATTTTCTCTGGCAGCCAATTGACGTGGGTACGACGGCCATGGGCATGAAATTTATCAACCCAGATTTTGACCCAGGCGACCTCACAAAACTTTATCAGTGATTGAAATTCCATCACGTCGCTGATGCTTACTCCGCTCGGTAGCATTGAATGGTCGCCACTGGCGCAAAGCGGACGTTGGCTGAACGACGGTTTATGACCCAAAGCGGGCATCGCCTCTAGACAGTTCTGTCAAATACCGCGCCATTCTTTGATCTTGACAAAATATGGTATTTCGCCAAATATAGAAATATGAACTTAGTCTTCAAGGCACTCTCCGATCCGACGCGGCGGCACATCCTGCAATTGCTGCGGAAAAAGCCAATGAACGCCGGAGACTTGGCGGAACACTTTCCCATCGCTAAATCCACTCTCTCCGCCCATTTCGCCATACTGCGTGAGGCCGATCTGATCGAAGCTAAGAAGAGCGGCACCGTCATCACCTACATGCTGAAAGTCTCGGTGCTGGAAGAAGCCCTGCTCGCCTTCGCCGAAACCGTGGGTATAGGCCTCCCCGTGCAAGCCCCGCTGAGAAAAGCCGTGGGGAAAGCGAGATGATCGACCGTAAAGCGCTCTGGGTTACCGGGCTGATGATCATTGCCATGACTACCGCCGCGCTTTGGCGTGTCAGCCTGTTGGCGGACCGGTCTCACATGACGTTAAGTGGGCCGGCCCAGACCGTCACAGTTCCCACACTGGCTCTCTTCATTTCGCCACTATGCCTGCTGTTCGTGGTGGCGGTGCTGATTGCCCAGAAGTGGTTTGTTTCGGGTCCTGAAGAGGCTATGCGGCCTTGGCATCGCTGGGGCAGGCTGATGCTGGTGTCATATGGTGTAATCCTTGCGCTGATGCAAGCCAACATCCTTGGTCGTTCGTTTGGCGTAGGTGTTCCGCTCAGTCGGCCACAGATTGCCCGCATCGGTTTTGTCGTGACGGGCGGACTGATTGTGGTGCTAGGTAATGCTCTGCCGAAGCTGCCTTGGCTGTCGGCACGCTTAAGTTTCTGGCGTCTAGACCCTTGGCAATGGGCGAGACACCGGCGCTTCATGGGCAAGATCACCGTTGTAATGGGGTTTGGAATAATCGTGGGCGGCGCATTGCTGCCGCTAAGATTGGTAGCGCCGGCCCTTATATGTCTGTGGCTGGCAGTCTTCACTGCGAGCATCTGGTATAGGATGAAGCTCCGGCGCGACCCATCCCCGTTACCCTGATCGGAGCGGACCAAGAATTATCACACTATTGCAGCAAGAGGCGCTATCTAAGTGGTTCGGCTATTCGCTTTCCTGTCAGCTTTGGTGATTGCTTCGGCGGTCGTGTGGCTGTCGGTTCGCGGCGCTGAAAGCCTTTGGCTAATCATTCATGCCCTCCCGCTCCGCAGATTGCATGTGCATCGCTTTGCTATACTAATTAACGTATTTACTGCTGTTTTCTTTGGTGCTTTCTTCCCCATCATGATTGCGATGAAGAATCGTCGCTCAAATATAGATGAGGAAGTCTCGCTCACTCCCAAGGTTCGCCACCTACCTTCTGGCTTGCGCGAACTCTGAGTTCGCCAGCAACCTAAGCAACAATTTCTTTCGCCTTCTAGTCTTGAAGATTAAGCCTCCCCGTCAGGTTTTGTACTGATGGCAAAGTCGAGCAGGATTTGAGCGTCGGGCCTCTTCCCGTTCGCGCGACAGTATTGAGTGAACTCCTCATAATTGACTTGGGCCAAAATGACGTTCTTGCCAATCCGCCGCGCCTCGGCGATCTCATTGGCAAACAGCTTCGTCCATTCATCATAGGTCGCGGCGAGCTTCTGGCCGACGTCACGCCGAAAGGCGTCGTAAACTTCGCGACGGATGACTGGTAGAACGAAAACCTCGGGCATAACGGCCCCCGGACGCACAGCAATTTATCTTAGCCCTATATCGCAGCGACCCCAAGGCCAGCATATAAAGGGTTTGCCCGCCTTACCGCAGCGCTCAGTAAGAAGCCGGAAAGGCACGTCCATATGGTCGCGCTCTCTACTTGATGGTATAATTTCGCCCGGATCAACAGCGCCGTGCGTATGTCCCCGGCTATGGCTTGCAGCCTTGAACAGCGCCTTTGGGACATTGGCGACATTGTGAAGCTGATTGAGGAATGGGGGCAAAGGGCATGAAGCTTATCCTGACAATCGCCGTTACATCTCTAGCACTCGCTGGATGTGCAGGAGTTTATGATACAGCGGAGAACGCCAATTTGTGCAAGCCCGCGACACCAGCAGGCACTATTCAAGACTTTCTCGTGAGCAATATAGGCAATATTCCAGCGAGACGCCTTTTGGCCAGTGGCAAACTCGATTTAGATGATTCGACGGCGTATGCGTGCATTGACCCCAAAAGCAAAACGAACGTGCCGCAAGTTCCCAATCCGCATATGATCAGGCTGGACCACCTGTCGTCGGCGATTTGAGGCACAACCCCAAGTCAAACTGTAACAGTGCCCGGTGCGGGCCACTGGTACAGTTTGAAATCCAGCCGGGGTTGAGTACTCCCGACCACGGGGCTAGGCTGGATTCATGGATGTCAAAACCCCTTGGACTGGCGGCGTCAGCAACCGGAAAATCTTTGTCGATACCATCCGCAGCTTAGTGGTGTGGGTGGCCATTTTTGTTTCGCTGTCTGTGCTGTATTGGTGGGTTTCTGGTTACATCGACTTCGGTAAAACAAATGCGAGAGTTCCAATTTGCATTGCCTTGATAGGTGCTTTGAGCACTTCGCTAACTCGGTGGTGCCGTGCCTAGAGGACCCCAAAGCCAGAACGCCCCACCGTTGCCCCCGCCAAAGCCGACGGGTCAGGACGCTGAATGTCTGTTTTTGAATGACCGCTTATCACCCATAGCGGACATAGCCTGTCGGCTCGTTGCCTTCTACTAATGCTTGAAAGGTCCGGGCGCAGCCGGGTTTTTATCGACCGTTATTCCCAGGTCTGAAGGCGTGAGATTTTTCTGGCCCAATTGTTGCCGGCGCATGATCTCCTTCAGATAAGCACCGTCCATATAGATGTCTGGAAGAAAGGGCGATCCCGTCAGGGACGATACCGGTCCTAGATACAGCATTGCGTCAGCATTCCAATGCTTCGCGTGCTCGATCATTTCAGTCTTCTTTGCCTCGGGCATGTCCGGCGGAAACCGAAATTGTCCCGCAAAACACCGCTTGCTGAATGACAATTCGTCCAACGTCGTTCCACGGACTGGCGCAAGCATGGCGGGTGCCGCTACGCCCTTCATGCTTTTTTCGAACTCCGCCGTGCAGGCCCGTTTGCCAACGCCGGTATAGGTTTCGACATTGAAGATAGCATTCGGGTGCCGCCGTCCGACAAGAACTGCCAGACTGGAATAACCGGGCGGCAGCACGATAGGGTCCGTCACAAAATGAAAGCCGCCATAGATCACTAGCGCCTTGCGCCCATGACTGAGAATCTGGCGCTCAATGAGGTCCGCGACGTGGGTATCGCGGATTTGCAGCATGCCTATCCCGGGAGGAGCGATGTCTGCGGCCTTTTTGAACTTGTCCCAATCCACCGGCGGTTCGCCAAGCCAGACATGGATGCGCTTTGCGGGCGGCAGGGAAAGATTGGTGGCGCGAATCTGTGCGAACAGGTTCACATAGCCCAGGTTAACCGGTGGGGGAGACCAACCCAGTGTGTCTGTCCATACCTTGCGTAATTCGGTATAGGGGACGTCCTCCCCATTGAGGTAGCGGTCCATAGTTTTCTGCGCAGAGGCGGCGCCGAATTCGACCACGACATTGCCGACCTCCCGTGCAAAGCGTGGGTCGCGCACGAGCGCCGCGTAAAAGTCTTGCTGCTGCGCCAAGTCGTGATTGTCCGCCCCTTCATTGTTGTGCATCCCGACCAGCGGATGCGTCTGGAAAGCCTTCAGTATAGCATCGATGGCCGGTTGGACCGTGGGCGCCGGGCTGGTTTGGCCGCCCACGCTGCTTGCTGCGACTGTCAGAAGGATGAACGTGAGGATGAAGCTATTGCGGTTCATGGTATCCCCTTCCCGTTGAATTTATTTGCTTCAAGCCATGCCAATAACGTTGTCGGTCGTGAAGTTTTGCGGTGCCGGAGGTTGTGCCACGCGTTTGAAATATCTACGGCTTAAATTATCAAACCGCCCAATCAGTCGCTTTTGAAATCAAGTGCTTTTCCAGAGCATTGTCAAACCGACCGGCAGAGTGAGCGCTTCTGGTGCAAAGCGGACATTCCCCCGCCCCCTCGACCACGGCGGCGGGTTTTTCTGATAGGCTGGCAGCCTTGCAAGGGACCACGAAATGAACCCATTTCATTGGAAACGAGAGCATCAGATCGCGTTTTTGGTCGCGGTGGTGTTCGGCGGCGGCTTGGCTCAAAACGCGGCTAGCTCAAGGCAAGCAGCTGGGATAACCTGTTATTGAACGGAGGACATTATGGGCAAAAAATTAAAGCAATTGGCAGTTAGACTGACGGCGCTTGAAAAGGTGGTCGCTCGGATTTTATCGAGCAAGCCATCTACCGGTAGAAAGGCCAATAAAAAGAAAGCCAAGAAGGCGGTCGCAAAAATCACCAGAGCTAAGCCCAAGATAACCCGCAAAGTGCATAAGAAGAGTACCGCAGTTTCCGCGCAGGTCGCACCGCTGGCACCGGTCGCCAAACCACAACCAGTGAAACCAGTGGCAGCGCCAGCGCCTCAGAAACCCGCGCGACCATTGGCAACCAGCGTTCAGAGGCCTTTTCCTATACTTAGTACAGGGAAGACCAATTAGCCTCGAAAAAACACCAATTTCCGGATGAAAAACGGCTTGAGAGCGGACTTTTTGGCACTTTTTTATCTCGAAATATTTCGCGGCAGAATTTCGTACCTGGGGTTTCAGCAACGGCCTTAACGCTCACAAATATCGCCGTTATTGCAGTCTTTAGCTGTCTGGGCGGAGCACGGCATATTTTTTGATGATCGCCGACGCGGCGCATTATGCCGTGTCAATTTTGGTTGAACTTGAATTGGGACGTTCCCCGGTCTGTGTAAATATCAACCGACAGTATCTCACCGCACCCCGTCCCGAACGCAGCTTGCTCGCCACGCTTTAGCGTAGCTGGCAGGGGAGTTGCGCCTTGATAGTCCATGTCATTCTCCTCAGGCGCGAATTTCGGGAAGTCACAACCTTTCTCGTTTTGGCGACCATTTATTATGACGCGTTGTATTGTGAAAGCGCTGTCGTCGTCCCCGGTAACGGTCATCACCTTGCCGATTGCTGTTTGGGATGACTGGACCTGCATGTTAGGGGCACCTGCCGTTGGACCAGGAGGGGGTATTGGCGCTGGTGCAGGAACAATGGCAGGTGACTGGGGCGGTGCGACTGCAGGCGCTCGGCTGGCCACCGAGACTTGCTTGTTGGGGCTAGCGCTCTCTGCCGTTGACTGTGCCGGTGCGCTATTGGCCCATTCTTGATTTAAGCTACTTGGATCGATGACGGCTTTCACCACTAAACCAATCACCCAAAGCGCAAGCAGGCCAGCATAAACGCGCCTGGTGGTTCTCTTGATGGGTGTTAATGAGCCACCCTTTGCCCGCCTGTAAACATCGCCGGTCGCCAGGATGATCAGTGATACCCAGAAGGTGAGGATCAAGCAGGTCAGGGTCACCACGACCCATAACCTTCGATAGAAAGGTACATGGCTGGGAATGGATGCGCTGGTAGCAAGAATCGCTGCCTTCTGAGCAGTGAATTCTCCCTCGGTCAGGGCTCCGCTTTCGCGAAGTTTGGTCAGGCGTTCTAGGGCTGAAATCTGACTGTCGTCGCTCATAATAGGTCTCCCGTGTTGTTGATCATAGTTAGAATTATTGGAAGTTTCAATAACGGAATATCCGATTTACTTGGTCTGCCCTCAATGGATTGGGAGGGCCGCCCATGTGGGTGCAGCAACGGGAATACAAGAAGCTTGGAAGCGTTCTATGTGCCGCCAGGGAAGCAGCTGGCATTACCCAACAGGTATTGGCGAAACGCCTCTCCAAACCCCAATCATTTGTATCCAGTTACGAAAGCGGACAGCGCAGATTGGACATGTTGGAATTTCTGCGCATGGCTGCGGCGATTGATGCTGATCCGATCAGACTATTTGCTGAAATTTTGAAGGCTGATCCAAGCTTGAAACCAAAAGCTTCAAAGCGCTAATTGGCGCAGGCATCAATATTCTTCTGCCAACATCAGTGTCAGCACTCGCGTAGTCACATCAGGATCGGCGGCATTGGGTGAGGCGCGGTCAATTGTCTTGTCGTAATAATCGACCTTCCAGAAGATCGTTTCGTCTCCCAGTTCGAATGCCCCAAAATCATGTTCGTGGTGGGGATCATTCGCTTCGTTGAACGCACTATATGCCTGCACCCTTCGCAAAACTTCACCAGTGTCGCAGCGTGTCGAGATTCCGATGGTCACGACGATATGCCCACCTTTGAGAGTGGTCCGAAACAAGTCATTTTGTATCCGGATTTTGTCGGCATCCGTCGTTGCCCCATTTTCTGTGCCCATGACGCCATCACCGCTTGAATGGCAGGATGCCAACGGCAGTCCGCTTGACCGTGAACGGCTTCATGGTTGGAAAGTTGGCCCAGCGGACCGTCAACAGTTTACTGTCCTTTGATACCCCGCTGACCGTGCATTCCCACCAGCCGCCGTCCTTGTTCGAGGTATCCCGGCAAAGGACAATGGTGCCGACCGCGATCTTCGCCCATAGATCGGTACCGGCTGCCGGGGCAGGGGAGGGCTTAGCTGGGGCAGGGGACTGCTTGACCGGGGCAGCGTCAGCCTTGGGATCCTCGATTTCCAATAGCGTGAGAAGCTTTTCGTATACATCGGCGTTCACCAGCGGCATCAAGCCCTTGCCAGATGAATAGATTTTGCCGTCGACCAAGCGCAGAGCGAGCTCGGTTGCCTCATCGGTTTTCGGTCGGCCAATCTTGAGGCCTTGGGCCGCTGCTGCTTTGCGAACGGTCTTTTCATCTGCCACGTCGAATTTGGCGGCCCGTGGCTTTTGGTCAGCGTCCAGTCCAAGGACGACGATGCATGTTTCGGTTTTCATAAATACTCCTGTAACACCGACGAGCGTGATTGCGCGCCGGATTGGCGTGAGCCAATTGATGCCGCGATAGGCGCGGACTGAATGAGGTGGGTGTTAGGCCGTTGTGGCGGTCGTGCTGCGGCCCAGTTTCAACCGGGCGCAGTCGTCAAATAGAATACATTCGTGTTGACGGCAGCGGCGCACGTCGTTGATTCGAACCCCGTTACATTGATCGAATTCTTGCTGGGCGCAAAAGCGCCATACAGCGAACTGTACGAAACGCGGGAAGACTCTGGGGTAGTCCCCATTATAGGCACGCGCGTCAATACGTTCCGCCGCCGCTCGCAAGATGTCAGCACAGCTACCTTCACGCTGACAGCCGGTGCCATATGCATGCTCGGCATCTAGGCCACGCAATATGCCGGTTCTATGAAGCCAGTTATGAACCAAGGTGTCGATTGCGACCATTTGAGCGCCAGTTGTTTTCCAGGTATCCCGTTTTGGATCCCCCGCCAGCAGCAGCATCGCTAGAGTCATATTGAGGACCTTGAACGAAAGTCCGTGAACATGAGCCAACGGTTCAATCAGCGCGTGAACACCAGAGGTATCATTCGCCTCCGCCTGCGCCAGTCTCTGATCTATCCAGGCGACCAGGTCGTTATCGGTCACGTCCCGCATGAAGAGATAAAGGCCGTAGGCAGTTTGATTCAGTGAGCCGTTGCGCAGGTCGAGCCGGGGCAGGGGGCAGCGCCGTGTCAAACTTGGCATGGCACACGAGCCTTTGGCCTTACGATAGCCGCAGCTGTTGAAGTGCCAATAGCTTTGTAGCTTGTCGCATTGTGGCCCTACAGACAGGTCCTGGACGATCTGTCCGGCGGTGGCATTGCCATGGGCATTGATAAAACTAGTGACCACGGCGTCCGACACGCCTTGATAGCTGAAGCAATTCATCAGCCAGTCGAATAGAACCTCGTTATCGTGGTCCTTCACGGCCCGCAAAATGCCTGCTCGGGCCAATTCCCTTCGTGTATCGTTGATGAGATCCCTTGAGCCGGCCACATCACAGACAGTTTTGATGAGTGCGGTTGCTTGGCGAATGTTGAGGCCGGGAGCCTTTGGCACGTGATGCTTTCAAACGATTTTCGAATCAAAGCATACGAAACCGCTCAATAGTCGTGTCAACCGGCAACCTTGGTTGCAATATTGCAATCAGAGCAAATGCACCAACTTGCGCTGTGCATGGCTGTCACCGTCGATGTAACGTTCCGTCGTGACCAGCGACTTGTGTCCAGCGAGTAGTTGAACGTCGCGCAGCGATCCTCCGGCCTGAGGGATAAGGCGCGCCGCCTGCGTAATGAATGTCCGCCGTCCGGAATGGGACGAGCACCCACCGAAGTCGAGCGCGAGGTACAGCGACTTGAACCAGTTGACCAAGCTGTTTGGTCTCATGGCACCACCGCTGCACCGTGATCTGATCACCGGGCCATATATTTGACGCTGACCTCTTTGCAGGGTGACAAGGGCGTGCCGGAGCTCAGGGTGAATCGGAATTCTCCGACCATGCTTCTTTTTTGCAATTCGGTCTTCAAGTTCGATGGTCTGCCCAACCCTGCCGGTGGCGTCGAGAACCATGGACCATTCGAGCTTTGCAATTTCTGCGGCTCTGAGACCGGCCCTGAGGGATAGAAGAATGATAACGCGACTGCGCGATGAATCTTTTCGCCCGCGGACATGCTGCATGAGCGTGTCCATCTGTACGGGCGTGATGGTTTTGGCCTGTCGGCCTGCCATGACGCACCTCCTTCGAGGGTGATTTTGGGATCTTCATGTCGGCCGCGAAAACTTGGTTCTCGCTCGCTGCCGATGGGTGGCCGAATCACGCAGCTTGATTACTATAGCAAGGTCGAATATACTTGTCAAATCAGGTACTTAAGCACAGTTTGAAAATTTACGAAGCCAGAAACGGTGTGTTTTGCAGCGCGTCTATTAAAGCGCATAAGGTATCTAATATTTCTGGAAGTTATTCGGACACGGCCATTTCAGGGTAGCGCCATGGTTGGCAAAGACGATTTCATTGCACGCGGCGAACGCCTGACCAGGATGGTGTGGGAGCGACTTCGGCTGCCGGCATCGCGTCTGTCGCATTCCGGCGAGTCCTATGCCGGTTCGGGAATGGACCGCCCGTTGATGCCACCGCCTGTCTGGCGTCGCTATGCCCCCTATGCAGGCGGATTGATCGTGCTGTTCGGGTTGGCCGCTTGGCTTCTTTGGGGGCAGGGTGGCAACGTTTATCGCGTGCCGATCGACCAGCTGACTGTAGCCACGGTCAATGAAGGTCCGTTCGAGGATTTTGCCGCTGTCCAAGGCACGGTTGCACCGTTCATCACGGATTATCTGACCACGGACCAAGGCGGCACCGTCAAGAAGGTTTTGGTGGAAGACGGCACTGTCGTGAAGGCTGGCCAACCGCTAATCGAGCTCGCCAATGCGGCGCTTGCGCTCCAGGAGGCCACCCAAGAGGTGGACACTTCCAGGCAAATGAGCGACCTACAGAATACCGAATTGCAACTCGAACAAACGAGTTTGCAATATCAGAAGGACGTGCTGGATATCGAATATCAGGTGGAGAAGCTCAAGGACCAACTCGCCCGCGACAAAGTCCTAAATGATGGTGGAGCGATCGCGCCAGCCACCTATCTGCAGGAAGTGGCCCAATATAATTATGAGCTGAAGCTGAAAGACGCCACCATCGCCTCGCACGCAGCCGAGCAGAAATTGCATGACCAGCAATTAAGCCAGCTGCGGGTCACGCTGGCGCGATTGAACGCCAATCTTGCCGCCGCGCGCGCCAGCCTGGATGCGCTGACAATCCGGGCTCCAATGGACGGGCAATTGAACGCGCTGGATGCCGAAGTGGGCCAGTCCAAGGCGCAGGGCGCGGTACTAGGTCAGGTTGCTTCGCGCGACCGTTTCAAGCTGACCGCCCAGGTCGACGAATTTTATCTGAGCAGGACAGCGCCCGGACAGGAAGCGCTGATGACCGTCGATGGCCGCGATTACAGCGCAAGGGTGGCGAAGGTATATCCGCAAGTGGCAAACGGCACGTTCAAAGTGGACCTGACTTTTTCCGGCGCCGCCCCAGCGGGCATCCACAACGGCCAGGCGATCGATATAAAATTGGAACTGGGCGGCGGCACCGCGAACGCGGTGGTGCTGCCAAACGGTTCTTTCTATCAGGACACCGGCGGTAACTGGGTGTTTGTCCTGGCGCCGGACGGCCGTTCTGCGATTCGCCGCAATGTGCGCCTGGGCCGGCGCAATCCCCAATATGTCGAAGTGCTGGAGGGGCTGAATCCGGGTGAGCGCGTCATCGTCTCCAGCTATCAGGCCTTCGAGAAGATGGATCGCGTTGAATTCGAACAATCGTCAGGCACCAGTTCCTGACCGGGGAGGCAAGCGTGATCACCCTCAAGCGTCTGAGCAAGGTCTATCGCACCACCGAGGTGGAGACCACGGCCCTGCGCGACATCAATCTCAAGGTCGAGCCGGGCGAGTTCGTGGCCGTGATGGGACCGTCGGGCTGCGGCAAATCCACTTTTCTCAACATTGTCGGCATGCTGGATGCGCCCAGTGGCGGCGAGTACTGGTTCGGCGACACCAATATCGCGGGCTTTAGCGAGGCCCAGCTTTCCGAGTTACGCAAGAATTCCATCGGCTTTGTGTTCCAGAGCTATAATCTGATCGACGAATTGAATGTTTCGGAAAATGTCGAGCTGGCGCTGCTGTATCACCAGGATATCGCGCCGGGGGAGCGCAAAAGCCGCGTGCGCGAGGCGCTCGAGCGCATGAAGGTCGCCCATCGCGCCCGCCACATGCCGCAGCAATTGTCAGGCGGCCAGCAGCAGCGCGTGGCGATCGCGCGCGCCGTGGTGGCCCGGCCCAAACTCATTCTCGCCGACGAACCGACCGGCAACCTCGATACCGCCAATGGCGAAGAGGTCATGCAGCTTCTGACCCAGTTGAACAAGGAAGGCACGACCATCGTCATGGTCACGCACTCGCATTTTCACGCCGAGTATGCCCACCGCATCGTCAATCTGCTCGACGGCGCCATCGTCACCGAAAACGCCAAACAACTAGTCTGAAGGAACCCGGCAATGATCCGGAACTACCTGGTCACGGCGATGCGCAATTTCGCGCGGCACAAGCTTTACAGTTTTATCAACATTGCCGGGCTGGCGGTGGGGTTGGCCTGCGCCATTTTCATCATCCTCTACCTGAATGACGAGCTCTCATACGACAAATGGATACCCGACAGCCAAAATATCTATCGCATTGAATCAAAATTCTTTGCTCCCGGCGGCCAGCCCCGGTTTTTCTCCGTGGTGCCGTTTCCCGTGCTCGTCGCAATGCAGGCGCAGATTCCGCAAGTTGTGGCGGAGACCCATCTGATTCCGGAAGACATGACGGCCAAGATTGGCGACCGGCTGTTTCCGGCAAACGTGGCGGTGGTGGATCCGAATTTCCTCCAGGTCATCAAACTACCCCTGGTCAAAGGCGATCCGGCGCGCGTCCTGGCCCAGCCGGATTCGGTGGTCTTGTCTGAAACCACCGCGAAAAAATTCTTCGGCAATGCTGATCCAATCGGCAAGACCGTCATCGTGGGTGACACTCATCCGTTGACCGTCACGGGCTTGCTGCGCGACCTGCCCCACAACACCCAACTGATCGCCGACCTGATGATGCCCAATACTTCAAAGGCCGACACCATGGACCAGCGGGGAAAAGAGTCTTGGCTGAATGTCGAGGGCTGGGGTTATGTCAAATTCGCGCCGGGCACCGACATAAGCAGCATGGGTCCAAAGCTTACGGCCATCACCGACAAGGGCATTGACGCGAAAAAACAGGTAAACGTCAATATTCCCGGCAGTGATCTTCTCCACCTCTATCTCACACCCTTCCGCGACGTCCATGTCGCGGCATTTGGCGAGACGGAGCCGGGCAACTGGGCCATGATCTACGGCTTTGCAGCCATCGCCGCCCTGATCCTTTTGATTGCCTGCTTTAATTTTATGAACCTGGCCACGGCGCGGGCGATGATACGGGCGCGCGAAGTCTCGCTGCGCAAGGTGATGGGTGCGACGCGGCGGCAGTTGATGGTGCAGTTCCTGGGCGAGTCGCTGATGACGGCGCTGATCGCGCTGATCCTGGCGCTGATGCTGGTCAAGCTTTTGCTGCCGGCCTATGACACGTTTCTGACCCGCCCCATTACATTCAACTTGCTGGGCGACTGGCCGCTGAGCCTGGTGGCGCTGCTCATCGCAGTGGCGGCCGGTTTGGTCGGCGGCATCTATCCGGCCCTGATCCTGTCGGGCTTCCGGCCAGCAGCGACCCTAGGGACCAGCAATTCCGGCATGAGCGGTTCGGGCCTGCTGCGCACAACGCTTGTTGTGCTGCAATTCTCCATTTCCATCGGGCTTGGCATTGCGACCATCGTGGTGTTCGCGCAAATTCATTACGCCCAGCAGGTGAATATCGGTTTCGACCGCCACAATCTCGTGGTAATTTCCGGCACCGGGCCGCTGACTCCCACGGCGCGCTACAGCATGCAGCAGACGCTGGCCGCCGATCCGGCGATCGCCGGCGTCGCCGCCTCCAACATGACGCCCTTCAGCGGCGGCATCCTAGTAACAGAATTCAAGGTGCCGGGAAGCGGACAGCAATACACTTTGCGCAACGTCAATATTGACCCGGATTTTGCGCGCGTATGGGGCATGAAGCTTCTGGCGGGGCGCAATTTTTCGCGAACGCGGGGAGAGGATATTGTCCCCGCCGCCGACGCAATCGACGCCAATACCCACATCAATATCGTGATCACCGAAGCCGCGGCGCGGCAATTCGGCTTTACCCTGTCCGATGCGGTGGGCAAAACCATCAGCGCTGCCTTTGGCGGCCCGGGCAAATCCGTGAGCGCCACTATTGTGGGGGTTGTCGGCGACACAAATTTCGACGGCATGCAGGCCGAGATGCAACCGGTCATTTTCTTTTACCGCCCGCAAGGCGTGGGGACTCTGTCGGTGCGGATTAAGCCGGGGCAGATGCAGCCGGCGCTGACGGCCATAGACCGAATCTGGCGCCAGTTCGTGCCCACTCACACGATCCGCCGGCAATTTGAGGACGAGAGTTTCGACAAGCTATTTGCGGCGGATGAAAAGCAGGCCGCGATCTTTGCCGTGTTCGTGGGAGTGGCCATTTTCATCGCCTGTCTGGGCCTGTTCGGGCTGGCCGCCTTCACCGCCGAGCGCCGGACTAGGGAGATTGGCATCCGTAAAGTCTTTGGGGCGCGGACGCGCGATATTGTACGGCTGCTGTTGTGGCAGTTCTCGATTCCGGTGCTGATCGCCAATGTCATCGCCTGGCCAGTGGCGTGGTTCTATCTGCACCATTGGCTGCAAACCTATGCCTACCGGATTGACCTCAATCCGCTTTATTTTCTGGCCGCCAGTGCTATTACGCTCGCGATTGCGTGGGCCACTGTCATTGCCCATGCGATGCGCGTCGCGCGGGCTAATCCCATTCACGCACTGCGATATGAGTAGAAAACATTGGCCGAATGACCGCTTTTGACCCAAAGCGGCCATTCCCCCCGGAGGAGCTCTCCGGGGTAAAGGGGAAGCGCAGAAAGGTTACACCTCTGGACCAGTCAAAAACTGGTTCTGGAGTGTAATGCTATTTGGATTGTTGGACTGACTGGGTGAACGTCCGCTTTTGACTGCCAATAGCAGACATCGCTTCGCCATTTGCGGGCAAGCAATCGCGCCCTTGGAGGCGGCAAATTCGGCATCACGGCATAGGCCCGAAACCCAGTGGGCCAATCTTGCCATCTGGCGCGATGGCGATTATCCACCGTGATTTTTGATGTTCGAAATCAACTTCGTAAACATCGGCATTTTGGGGTGTCACCGTGAGGAACGTCACAGATTGCAATGATCCCCAATCCTCAATCCGTTTTTCCGCAGTTTCAGCGGTGGCTCGGACGGCGGTAGCCAGATTTGGCGTCAGTTCATCATATATCGGCGTTTTGGCCTGCATACTCGCGATGAATTTTCGCAGTGCCGCCTCCGTACCAGGGCTGGGCTGCTTGGCGGCGATGCGGGCCTGTCGTGCGGCATCCGCCTTGGCTTGTTCCGCATCATCGGCATCTTTGATGGGTTTCTGCTGCGCAAAATAAGCGGGTGTCAAACGCGCTAAGTCGACCAGCCCAAGGCTGTTAGAGCTGAAATTCGTCACCAGCAAAGTCTCACCATCTGCCGTGACATAAAGTTCGCGCGGGAAAAGACCCGCCGGAACATTGCCGATTAGCTTGGAAGTAGCGGGGTCGATCACCGACAGCCATTCACCTTTGCGACCCGCCTGTGCGAAACGGTTGGAATCGGCGGTAACGACATTCTGGCCCGCTACCGCGACACCAACCGGCGACTTGCCCGCGATCACGGTCGCAATCGAAGCGTGGTCGGCATCGGTGACCAGCTTGGCGGTGTCGAAGACCATAAGGGAATCTGCGCCACGGGCGGTGACGAAAGCGCGGGAGCCATCTTTGGACAACGCTACCCGCACAGGGTCGCAACCGCTTGGCACCTTGGCAAGAACGGCTCCGGCGGGATCCCTTGCCGCTCGCGCCACATCCACGACCGTCAGCAGACCTTGAGGCGTGGTACCGCCGCTGCCGCCCTCACCGGGACACGTTGCTGGCATGCTACCCGGTTGGGCAATCTCGCTAGTTGTATAAAGTCTGCGGCCATCGGGCGAAAATACTAACCCGACGGGAGCAATACCGACCGAAATGCGGCCTATCAAATTTGTGTCGCCGCCGCGCAGCTTCGCCAAGTCGTACACCGTGACCGAGGCCGTGCCTTCGTCGCTGACAAAGAGCACTTTATCGTCGGGCGAAATGGCGACATAGATACTTCCAGCCTGTCCTTGCGGCCCCGCCTCATGTGGATCCGTCGCATTAGCGACTGGCTTGCCATCTCCCGCCACCAGCCGGTCGGCATCGAGCAGCAATACGCCGCTACCGTTTGATACCGCCAGAAATTTGCCGTCATGGCTGAGCGCCATGCCGCCCACGGCGCCCTGACTTGGAATCGGAATATCGTGCGCCAGGATCACCTTGCCGCCCGCGCGGCTTAGAACGGCAATGTGCCCCGGCGTGGTCCGATCCTGCTGCGAGTTCATGGATACGAAAATCGTGCAGCCATCGTTTGTCGGGATTGCCGCAAAGGGCGCGCCTGGCAAGCTTACGGTACTGACGATATCCGTGGCAGGTGCGTTACAGGTTTGTGCCTGCGCAGGAGAGGATACCATCAAGACAACCGGAAAAGTAATTGCCTGAAACCCGGCGGCGATCTTTATGCGCACCGGTAACAGGCTGAAACAATTCATTTGCGTCTCCTGATTTTATAAATCCGCCCTTATCGCAGCGTTCGAATAATCCTCCAGACCGGGTCTATAGGACCACGTGCCTCATAAAGCGGGCGTCGCGGCGATTATCCACGTTTAATCGACCGCTTCATTCCACCTTTTGGAAGTTAAGCAAATTCAGTTTTCCATCGGCATCGGGAGCCTCGATGTGCCACCGAAGCTTCCCATGCTGGAAAGTCGCCAGATACACATCCGTTTCCCTCGGGCCGCCGCCTTCAAAGGCAAGGGATTGAAGAGCGCCCAACGATTTGTAGATCGATATTTGGTTGGGCCATTGCTGCCGGGCGGCATTCGACAGGAACGGTCCCATATCTTCATAATTCGGCGTCCCATTCAGGACCGCCGCGATATATCGGCGCAGCCATGCTTCCGTGCCCGGATGCTGGGGCGCATGTGGCACCGCGGCGTCGGTGTGGAGGATGCCAAGAAGCTTGCCATTCGTCAGAGGCTGGGCTTGGACGGTTTCCGTGCCATTGGCGAATGTCACGTGGTAAACGTCCCAGCCTCTTGCGTTGACCTTCTGGAAGGTGATGGCTTGCACGGCGCCTAGACTTTTCGCAGTCGCGCTAAGCGCCTGCCATTGTTGCTGGGTTGCGTTCTGCAAGGGCGGCGCCATGATCTCCAATGCCGGATTGCCGGTAAAACTACCGTCCAGTTCGCGCCGTATCGCTGCCTCCAGGCCTGGGCTTGGGCCGTTGCCGTCGCGCTTTATCGCCGGTCCGAAACCCAGCACGGGCCCGACCTTGCCGTCGGGCTGCAACGGCCCGATGGTCCAAACCGTCAACTGCTTCTCAAACTCGACCGAATAGACATCATTGCCATTCTCGTTTTCCCGGAAGGTAATTGATTTCAAGGCGCCCCATCTCTGAACGGGCTGGCCATTTACGCTTTGGCTGCGTGCCGCCTCCGCTAGACTGGGGACCATTACGTCATAGTCCGGCTGGCCTTTCTCCATGCTCTCGATTT
>Ga0206798_1031_pt1 | contig 30608 bp, 27 predicted proteins | sample Alteio_BWOrgCont_66_FD_152893 | JGI IMG/M metagenome (GOLD analysis project Ga0206798, IMG submission 152893) | Enriched cells from forest soil in Barre Woods Harvard Forest LTER site, Petersham, Massachusetts, United States -... | ecosystem: Environmental > Terrestrial > Soil > Temperate forest >...
GGATGATAGCAGACGCGCGGTCACGCCTTCTCTACGGCGAATTCGGCTTTGACTGCTGTAGCGGCGCGTTGGCTCTTCTTGCGAGAATTCGTTGAAACAGCGCGTGTCTGCCTGGCCTGTCGATTTGCTTTCTTACGTTCCCGGTCAACTTCCTCGAAAAACTTATCAAGCGGAATATCGGTGGACTTGGCTCCGAGGCGCGCTGAAAACTTCTTCCACAGATCCTCAGGTAGTTCGTGACGCGCCACACTTACGGCGGGCGAAAGCACCGCGCGGTCGCCGACGATCTCAAGCAAAAGATCGTCTCCCTGGTGAAGCGAGAGCAGTTCCATGGCTTTGCTGGGAATAGTGACCTGGCGCTTTGCGCCGATTGGCAGCTTGAACTGTGTAGTGGCCATCGCATCAACCTCCGGCAGGTAAAGTGTATCAGATTGGAGGATTTTCCGCCAATCCTCCAATCTGCCATTCGCAGGATAACTCAACCTATTGGCCCAGCTCGATAATCCTTTCCATGAGCTGCAAAAAGAAACCCACCACCAGCATCAGGCACCCGGCAAGCGCCCAACGTACGGAGACAACTGCGCCCCTCCATTCCTCGTCGGTGAGGTTCAGCCCGGCAAACCTGCGCCGGAACTCCTCGTCGGTCCGCTGCTTCCGCAGTTCCATGAGCCGCAACAGGGCGTCGCGGGAGAGGATGACCCCGCCCACAAAGGTAAGCAAGTCGGCGAGGATGCCGATGGCCAGACGATGAGCCTCAATCCAATGCATGCCAGCATCTTACGACAGGCCGGGAGACTGGCGCGGGTCGCGGCAAGGTCCCTCGCCCTGCGCGAACGTTGCAGACGGCACAAACGTCTATAGTGTGAAGTTACTGATACCCTTAGGTTAGAGCAGATAGGAACGGGCGGCGAGCGCCCTTTTGACGGGGGTCAACCGCAGATTACTTATGGCAGAGTTCGTCATCAAGCTGGCAGACGAGCGCGGCCGGGTGCAGGAACAGGTGCACACGGCAGCCTCAGTGGAAGAACTGCGCCTCCGGTTTGCGCATGCCGGCTACCACGTCTATTCCATCAAGTCGCGCGGTGGGTTTGGCAGCCGCCGCAAGAAGGTAAAGCTTGAGCCCTTCCTCATCTTCAACCAGCAATTCCTTACCCTCATTCGCGCCGGCCTGCCGATTCTCAGCTCGCTTGAAATGCTCGGCAAAATCCAGAAGAATACAAACTTTGCCGGCCAGCTCGACAACGTGTCGGCGCGCGTAAAGACCGGCGAGTCGCTTTCAAATGCCTTCGACGCGCAAGGCGGATTCCCGGTGATGTACACCACTACCCTGCTCGCCGGCGAGCGGTCCGGCAATCTGCAGGAGGTGCTGGAGCGGTACGTGAGCTTCCAGCGCGTTGCACTCACGCTCAGGAAGAAGCTGGTGGGCTCGCTCATCTACCCCGGCGTGCTGCTCACGCTGGTGTGCGGCCTTATGACCTTCATGTTTACGGTAGTGGTGCCCCAGTTTGCCTCGCTTTACGACCAAATGGGCTCCAAGCTGCCTGCCATGACCGTAGATCTGCTGACATTCGGAAAATGGATGCAGCACAACATTGTCTATCTGCTGTTGGGGCTGGTGGCGGGGGGAACGGCTTTCTACCGGTTCTCGCTCACCGAGCGTGGGCGCGATTTCGTAGACACTGTTCGCGTGGGCATGCCGGTATTTGGCAAAATCTGGCTCAAGTATCAGGTGGCTTTGTTTTCAAGAACACTTTCAACCCTACTCACGGGCGGATTGCCACTTGTCCCCTCGCTTGAGACCGCCGCGCGATCCATCTCATCGCGAAAAGTTTCAAAGGCCGTCACCTCGTCGATAACCACGGTGCGCGAGGGCAAAAGCCTGGCCGATTCGCTTTCGAAAACCGGCGTGTTTCCGCTGCTCGCCACCGACATGATCACGGTAGGCGAGCAGACGGGCGCGCTGCCCGCAATGCTGAATTCCGTCTCAGAGTTTTTTGAGGAAGATGTAGCCACAGCGCTGGCCGCGGCCCTGTCGCTCATTGAGCCGGCGATCCTCATCATCATGGGTATCGTCGTAGTCTTTATTCTTATCTCGCTGTACCTGCCCATCTTCTCGCTGGGCCAAACCGGAGGATAAAAAAGCAATGGCCGATGCAAATCTAATTACGCTTCCGGTACCCATGGCAATGGACGAACGCGGCCAGGCTGAGTCGCTGGCGCGGCGCTATCATGCCGAATTTGTCGACCTGAAAAACTTCAAAATTCAGCACGACCTGCTGCGCACAGTGCCCGTGGAACTGATGTTCCGCTACAACTTTGTGCCTATTGAGCAGCAGGCCGACGCGCTGGTGATCGCGGTCAGCGATCCCTCGCGGCTCATGATTCTGGATGAGATTGCCGGCCTGCTGGGCCAGCGTATTCATGCGCGCGTGGCCACTCTCTCGCAGATTACCGATCTACTGAAGAAAACCGAGCAAAGCCAGCGAGTACTCGACGAAGCCAGCGAAGGCCTCACCTTTGACGTGTTGAACGGCGAAGAAAACGCCGACGAAAACATCTCGATTGAAAAGCTCACCAGCGAAGAAGACATCAGCCCCATCATCCGGCTGGTGGATACCACCATCTTCACCGCTCTCGAGCGCCGCGCATCCGACATTCACATTGAGACCAACGACGACTCGGTGATTGTGAAGTACCGCATCGACGGCGTGCTGCAAGCCGCCATGGCGCCCATCGCGCGCGAGCATCACTCCACAATTCTGAGCCGAATCAAGATCATGAGCGAGCTCGACATCGCCGAGCGCCGTGTGCCGCAGGACGGCCGTTTCCGCGTGCGATACAAGGGCCGTCTCATTGACTTCCGCGTTTCAATTATGCCCACCGTGCATGGCGAAAATGCTGTGCTGCGCGTGCTCGACAAAGAGTCGATGAGCGAAAAGTTCAAGAACCTCACGCTCAACGTGGTGGGATTCGCCGAAGAAGATCTGCGCAAGTTCAGAAGGTACATTCGCGAGCCGTACGGCATGGTGCTGGTAACCGGTCCCACAGGATCCGGCAAAACCACCACTCTCTACGCGGCGCTCAACGAAATCAAGAGCGACGAAGACAAGATCATTACTATCGAGGACCCCGTCGAGTACCAGATCCGAGGCATCACGCAGATTCCGGTGAATGAAAAAAAGGGTCTGACATTTGCGCGAGGCCTGCGTTCAATCCTGCGTCACGACCCTGACAAGATTCTCGTCGGCGAAATCCGTGACCAGGAAACGGCGCAGATCGCCATCAACTCCGCGCTCACCGGCCACCTTGTATTTACCACCGTCCACGCCAACAACGTGGTCGACGTGCTGGGCCGTTTCCTGAACATGGGCGTTGAGGCGTACAACTTTGTTTCGGCACTCAACTGCATACTGGCGCAGCGGTTGGTGCGAACCATTTGCGATTATTGCGCTCACGACGTGCACTACACCGATGAGGAACTGTTGATCAGCGGTCTCGATCCTGAAGAGTGGCGCAATTTCAATTTTCGCGAGGGCGCGGGCTGCATGGAATGCGGCGGAACCGGCTACCGCGGAAGAACCGCGATCCACGAACTGCTCGATCTCACCGACACCATTCGCGAGATTATTCTCGAGAAAAAACCAACGTCTGAGATTCGAAAACAAGCTCAAAAAGAAGGCATGACGTTTTTGCGCGAGTCGGCGATTGACCGCGTGCGCCGTGGGCTGACCACGCTGAAGGAAATCAACAAGGTAACGTTCATTGAGGCGTCGAGGTAAAGCAGCTTCTAGCTAAGCTTTTAGCATTTAGCTTGTTTTGAGAATAATCGGTCGTCGAGGTAAGAGCGCCGGCAATCGCGCCGTAGGCGCAGTGGATGTTAGCCCCGCGCTTTAGCGTGGGGAAAGATCATGCAACACCTTTCCGGAGTCCCGTAGGGACGGCGGAAGGAAATTTCATTAACGGGGGCCAGATCCCCCGGCGGAACGAAAGACAAAACGAATGAGTTCGATATTAGATAAGGCGAAGTTGAAAATCGAAACCGGCGGCCGGCCGCCGGCGGCAGTTGAGATATCGCCGGAAGGCGTACTGGCTGCGGCAATGCCCGCAGCGGGCGGAACGCCTGTCTACGCCTTCGAGCCTTTGCCTGAAGGATTCGTAGTGCCGGGCATCGAGGAAACAAATCTTCGCGCGCCCGACGCTCTGGCAAACGCCATCCGTGCCGCGCTCGACCAGGTTTCGCCGCGGATACGTACCGTCACTTTGATTGTTCCCGATACGCTGGTCCGGGTGTTCATGCTCGACTTTGATACCTTGCCTGCCAAGACTGCCGATGTGCTTCCCATGATGCGTTTCCGGCTGCGCAAAATGGTGCCATTCGACGTTGAGCAGGCGGCAGTGAGTTACCAGATCCTGAGCCAGACCAAGGACCAAACCAAGGTGCTGGCCGCCATTATCCCCGGCCCGGTGCTCGCCGAATATGAAGCCGCTGTAAGGGCCGCGGGGTATGAACCAGGCGCGGTGCTTCCCTCGAGCCTTGCGGCCATTGAAACCGTGGATACCATGGAGGCGGTACTTGCCGCCGTGCTGAGCTCACGCGGCATTACAACCCTGATTGCGAACGGGCAGGAACTGCTGCTCTACCGCAACCTTGAGCTGCCGCTGGACGCCGCCGAACGGGCGCGCGAAATTGAGCGCACAGTCGCCGTAGCCACTGCCTATTATGAAGACCGGCTGGGAGCGCGGCCGGAGAAAATCTACTACGCCGGCAATCGCGATGCAGCGGAGTTTGCCTCATGGCTTGGCGAAACCGAGTTGCTTGTTCAAGAGCTCACGCCCAGGCCTGAGTCGGGAGCGATGACTTCGCTTGGGGACAGCAGCATTGCCGGAGTAACCGGCGCGCTGGCGGGAGCAAGAGCGTGAGAATCACACTAAATCTCGCCACTCGGCCGTTTGTCGACGTTGGACCTGCGAAGAAGTTGTTGCGCATCGGCATCATTGCGCTGGCCATGGTTTCGTTGGCTGGGCTCGGGGCCTTGCACTTTGTACACAGCAAAGCTCAGGCGGCGCGGGCGCGCGAGCACTCTCTCGACAGCGCACTTGCGAAAATCGATAGCGAGCGCGCCGGCTACGAGGCCATGATGGCCCAGCCGAAAAATGCCGAATTCATGACCGAAGTAGACGAGCTGAACGAACTGTTCGAAGAAAAAGCATTCAGTTGGACGATGGCGATGGAGAGTCTTGAAACTGAGTTGCCGGGCGGCGTGCAGGTTACGCAGATTGAACCGCAGCGCGGCAAAGACGGCAAAATCACTCTCCATCTGCGCGTGGCGGGGCCGCACAACCTGTCAGACGACCTGGTTAAAAACCTGGAGAGATCCAGGCGGTTCCATTTGCCGCGAATCGTTGGCGAAGAAGCGGAATCAGCCAACACTGCCAACACCAAGAACATTGAGCCCGTAAGCACATCGAACCGGTTCAACTTCGATCTGCAGGCGGAGTACGTTCCACCCACCGAAGATGAACTGGCCGCCGAAAAAAGAAAATTCAAAGCGGTCGAGCGAGAGAGCATAACTCAGATGCCTACGCCCTCGGTTGCTCCGCAGCCTGCGATGCGCAACCCGGTGTTGCCGTTACATCAACCTCCAACGAGAGGACCCCGCCCAGGCGTGGGCAGGCTAATGCCTCCCGATCAGCAGGGCCAGCGCGCACCCTACACTGGAGGTCCGCAATGAACACCGAACGCGCATATACGTGGCGTGAACGGCTGACCGCGCCTCTTACGTGGTACTACGTGGTCTTCGCGGTGCTGCTTGTAGTTGCCGTGGGGCTTGCCGTGCGCGTGGGTTTGGACTGGGCGGCGATCGACACGCATGCATCCGAGGTACTGGCCGAGAAGCAGGTTCAACTGCGCGCGCTCGACATCAAGACCTCTCCTCTGCGCGGCCTCGACAAACGCGTCGAAGATTCGCGGTCGCAGAAAACCGCGTTCATGGACAAGCGCATTTCGCCGGATTACTCCACCATCTCAACACGAGTGCTGGCGCTGGGCGTGGATTCGGGAGTGCGCCTCACGCGGCTTGAATATTCACCGGGCGCGCCGGGAACCGATCTCACCGAAATCCAGATGGATGCGGGAATCACCGGATCGTATCCGCAGATCATGAAGTTCATCAACAGCCTTGAGCGCGATCAAATCTTCTTTCTCATCCGCGCCATGTCGCTCACCGGTCAACAGGGTGGAATGGTAAGCCTGCGCCTGCGGCTGTCAACGTGGCTGCGGCCGGCCGATGTGCCTCCCGCGCCTGCCGCGGCCGAACCCGGAACGACCACCGCGCAGCAGCCCGTATCCAAGGAGGGCGAATAATCATGGCCCTCGAAATGGGAAATGCGAGCAAGGGAAAGATCGCACTGGTTGGGACGCTCATTGTTCTGGCCGTGGGCGGCGTGGCTTTTGAGCTTTACAACCAGCTTTCCACGCCCTCAGCGTCACAGTCGAGATCTGCAGCGGTGCGGCCTGCAACCGCAAGCAAAAGCGCAACCGCGAGCCCCTCGGCGAAGCAAGGCACGCAGAAGACGGCGGCCGGAGGCGATGAGGCAAAGAAGCTGTCGAATCCGGGAATCGATCCCACCATTCACTTCGGCCTGCTGGCGCAGAGTGAAGATGTGCAGTACGCGGGCACCGGCAGAAATATCTTCTCAGCCGAGTCCGCGCCGATAAGGATCGAGGAACCGTTAAAGACCGCGCGCAATAATGTCGGCCCATCGGTTCCGACGGTAACTCCACCGCCCGAGGCGCCCAGGGCCCCCGCGATTGATTTGAAGTACTTCGGATTCAGCCAGGGCAAAGACAAAGCGATGGTGGCTTTTTTGGTCCATGGCGACGATATATTCATGGCCACAATGGGGCAGATTGTCGACCACCGTTACAAGGTGGGCGCCATAAAGCCAACCTCAGTTGAAGTCACCGATATGAGCTATAACAATACGCAGACGCTGCCCCTTACGGGAAACTAACGTAGCAACGCAATGATCCAAATCATGAATAACGGCGCGCACAATTCGGAGCAATCTGGCAGGCCCGATTCACCGCGCCTGTCGCAGCGCAAACCGTCAGAAGACGGGTTCACCATGCTGACCGTCATCTTTCTGCTGGCGATTCTCACCGTCTGGATGTCGGTCGCGGTGCCCAAAATGACGCGCTCCATCCAGCGTGACCACGAAGTGGAAACCATGCATCGCGGCAAGCAGTACATCCGCGCGGTGCAGCTTTATTACCGCAAGTTCCATGCCTATCCGCCTAACATGGACGCACTGGTAAAAACCAACGAGATCCGCTTCCTGCGCAAGAAATATATTGACCCCATGACCGGCAAGGAAGACTGGAAACCGCTCATGTTCGGGCAGAACAAACAGCCAATCGTGTTCGGATTCTTCGGCCAGCCAATGATGACGGGCAGCTCGATAGCCGGCATTGGTGGCAGCGGCGGCCCAGGCATGGGCGGCGTGCCCGGACTTGGCGGCGCAGGGGGCGGCGGCGGATCGCAGTGCGCCACTGGCACGCTGGCGTCAGTCTTCACGTGCCAGCAGGGCGGCGCGACGCCGACATCGCCAACAGCCCCGGGCACAACCGGTACAGGCACATCGAGCGGAGCTACGGGCACTGATGCCAGCGGCGGAACAGGAACGGGCGGTGTCGATGCCAACGGGAACCCAGTCGCCGGATCAGACAGCACCGGCTTGGCCAGCACAGGGTCCACTGCGGGACAGACCTTTGGCGGAGCGGGCATTATCGGCGTAATTCCCGCGAGCCCCAAGCAGTCAATACTGGTCTACAAGAAGATGACTCACTACAACGCGTGGGAGTTTGACTATGACCCCGCGATGGAAACAATGATGCAGGGCGGAAACACCGGCATGATCGGCACTCCGGCCAGCGGCTTGTCGAGCCCGATCGGGGGCACTGGAGCCGGATCGACCACCACCACGTTTGGCGGTGGACAAACAAGCGGCACGCCATTCGGCGGCGGCCCGGGCTCTTCCCAGCCACCCGCACCCACAAGCCCGCAACAGTAACGCAAAGACCGCGGTACAAAGCCAGCTCTGAGTCACCGACAATTGCTGTCCGGCCCGGAGGGAACAATATCCGAGCGGGTTCCACCGTGCGTCAAGGTCAAAGAATCGATACTCCAGCTTCCATGGGCCTTTGTTGCTCGTTCGCTGAGCCTTCCGTTCCCTGCCGGACCTCTGATTGAATAACTCAATTGCGCCGAGCCATCGGTCGAGGATTCATCAATGCTCCCAGATAGAAATGAACCGGGTTTTAGCGGTAATCCCAACGCATTGACTACGCAAGGTGAATTCTGTGCAGCAGCCAAACTTATTTTGTATGGCGTCGAAGCTCGCATCTCTGCATCTATCGCAAGGAAAAGCGGAACGATGAAGAAAACGCAAAGTGAAGCTGCAACGAGGAAACCGACACCGAGCTTACCTCGCTTCGAGAATCCTGGTGGTTCGATCCACTCGCCCGCCGGACTGTAACTACTCCAAGCTCCGAAAGCGTAGCGAACTCTTGGTCGCATTAGATACCAGGCTATCCATCCGAACTCCACAAGCGCGGCGCCGAATATGATGAGCCCGTACGCAATCGACCCTACAAATACGACCTCAAGTACGACAACGACCGCAGCGGATGCAACAATACCGAAAATCGATAGGCCCAGCACCGCCTTGCGGGCCCAGTTCTTCAGTTTCCAAAGACCAAATCCAATGATTGCGTACGCCACATATAAGAGGAACCAAATAGAATTCAGAACGATAGAGAGAGATCTGATCCAGTGCTCGGAGTGGATTACCGGAGCTAGAACGAGGCGCCATAATTGAGAAGCGCCACCGGTAAGGGCCACGATGGGGAAGATCAGGATTCCGCAGCCAATCCACAGGAACATGATGGCAAGCAGCGTGACGCCAATTGGCCTTTTTCTTTGGGAAGACATATCGGATGCAAGAATACACGTCGCGGCGCATCGGCCACTCAAGGGTGGGAATTAGACCAAACGCAAAAAGCCTGCCCGGTTCGGGGCAGGCTTTTGACCGGTGTTCAAGATGCTCGAATGAAAATTACACGCTGAACGAAGAACCGCAGCCGCAGGTCGACTTCACCTGGGGATTCTCGAACTTGAAGCCGGCGGCTTCAAGCGTTTCCACGTAATCAACAATGCATCCGTTCAGATACATCAGCGACGTGGCGTCAATAAACACCTTCAGGTCGTCGAAGCTGAAGACCTTGTCCATCATGCCGCTCTGGTTCTCGAAGGCCATCGAGTACTGGAAGCCCGAGCAGCCTCCGCCAACCACACCAATGCGCAGACCGGCGGGAAGCGGATCCTGCGTTGCCATGATCTCGCGAACCTTGGCCACAGCCTGAGGCGTGAGCGTGAGCGGCGCTTTCTTCGTGGTTTCCTGTTCGAGCGGCGCAGAATGTTCGGTCGGCGTAGTAGTTGCGGTAGCCATAGTCTCTCCCCTTGTCTTGAACTGACGGTCTGAGTAAATCTGAATGCCGTTCCTTAAGAGTATCTGTGACCTGAGTCACCATGCAAGCCCGAATACGGCAATCTTACCGTTATTTGATGCCTTGAAGAGTTCCCTGGTCGCAGAATCGCGGCCCTCCAAAGCGCTGAAAATACATCGTCAGATCAGTCATTTACCTGAAAAGTGTGCGAAAAGACAACTTGGAGAGGGACAACGAAACAGAAACGGGACTATTATGGTCAACCGGATGGCCCCCTGCCCTCGGGTCTGGGACGGAAAATCCAAACGCAGACCCGGGCGCTCGGGGCCTTCGCAAGGTTCCGGGAGGTGGGTTATGACGTTTGCTCCAGTCATGTGGACGGCCTGGGCGGCTCTCGTTGTGGTAATGGCCGCGCTCTATATTTACCGATCGAATCTGACCCGCGACGAAGAGGACCAGATATTTCTGGACGACTCTTTCGACCACGAGAAGGCTGCGCAAGCTGCGATCGTGGCCAGGGTGCAAAAAATTGAGCCCATGGTAAAGACGGCGCGGTGGCTGGTGGCGGCAATGACGGCCGTGGTGCTGGTTTACTACGTGCGCGACATTCTGGTGCACCTGAACGTAATCGGCTAAGAAAGCCCGGGCTGAGGTTCGGCCCACAGAAGCCTGGAAGCGGCTTTGAGCCGGATTTTGTGCGATATCCGGCGCAGTCAGCGCGCTTGTGCCTTAAAAGGGCGCGCAGGTTCGGCCGCCGTGCTCCGCGGCCGCTGCATGTTGTGCAAGAAAAAGCTTCGCTCGTGCAGGTTACTTGAGCTGATTGATCATGTCGTGGACGTAGTAGGCCACCACGAACAGCGAGCCTGCGCCGAGCAACCAGATCGTGGTCATCTGCACCGGCTTGAACTTGTTAAGCCTGCCTGCGATGGCATCCTGCTCGGTCTTCAACTGGCTTGATGAGTCATCGAGGATCAGCTGATTTTCTTCATAGCGGCTGATGCGCGACGCATAGAGTTTGGCAACGATAAACAAGACAAGTATAAAAATCCAACCAATCCACATAGCCGGAACGAATGTCATTCTTCACCTCGAAAAATATTCTGGTCCCTGCTACCGGCGGTGCCGTGTGCCCAACCCCGGGCCGAAAGTAAAGGGGCCTTTCGATTGAAGATGATAGCGCCATGCGAGTGGCTTGCGAGGTGATGACAGTCACGGGTCGAAGGCACCGTATCACATGGGGAAACGGGAAGACAGCGGAGTCAGCGGCGCCAGCGGTGTTAGCGGAGTTAGGAGTCTCCCAATTTGCTTCTATTCCACTTCCTGCTTGGCGCGATAACCGTCGCGGGCGATGATGTCGTATTTCAGCGGCTTGTGTTTTTCGTCCTGCATCCGCAAGGGGTTCCCCTCATCGTCAACCAGTTTCACCTGGAGCTTGCGGTAGGTGCCATCCTGCTTGGCGTTGCTCGGTCTGTAGACGAGCTCATACTTGGCGCGGATATTCGCGTTGATGTTGCGCACCATGTCTGGCAGTTCGCCCTGGAAGACAGGCTTGAACCACTGGCCTCCGGTTGTCTGTGCAAAGGTCCTCATCTCATTGTCGGCTTGCAGCAGCGTCATGTCGCGAATGCTTGCCCCCATGCCCATGCGTCCGCCGCTCAACTCCTCCACTAGGCCGGTGGTTGAAACGGTATAGATAGTGATATCGCGCGATTCCTTCACACGCTTGTAAATCTTGTCCAAGGTGAGTTTCGACAAGGTGTCGATGCCTGTAGCAACAAGGATGATGTACTTTTGACCCTGGATGCGGTCCAGGCGATCGAGCGCGTCGTATAACGCGTCGTAAATATCGGTCTCACTGAACGCCGCAGGCGAGTACGATTCCTGGGCCAATTGTTGAATAGCCTGCTGAATCTCGCGGTGCTCCTGGGTAAAGTCAACGTCGATATGTGTCTTTATATCGAATGTCTCCAACGCAACAAAATCCTGCGGACGCAACTGCTGCGTAAACTCCCATGCGGCATTCAACATGTTCATGCGGAAGACCATGCCGCGGGCGGCATATTCGCACAGCAACAGTGCGGTAATCGGCGCTTCCACGCGTTTGAATCCCTGCACCTTCTGCTCTACGCCGTCTTCATAAACCTTGAAATTCGATGGTTTCAGGCCGGGAACAAACTGGCCCGTCTTCTCCAGCAACACGCCCACATCGACAGTCACTTCGGGCACGTCGATACGAACGTTCATATTCGCCATCCCCTCGGGATTTTTCACCACCGGCGCCGGTGGAGCGGGAGCAGCCGCCGGGGGCTCGTCGCTGGGGGCTTTTTTCGGGATTGCAATAACGCCGTTGTCGGCTCCGGGACCGCCGGCATCGGGCGCGGTACTCTGGTCTGGCTGCGGCGCCGGTTGAGGCTGCTGTTGCTTCTGTGAGGGGTCGGGCGTCTGGCTCCATGCGGGCACCAGGGGCGTGAGTGCAAATAAAGCGAACCCCACGATCGGGAGGCAGATACGGAACAGTTGGGTTGCCGATACGGATTGGCGCGCGGTTGTCATGACCACCTCAGTGTGAGAAGCATAGCCCCTTGAGCGGCTCGGTGTCAGCTTGGGGCTATTTCAATTGCGGCCACCAGATAAGGCCGCCACTGTACTCTAATAGACGTGGAAAACCCCGTTATGCAAACTCGGGCACGGTCCGAATGTAAGCTCCGGACCCCATGGATGCAGTTGGCTGCGACGGCTCTCATTCTGTGCGCAATCGCGGTCCCGGGCCAGGGCTTGGGAAAACCTCCAATAAGCGAAGACGCACCGCCTCAAGGAAACGCCGGGTTTTTCCCGTTAAGCCAGGTGCACCGCGGCCTCACGGCCACCGCCTGGACCGTGTTCCAGGGCACTAAGCCAGAGCCTATGCAGGTTGAGATTCTGGGAATCCTGCACGGTGCGCTCGGCCCTGGACAAGATCTCATACTGGCGCAATTGCACGGAGCCAAACCGGAATACACCGGAGTGGTTGAAGGCATGAGCGGCAGCCCGGTGTATGTCGGCGACAAGTTGCTGGGAGCGCTCTCGTACCGCATCGGACAGTTCAGCAAAGAGCCCATCGCCGGCATCACCCCCATCGCCCAGATGCTCGAGGTCAAAGATCTTCCAATACAGGGATCAGGGATCAGGGAACAGGGATCGGGGGACAGAGAGCATGGGAGCGAGGGAGCAAGGGAGCAAGCCGGGAGCGATCCTGCCGCCCTTGCCGGCACCGGCATGCAGATGCAGCCAATGGAGACGCCGCTGGTGATGAGCGGTTTCAGTCCCGCTGCCATTGATTTCTGGCGCAGCCATGTGCGTTTGCCTGGCCTCGAGTCCGTGGCTGCGGGTGGGATGGGCGCAAGCCAGACCGGCAACGCGCTCGATATGAATGCAGTAAAAGACCTCCAGCCAGGAGGATCGATCAGCGCCCTGCTGGTTCGCGGCGACCTTGAAATTTCAGCCACCTGCACAATCACCTACATTGACCCTAAGCAACTGCTCGCTTGCGGGCATCCCATCTTGCAATCGGGCACGGTCTCATTGCCAATGACCACGGCAGAAGTGGTCGCCACGCTGGCTTCTCCACTCAATGCTTTCAAGATCATCAATACCGGCGCGCTGGTTGGAGCTTTCACTGAAGATCGCCAATCGGCAATCCGCGGCGTGCTGGGCCAAAAAGCGCGCATGATTCCCGTCCACATCGCGGTGGATGGTGCGGGTACTCCCGGCAAATTGGACGTGGAGATTCTCGATCAATCCGGCCTGACGCCGCAGGCATTGGAAGTGGTTATCTACGAAGCGCTGCTCGAACGCAACCAAAGCACCACGGAAATGAGCTACCACGTCACGGGCACCATCGATCTCGACGGTTTTCCGCCCGTCCCAGTGGATTCGTGGGCCTCCGGGGGCGAAACAAATTCCGCGCAGCTTCTGGTGGCGGCTGAAGCAACCGCGCGCTTCAATGCAATCTACACAAACGGCGAGCGGCGGGGCCTGGTGCGCGCTATTAATCTGCATGCTGAATCCATTCCGCACCGAATCTCGATAGCGCTCGAATCGGCCAGGCTGGTTTCAAGCAACATGGTTCACGCCGGCGACACCATCGAAGTTGAAGCAACTTTGCGCCCCTGGCAGCAGCCCACGCGCAATGTGAGAATCAAAATCAAACTGCCTGATCGCCTGGAAAGCGGCAACTTGAGGCTGCTGGTTTCAGATGGGGCAACACTCGACCGGACGCTGAACCAGCCCAAGCTCGCACCCCGGGCGGCCACCATGGCGAGCGTGCTTGAACGCGCGCGCCGCACTCATGCGCCCGACCGGCTATACCTATCGATTCTGGCGCCGGAGACGCAGGCCGGCTGGAATGGTGAGACCCTCGCCGCCGTTCCGCTTTCTATCGCCAATGCACTAGAGCCGGTGCGAAGCGCGGAAGACATTAGCCTGAACGGCGAATCGGCTGAAGAAGCCGGCAGTGCGCCCGCCGGGGGATTGTTAAGCGGATTTCAGATTCTTGATGTGCATATCGACCCAGGCGGCGGGTTAAACTAGGAACGGCATCGGTCTCATTCTTTATTTTGAATTCAACCCGGGCATCACCACAATTGAATCCGGCGCCGGCAATCTTAAGGCCTTTCGAGGCGGAACAGAAAACCTGGGCCAACAGTAACCCGGCAATCAATCCCCCGGACTTCAGAAACGGGCCCAATCCGGGGGCATAACGAGCGGTGAATTGAGCGCGTGGCGTACCTGCCGCAACGATACATTTGGGAATGCATGCGATTCGATCCCTGCCAATAAGGACTCCAAACGACCATGGCTCAAATTCAAGGACTTGCGGCACATGCAGCGGGCGCTGAACTTGTTCCCTACCACTACGATCCAGGCAAGCTGGGCGCGCAGGAAGTGGAAATTGCCATCACCCACTGCGGCATTTGCCACAGCGACCTGCACCTCATCTCGAACGACTGGGGCATCAGCCAGTATCCGTTTATTCCCGGACACGAGATTGTGGGAACGATTTCAGCGGTGGGCAACGACATAAAGAAGTTGGCGGTTGGCCAGCGCGTAGGGCTGGGCTGGCAGTCGAACTCCTGCGGCACATGCGAGTGGTGCGTAAAGGGGATGGAAAACCTTTGCGCCGAGTCTGAAGCCACCTGCGTACACCGCAACGGCGGCTATGCCGATCGTGTAAGGGCCAATGCGCGGTTCGTGTTTCCCATTCCCGATGCACTGAAGAGCGAGAACGCCGCGCCCCTGCTTTGCGGAGGCATTACGGTCTACAATCCGCTGCGAACCCACGGCATCAATCCCACCTCGCGCGTGGGGATCGTAGGAATCGGCGGACTCGGGCACATCGCCATCCAGTTTGCGCGCGTCTTCGGCGCCGAAGTTACTGCGTTTTCATCCTCGGCCGGAAAAGAAGAAGAAGTCCGCGCGCTCGGCGCACATAACTTCGTCAACTCGCGCGAATTGAAGGCCATGAAAGAAGTGGCCGGCAAGCTCGACTTTATTCTGACCACGGTCAACGCAGACCAGGATTGGGGCGTATATCTGTCCTCGCTCCGCCCCATGGGCACGCTGTGCTTCGTTGGCGTGCCGCCGTCTCCGGTCTCAGTGCACGCCTTCCCGCTCATCTCCGGACTAAGGTCCATCAGCGGCAACCCCACAGGCCCCCCGCACCGCATCCGCGAAATGCTCGACGTCGCCGCACGCCACGGCGTAAAAGCCACCACCGAACTCTTCCCCATGAACAAGGCCAACGAGGCTATTGAAAAAGTGAAGAAGAATAAGGTACGGTATCGGGCAGTGCTGGCGAATTAGGCCGCATACTCAAATTTGAATGCAACGAAGCGCCGGCCTCAAGCCGGCGCTTCATTTTTCTACGGCTCGTGAGATATGCAAGACACCGCCCTGCCTCCCGGGGGAGGCAAGGATGCCAGCCCAGGACAAGTTCGAGTAAGCGAACGTAGTCCTGTGTAAGCAAGCAATAGGATCCCGGCCCTGTAGGGGCGGCCCGACTCGAATTGACTACGACAGTCGAGTTTCAGAATTCGAATTATCGCTGGGCGACGAATCTAACGCTGTCAGTGCCTGAAGGGCTGTCGCGAATTGCTTCCTGTCGGTGCTGATTACCACAAGATAGTGACCGCTCTCGGCAATGTACGACCGAGGGCGAATCCAGTCGAACTGCTTCCAAAAATACGACGCTATGCTGTCGGGACGATGAAGACCCAGGTCGTCGTAATTGACAAACGCGTAGACTTCACCGGGGCTTAACGATGCCACGAACGGATTCGACTCGCGCGCCGCCATCCCGCCCAAGTCAGCCGGATCATCGAAAACATACCATTCGTCCCAGCCCTCGCGCGGCAGTGCTTCAACATCCTCGACCTTTGGACTGTACGCAATGCCATTGCGATTTTCCCAGCCCGCAGATAGTTCTTCCGCAGTTGGAAAGTAGTGACCGCTGTCCGCAGATGTGACCGCTAAATACTTGCCAAGCACAATCTCGGGGCAGAATGTCAGCAGATCATCGATGCAATGCGCGCTCGCAAGCCACTCATAGTCTCCGTGCACTCCAGCAGTTACTTTGAAGCTTTCTCCCATGCACCCAATTCTACGAGGTCAAACAATTCTCGCCCTGCTTTGCAGGTTATTTCCTTCATCCGGCGCACAATATCCCCAGGACATCGAGACACTCACATGCGCTTCAGCATCAATCCATCAACCCGGCTAAGCCAAGAAATGGCGTCAAAAACCGCCATTTTGCGCCAAATAGGGCGGGTTAAGGGCCACTTAAGGGCACTTAATGACACACTTTTTCGATCAACCCTTTAAATATCAAAAGCTTATGCGGAAATGAGAGGTACCCCCCATCCCCCAGCCCCAGTGAAACTGTGAAGGCGGCGTTCGACGAATCGACTCCGAATTTAACTTAAAGCAACTGTGCCGCTCGCAATATCGCGCTCGGCCGCGGCAATGGATTCGGGCTTGCCGAGATCGCGCCAGTAATATTCGTCTGCGCGGAAGGCCGCAATCTTTTCGCCATCTGCGGCGAGGCGCAAATACGTGTCGATAATTGAAAATGCGCCGGTCTCTCTCAGCAGCCCAAAAATGCGTGGCGAGATAACGTGAATTCCGCTGAATGCTAACAGCTGCATTTGTTCTACAGGCCTGACGATCTCAGGCTCCGCATCGCGCCCCGCACGCCGGCCGCACAGAACTCCGTCTTTGTCGAAAATAAGCTGCCGCGAAGATTCGCGTTCAGCGACAGCCAGCGTTGCCAATGCGCCACTCTCAACAGGTGCGCGAACCATGCGCGCAAGATCGATCGAGCTGATCACATCGACGTTATGCACGATAATGGGCGCGTCCCGATCAGGAACGTCTTCAAGAAAGAACCAGGCAGCCTTCTTGATTCCGCCGCCCGTATCAAGCAACTCCGCCTCGCGCGAAATCTCGATGCGCATGCCAAAGTCTTTCCTGCTCTTCAGGTATTGCTCAACCTGCCCAGCGAAGTGATGCGCATTCACAATCACTTCAGTCACGCCGGCGGCGCGCAGCCGCTCAAGCGTAATCTCAAGCATTGTACGGCCTGCAACAGTGACAAGAGCCTTGGGCCGATCGTCGGTAAGCGGGCGCAGCCGCGTCCCCAAACCCGCGGCCAGCACCATCGCTTTCATTTACGCAGCCTCGCCGGCGCGGCCCATCTTCTCAAGCTCAATGTGGCGCACCAACACCCGAACGCCGCTCCGCTCGCGGAGATGCGCGGCAAGATGCTCGGCCAGATAAACCGAGCGATGCTGCCCGCCAGTGCAGCCGAATGAAACCATCAGGCTGCGAAATCCGCGCCGCTGATAGCTGTCTACGCTGGCATCCACCATTGCTTCAACGTGCGATTTGAACTGCTGCACCGAGTCCTGCGCATCGAGATACTCAATCACCGGCGCGTCCTGCCCGGTGAGCTGGCTGAAGCGCTCTTCGCGGCCGGGGTTGGGCAGGCTGCGGCCGTCGAACACAAATCCGCCGCCGTTGCCCTCTTCGTCAGTTGGCGGCTCGCGATGAAACGAGAAGCTGAAGATGCGCACCGTCAGTCCCTCAGCCGGAGCGGCAAGCGCCTGCAGTTTCTCCGAGCCAAGCATTGAATGAAACGCATCCAGCAGCGTAGGAATCGCGATGGGCAGTTGCACGTTGTGGTGCAGCCAGCGCAGGCTCTTGAGCGCGTATGGCACACTCTGCAGAAAGTGTGTCTTGCGCTCGTAGAATCCGCGGAAGCCGTAAGCGCCGAGTGCCTGCATCAGGCGCACATAAACGTAAGCGTAATAGTGCTCCATAAACCGCTCGCGGTCGAGCGGGATATGCGTAGCCAGGCAGTCCAGGTATTCGTCGAGAAGTTGCTGACGGAGCGCCGGCGAGAGATCGGCCTTGCCATCGTAAAGCAGCGAGGCGATGTCGTACTGGAGCGCGCCGCGCCTGCCGCCCTGGTAGTCGATAAAGTGCGGCTCGTTCCCTCGCAATAGCATGATGTTGCGCGATTGGAAATCGCGGTAGAGAAAATAGTCGTGATCCGCGGCCAGCAAAAACTTGGTGAGCCGCGCGAAGTCATGCTCCAGGTCTTGCTCGTTGAATGAGATGCCAGCCAGGCGCAGAAAATAGTACTTGAAGTAGTTCAAGTCCCATGCGATCGATTGACGATCGAAACTGGCGCGCGGATAGCAGACCTTGTAGTTCAGGTCGCGTCCGCCTTCAACCTGGAAGCGCGGCAACACCGAAACCACTTTGCGATAAGCCGCCAGAACCTCAGGCGCAATGGAGTCGCCGCTACGGTTGGCGCTCAGGAAATCGAAGAGTGTAGTATCGCCGAGATCTTCTTCAAGATAAGCGCCGCGGTCAATGTCCTGAACATAGATCTCAGGGACCGGAAGCCCGAGACTGTGGAAGTGCCGCGAGAACTCAAGGAATGCGGTGTTCTCTTCGCGAACTCCGTAGAGAACGCCGATTGCCGTTTGGCCTCGTCCCGCCAGGCGAACGATAACCCGTCCTGATCCGCCCAGCGCGCCCTGCAACGGCTTCACCGTCTCGGCCGGAAATCCGAAGTGCTTTTCAAACTGCTCTTTTAAAACGTCCATAGGTTGCTTGCCATGAATATCTTGGGCTCACTCAACGATATTGGTCGCGGGCATAGGGGCGCAAGGCGGCCAGCCAGCCATTCAGGTCGGCGCCGGCTCCCTCTGTCACCGCCCGCTGCTGCTTTTGTGTTACTTTTCATGGCTGCCTTGATAGGGTAAAGTCTTTGAAGCGATCCCGTATCCCATTTGGGGCGGCTTCGCCCGACTTCCCTGTCACCACTGAATAGCATTGCCTTGGAATCTGTCTTATGAGAGATTCATTCGGATCGAACCCCGACCCGTTGGCTATCGGGCCGGATATCACCGGCCTCGGTCGGCGCTTGGCTCAGCGTGCGTCCCGGCCAGCAATTCTAATTCTGGCCACGCTCGCAGCCGTACTCATCTCTTCCATCCACGCCGCGGCGGCGCCGGCAAACAATGCGCGAGCTGCAGCCATCGGCTACTTGTGCATGTCGCTTGCATTATTCGGTTGTGCCGTGGCCTTCAGGGCTCGCGCGCGTTCGTCGCAGGGAACGTTGCGCATTCGCTGGTTCCTGGTTGGGGCAGGCGCGTTGGCGTCAGCCATGGGCTTTGCTCCTTCGTTTGCTGAGGTCTACTTCGGCACCGGACCGGCACGCCTCCTGCAGACTCCCTTATTCAATGTCAGCGAAGCTTTCTTTATGCTGGCAATCGTGCTGTTCTCTGCCGGCGTCGGCCGCCCCATCGTGATTGCAGACATGCTGCAGGCCGCGCTCTTCGTCGTGCTGCGCTTCAACCTCGTCTATTCGCCTGCCACCCGCGATCACTTTACGCTCAACCATCTGCTCATCAGCCAGCTCATGGCGCTTTTTCTGTTTCTGACCGCGGTGGTCGCCTGCCTGGGAGCAGCTTCGCGCGCCGAGCTAAAATTGCTGCGCCTTCTGTCCTGGTTCTTCGGCCTGCGCCTGGTTGCATATTTCGCTGCAGACCAGGTTTCTTACGTCTGGTTCCGACACATCCAGTGCAGCCTGTGGGACGTGCTTGGGACCGTGTTTCTTTCCGGTTTTGCGCTCTACCTGCTCTACACCAACCGTGCCGCAACGGCAGAGTTTGAGGCCACCGAACCACTGCGTTCTCCCAGCGTGATTGTGCGCAGCCTCATGCCCTCGTTTATGACGCTCGTCAACCTGATGCTCAGCCTCTTTGTTTTGCGCATCTCGGTCCCGCTTGCGGCTGTTGCTATAACGTTGTCTCTCGTGTGCTACGTGCTGCGTACCGTGCTTCTACAGGCTCAGACTGTGCGTGAAAAGTCACTTCTTGAGACCCGCAACGAGCACCTCGAAGGGCTGGCCGTTCGCGATCCCCTGACCGGCATAGGCAATCGCCGCTCGCTCGCAGGAGTCTACAATCGGCTGCGCGCTCTGGCCGGCGACGATTGCCTTTCAATCTTCTTGATGGATATCGACTGCTTCAAGCAGGTAAACGACTGCCACGGTCATCTCCACGGCGACAAAGTCCTGATCGGCCTCGCCAAAGAGCTTGAAAAACTGGGTGCGAGCGTGGCCGGCAGTCATTGTTCTCGCCTCGGCGGAGACGAGTTCGCCCTGCTGTTGCCCGGGGTTTCACATCAACAAGCGTTCGCGCTGGCCGAAGAGTTGCGCCTGCGTTTCAGCGCGCGTTCATTTAAGGCGGCGGACGGAACCGTCACCCTCAGCATCGGCGTGGCATCGCTTGAGCAGGCCCGCGACTTACCGCTCGAATCCCTCGCTTCATACGCCGACGACGCTCTCTATCGCGCCAAGTTGCTAGGCCGCGACCGTGTTGAAATCCAGCCCTTCTGGGAAACCGGTATGGCCGCCGCAAATCCCGCCGCCCCCTCGCTCCGCACTGCACTTCAGGAAACAGCCAGCTAACGCGCCGTTATCACCGGCTGCAGGCAGCAGGGATCGCCGTTCTCCTCAAGCCGCATCAAAAACTCCTTTAGGCGCAGGCAACGGCAGCTTTGTATCAGGGCATGGCTTCAGCCGTGCCGAAGAAGATCACAAATTGATTTGGGGTTTTTGCCTCTGACGTGTTTCACAACTTTGCTCCGGCGAAATTTCAATTCGTCAGACGCTGCCTAAGTCCTGGAAGAGATAATCCTGCCACCCGGCCGGGTATCAACCGGATGGCAGGACTCACGAGTCAGGAGGGACTCTGCTCTTGAACATTGCAGCTAGAAGACCAAATTCGAAGTTTGAAAATAAAGAGATTAGCAGGTGGGCATTTGGGCAATAATGTCCGCGAGCGAGACAAGATGTGCGTATGCGGACAGCGATCAGCGGACAGAGATCAGAGAGCAAACGAAAAGGGCGAGCTGTTGAGCTCGCCCTTGGTGGTGGGGACTGCCGCGTGCATATCAAACTAGGAGAGGGCTAAACCTCAAGATCGTGGATCGTCATCAATTCAATTGCTGACCAACCCAGAATAGGTCGCCGCGAACGATAAGTACAATCGATTGTTACTACCGTGACGATTGACCAGGACTATGATAAAAATGAATGTCAGAACGCCTCCCTGGGCAACGTGTACCAAGTCCGGCTCGGAACTTGAGTTATGAATCTGCAGGAATTGCGGTACCTGGTTGCAGTTGCGGAACACCGGCACTTTGGCCGCGCGGCCGAGGTGTGCAACGTGAGCCAGCCCACGCTCTCAAGCCAGATCAAAAAGCTTGAAGACGAGCTGGGCGTTACGCTGCTGGAGCGCACCAACAAACGCGTGGATTTGACGCCGGTAGGCGCGCAGATTCTGCTGCACGCGCAGCGAGCTCTCGCCGAGGCAGGCCAAATGGAAGCGGTGGCGCGGGCAGCGCGCGATCCGCTGGTGGGGCCGCTCAAGCTGGGCGTCATTCCCACGCTGGCACCGTACTTGCTGCCGCTGATTCTCAAGCCGTTGAAGCAGGCCTATCCGGGAATTGTGCTGGAGCTTTGGGAAGACCATACGCGCTGGCTGATTGATGGGTTGCGCAATCACCGGCTTGATGCGGCTCTGCTGGCCACCCCGCCCGATGCGCCGGAGATCTCCGAACTGATGCTCTTCAAAGAGCCATTGCTTGCCGCCCTGCCCCAGAATCACAAGTTGGCGAAAGCTGCAAAGGTAGATGAGGAAGCTCTGGCAGATGAGTTGCTGGTGTTGGCCGACGGCAATTGCCTGGCCAGCCAGGCGCTGGAGGCCTGCGGCGCGCGAGCGCATCGGACAGGGATGGCAGCATCCATGCAAGCTTCCACGCTTGACACGCTCGTAAACATGGTCGCGGCAGGATACGGCACAACACTGGTGCCGGCACTGGCCGCCGATTCGTTTCGCAAGCGTGACATTGTTCTGCGTCCGCTGGTTGGCGCATCAACTCGCACCATCAGGCTGGCCAGCCGGCCCGGTTTCCCAAGACCGCAAGCGCTGCGAGCAATTGAGAAAGTGATTCGCAAGGCAATCGGAGCGAAATTGGATTAGTCTTATGCGAAATTTGACCCATTTGGCAGAGAGCTTAATGCCTTCTTGCTTCCTCGTTCCCTTGTTCTTTTGCTCCCTCGCTCCCTAGTTCCCTGTTCCCTGCCTCACTGCCCTTTCTCCACCACCATCATCGGCGTGTGTCCTGCTGCCTGCGTTCCTCGCACCACGTGCGGAGTCATCACAATCAGCAGCGTCGCGTAGTTGTACTGGTTGTCTTTGCTGGTCAGGTTATTCATTCCCGGAATCTCACTTAGACCGGGCGTGCCGCTCACTGCGAGGCTCTGCGACCGGCTAAGCTCCGCCGCAACCACTGACGATTCACCCACTTTCAGTGTCGTCACGCCGCTGAAGGCCTGGCTGTTCAAGATCGGATTACCATTCACCGATTGGCCCGACAACGAGTCCAGCTTCATGTCGAGCGTAAGCGCAACCGTGCCGTCGCGCATCACCTTTGGATTGGCCTTGAGCGTCAAACCAAGGTCCTGGTACTGCACCATTGGAATATTCGGCACCGCGCTCGCCGCCGAAGCCAGCAAGGAAGTGAGGCTGCTCGAGCTGCCTGCACCGGTAAGCCCAGGAATGCTGCCAAGCCCTGAAGAAAGGCTCGAGAAAGATGCCGTCTGTATTGGGTATCGTTCGCCCTCTTTAATCGTGCCGTCCTCGGCGTCGCCCAGCCGCAACTGAATGCGATCAAGCTCTCGCGACTCCGACGAATTCAGCGCGAGATTCATCGTGAATGATCCCGGCGTGATTGCTGAATACTCTTTTCCTCCGCCGAAGGTCGCGAGGCCATTTGAAAACAGCGAGCTCGAAATCTGGCCGGACGCCAGCAAGATCGCCAGAATCGCGGGGATGTCGTTCGCGCTCGCCAGTCCCGAAGAAATAATCTGCTGCACCAGTGCCTGATTCGCATTCAGGATCGATTGTTCTTCGGCGTACAGGTTGAAGCCCTGGATCGACTGCGGTGGCTGCACTCCAGTTTTACGCGCCAACGTGTGCGCCACCTGGATCATCCGCACATCCAGCACAATCTGGTTGCGTCCGTCCAAAAGCGTCCGCATGGTCGCATTGAACGCAGCCAGCATCGTCGGTGTCGCCCGAAGAGTAATTGAGCCGGCAGCGTGATCGGTAGTGACCGCAGGCATGCTGAAGACAGTCTTGGCGACGCTGCCCACCTCGTTGAGTTGAGCGTCGTTCAGCCCCGGCACATAGAGCGTCTCCAGCTCTTCTCGTTCGAACTGCCGCCTGTTCTCGCGCGTGTCTTTGGCCACCAATACCCGGTGCGCATCCAGCGGCACATAGAACGTGCCGGTAGCCATTCCCGCCACCCGGGCCGCCTCAGCAAAAGGAGCATCGTCAACATCAAACCGCGCCGGCCGTGCGGTCACGCTTGTGTCGAACATAGGCTCAATGCCGAACGACTTGAAAACCTGGCGGAGGACCTGCACCTGGTCCGAATGCAAATGAAAACTAAATGTAGTCGCCAGCGGCGCAAGGTTCGGTGCTGCGCCAAGATCGGTTCCCGTAGCGCCGTAGAGGGGCTTCTTCTCCGCGCGTACCACGTCGTCGCCCAATTCGTAAAGATGCTGCGTTACTTCGGCATTCCTGGGATCGAGCTTGAGCGCCCGCTCCAGGTCCTCACGGGCTGTCCCCTCGTCTCCAACAAGTCGCGCCTTGGCCGCCGCCTGAATCAGACCCGCCACCGCGTGGCTTCGCGTCACTTCAATCGACAGCTTGTAGTCGTTGTTGGTCGGATCGAGTTCTGCGGCCAGCTTGTACCGATCCATCGCTTCTTCAAATCGTCCGTCGACAAAGAGCTGGCCTGCTTCAAGAAAAATCTTCGCAGCGCGCCGCTTGTCGCTGCTGGTCGGCTCTTTCGGCTTCTCCGCCTGATCCTGCACATTCCCGGCCGTACTCGTCGTACCTGCGGGTGCGATTGCAGTTTGCGCAGTGACTTGTCCAGTGGCCGTGCCTTTGTCAGGAGTGCTGCTCGTTTGAGCCGAGGCGGCGCATGGCCAAATGGCAATCAATCCGCACACCCAGACAAGGTGCCTCGCCCGCGATCGTTGCTGTCGGCATTTATTCAACGCAGCCTTCACGGCTCACTCCGCGCGTAGCTAAGTAAATCGGTGAGAGAGGTCGCGCACGCTTCGGGCTGAAGCTTCACCAGGTCATCAAAGCTGTAATGTCCCGTAGCCACCGCAATCACTGAGAGAAAATTCGCTCGCGCCGCTTCAATATCGCGCGGTGTATCGCCAACCACGCAAATATTTGATTTGCCGGTTAGCTCGCGCGCCTTCGCCGCTGCCTGCCCAATCAGCTCGGCGCGGATTGGGAAGTGGTCGCTGAATCCGCCGAACCGGAACCACTCCCGTAGCCCCGCCTGCTCGATCTTGATCCAGCCAATCATCTCCAGGTTGCCGCTGGCAACGCCAAGCACCGCTCCTTTGCGCGCGAGGTGCGTAAGGGCCGCCTCCACGCCCGGCATGCGGATCAGATCCAGTTCGTGGCGCCGCTCAGCTACCGTCACGCGCATCGCTTCCAGAATTGCGTCAATCCGCGACTCCATCACGTCAGGGGGGACTCCCGCCTGCCGGCATGCCTCGCGCAGAATCGCCGTGTCAGTAGACCCATGAAGCAGTATCCCCGCCAGCGTCACTTCGAAACCCGTCACCCGCGCCACACTCGTTGCGAATGATTCAAAGTGCACCCGATCGCGGCTTCGCAGCAACGTACCGTCAATGTCGAACAGATAAGCGTCCTGCCTATCCCATTCGAACCCAGGCTCAATGTAGACGCGCGATTCGCGCTTCTCCGTCGCGCTCAGCATGAATGTGTAGATACCTCGCAAACCTCACGTCGCTACGGAAGAAAGACAGAGAGCTACCCTCCGGACGCATACCGCGACACAGGCTTCATACCAATTGCAACAGGTTTCACGGAATTTGTCGTGCTTGCCTTAAACTCAGCGATAGCCCTGCCGGAATGCGCTGAATAAAGGACGCTCAGACCGCGGCGGGCGCTTGAGCCCAGCACGTACTTCAGCCAGTTCCAGGCCCAGCTCGGCCATGGCACGGCTCAAGGTATTGCGGTGCATCCCAAGTTCTTCCGCCGCTTTACACTGGTTCCCCCGGTGCGCCACCAGAACTTCGCGCAAGTACTGCCTTTTGAATTCGCGCACGGCTTCCTCGTAGCGGACGCCGCTGGAATGCATTTGTGTCACCAGGCTATCCAGTTCTTTTCTCACATCGACCTCTTACTTGCCCGTCAGGATTAGTTAGCCTTTCGGGAATCAAAAAAAATTACATTCAATCAAGATACACCGTTCTTCTGTTGAAGCAACGATTTCGTTTCAAGTTCCAGCGTTCTTAGTCCCTCTGACACTTTCTCAGCCAACTCTGCAGGCGTAAGGTGGGTGCTCAGGTGTGCCGTCCCGAAAAACGCCGGCGGCAATTTGGCGCCCGCCATCCAGTCAGTTTTCGGGAAAAACGCTACTATCGCCATAAGCAATAGCGTGACCATCAGGAACCCCTGCACCACACCCGCCACGCCCCCAAGGATCATGTCCAGGCAGCCTAGCCCCATCCACTCCATTGTTTTGGCCAACGCATTCCCCAATACATTGCATACCGCCATCACCAGGAGTGCAATCACGACGAAGCCAATGATATTTGATGTGGCCTCACTGTGAATCAGCGGCAGCAGGGTACTCGCTATTATTTTGTAATTATATGAAGCAATTGAGAGGCCGAGAATTAAACCAATCAATGAACAGGCCGTGCGCAGGAATCCCTGCACTAGTCCTCCTATCGTTGACCCCAGCATAATTACAACAATGGCCCAGTCGATCCACGTCATGTGTCTGTCTCTCTCCGCATTAATATTCGATGCTGTGTCCGGTCAAGCGGCGATATGCTTCAAAGTACTTTTGCCGTGTCCGCTCCACCACCTCCGGGGGTAGGCTGGGAGCAGGCGCCTGTTTGTTCCAGTGGATCGATTCCAGGTAATCGCGAACGTACTGTTTGTCAAAGGAAGGCTGAGGACCACCAGGCTTCCAGGCTGCGCCTTCCCAGAACCGTGAAGAGTCCGGCGTCAATACCTCATCGGCAAGGATAATGCCTTGACCCGATCTTCCAAACTCAAATTTTGTGTCTGCAAGGATCAGGCCCACCGATTCGGCATGATCCGCCGCCTTCCGGTAGATCGCCAGAGTCAGCCGCCGCAGCTCAGCCGCGTCTTCGACTCCCACAATCGCTTCCGTTTCCTCATACGAGATATTCAGGTCGTGCATTCCGTCCTTGCTCTTGGTCGCTGGCGTAAACAGGGTCTCCGGCAGCCGTGAGCCACCCTCTAGGCCCTCGGGCAGCGGGATTCCGCACACCGTCCCGAACGCGCAGTATTCCTTCCATCCCGAGCCCGCCAGGTATCCGCGCGCCACACATTCCACTTGGAACATCGTGGCTTTTTTCACCAGCATCGACCTGCCTTCGAGCTGGTCGGCATAGGGTTTCAGTTCGGCCGGGTATTCACTCACATCTGCTGTGATCAGATGGTTTGGAACAAGGTCGGCCAGCAGCTCAAACCAGAACAGCGAAATCTGCGTCAAAATCTTGCCCTTGCCGGGAATTCCAGTGCCCAGGACAAAATCAAATGCGGAGATTCGGTCGGTCGCCACCAGCAGCAGTGCGCCGTCCACTTCGTATAGATCGCGTACTTTGCCGCGCCCCACCAATGGGACTGCGCCGAGATGAGTATTCAATAAGGCAGACAATGGGTGCTTTCTTTAATGAACAAGTTGAAACTCCGATTGTCGAGCCGAAGCCGGGCTTTGTCAATCAATCCCGATCAACCTGCCATGCGCCTCTGGAGTCATGTCGAGTTTGTATCCGCGGTCGGCCGATTTGACAGTCATTTTGGGAAATAATCCGACTGTGAAAATCTTGTGTGACCGTCATCACGGTCCCGACTTTTCACATCGGAGACACTCCAATTGTCAACATGGTTCGGAAGGCACGTAAGAAGGCCCTCTTTGAGCCGGGCGACACGAGGCAGCAGTGGAAAGGGGAAGCCGCGGCTAGCTTCGTTTTGTGCAGGGAACACCAGTAGTCGCGCACTACCGACCTCCAGTGCCGGCTACTGGTTCCCACTATTATCTTGTGATACTACAAGCGCCTCCGAAGCGAAGGTTTCCTTCGGAGGCGATTTTCTTTTTTGCGCCAAATGTTTTCTGGACGGAAAATGTGGAAACACTCAGTGCGACCCGGTTCCCACTCTCGATTCGATGCGACGGTCCGGAATCAACCAGAAAAGAGCGGCCAGCACAAAAATCGCTACCGACGCCCAGTGATTCCAAAAGGCAATGGGTATGGCCAAGGCGTATAACACCAGAGAAGTTCGCTCCTTGAGGGCGCTCCCAACTGCTTTTGCCAGCAACGATTCCTTTCCGTTTGCCGCGATCAATACGTGGGTGAGCACGGAGTACGCGATTCCCGACATGAGCAAGTCAAATGCATAAAGTGCTGTGGGCAGTGCCGCGAAGTTGTTTGTGCCCATCCATGCGGTGACAAACGGCAGCAGAGACAGCCAGAAAAGAAGGTGCAGATTCGCCCAGAGAACCCCGCCGGAAATGTGACGAACCGCCTGCAACATGTGGTGATGGTTGTTCCAGTAAGTGCCGACGCAAACAAAGCTGACAACATAGCAGAAAAATAACGGCACCACCGGCGCGAGAGCTGCGAGGTCAGCACCATGAGGGACGTGAAGATCAATCACCATAACGGTAATGATGATTGACAGAACGCAGTCGCTGAATGCTTCGAGTCTTGTCTTGCTCATGGGCGTCAGTTCCTTGGCGGTTTGACGGCGCAACGCGTCAGTGTCTTTCGTTGGGCCTCCGTAGCAGATGTCGCCACCACCAACTTACTACTCGTTAACAAGCCTACTGTCTACTGGCTACCACCTACCCGCAGTTCTTACGCTGTCGCTCTCTGTCGTTCCTGCCCGCCAAGCCGCACGCTCACAATCTTTGACACGCCCGGCTCCTGCATCGTTACGCCGTAAATCATATCGGCGCACTGCATCATGCGCTTGGAGTGCGTTACCAACATAAACTGCGTGTCGCTGCTCAAAGATTGCAGCAGCTCCGCCAGGCGCCCAACGTTGGTTTCATCGAGCGCAGCGTCCACTTCGTCGAGGATGCAGAATGGGCTCGGCTGGAACTGGAAGATGGCCACCAGCAGCGCCAGCGCCGTCAGGGCCTTCTCGCCGCCCGAAAGCAACAACACATTCTGCAGCTTTTTGCCCGGCGGTGATGCCACAATTTCAAGACCGCTCTCGGCCTGGTTGGCCTCGTCGGTGAGCCGCAGGAACGCCTGCCCGCCGTGGAACAACCGCGAAAATACCACTGCAAAGTTTTCGTTGATCCGCGCAAAGGCCTCGTCGAATTTTGTTCGCGAAATCTGATCGATCTCCTTGATCGTCTCCTGAGTGTTCTCGATTGACTCGATCAAATCCTTGCGCTGCGTCTCCAGGAACGAGTGCCTTTCAGCCGTCTCCTTGTACTCGTCCAGAGCCATCATGTTCACCGGACCCATCTGCTCCAGACGCTGCTTCAACCCGCGGCAATTTTCGTCCTCCGCAGTCAGCTCGTCGCCTGACAGGCGCACAATCTCAGCGTCGTCGCGCAGCACCTGTGCCTCAACATTCACTTCGGCCAGGCAACTCGCCTCGAGATGCTCAAGGTCCGACTGCAACTTGGCCAGCTCTGCGGATTTCGCCGCCCGGCCCTCGCGCAGCTCATCCAAAGCTTTACGCCCGGCCTTCAGTTGCGTTTCCATCTCCGCCAGTTGGTGCCGTAGAGTTTGTGCTTGTACAGCTACTTGCTGCGCAGTTGCCAATGCTTCAGCGCGCACATCGGCCAACTCTTTCTTTCGCGTCGTCAACTCCGCATTCTCATTGATCCGCTGTTCGCGCTCGCCAATCGCCGAGGCCCGCTGCTGCTCAATTGCCTGCACCCGCCGCTCAAGATCGGAATGCAGGCGGTCAATCCGCTGAAACGCCGCTTCAGCCCCGCGGCGCCGCTCCTCGAGGCCCGCCAGTTCCGCCGTTAGCTGCGCCGCTTCCTGCTGCACTCCCTCGCGCTTTTGACGCAGCGTGTCCAGTTGCGCCTGCAACGCATCCAATCCCGCCTCGGCCTGGGTATGTTCGCCCTCCAGTCGAGTCATCTCTGCGCGGTTAATCTCGATTGCCTTCCGCTTGATCTCGCATGCGTCCTTGTTACGCGCCGCCTGAACCGTCCAGTCCTCGAGACGCCGCTCGATTCGCTGCGCCTCGCTTTCCATCTGTTTAAGCGCAGCACCCAGGTTTGCGCTCTCACTCTCGGCCTGACGCCGTTCCGCGCTCAAACTCTCAAGCTGCGCGGTCAGCCGCTCTATCTCGCGGGTCAGCGCGATCGCCTCAGACTCCGCCTGCGCCAATCCCGTTCCCAACCGGTCAAGCCGGCTCTCCGTCTCGCGCAAATCGCGCTTCAGCGCCAGCGGACCTTCGCTTGCCGGTTTACCGCCCGTCACCGTCGAGTTGTGAAAGCACTCGCCCTCGCGCGTCAAGAAGTACGCATGTCCATACTGTGCCGCCAGCCTCTGCGCATCCACTCCAGAGTCCACGAGGTATCCGTACTTCACCTTCGGCAGAATCGACTCCAGTGACCTGTCAAAGCCGTTCAGCACTTTGATTGCATCGCGCAGCGGAGTCAGTCCCGGCTCGTGAATCACGCTCTTCACATCTTCAAAAAGCAATCCCTGCGCGTCGTTGTGGATCAGGAACGTTGCGCGCCCATCACTCGTCTTCAACAATTCCACGCCTTGTTCAGCCGCGCCCCAGCTCTCTACAACCACGTAATTGAGCTCCTCGCGCAGGAACTCGTCCACTATTCCCTCGTGCTCGCCGCTTACTTCAAGAAAATCTGCGAGGGTACCCACCGGGGCCAGGTTCTGTCCCAGCGTTCCCGGCTTCAGCAGCTTGCGCACTGAATCGGTGGAATAGCCATGATTCCTGATCAGCGCCTGCAGACTGTCACGACGTCCCGCCGCCGCCGCTTGTTCGCTGCGTAGCTGGTTAGCCGTCGAACGCTTCGAATTCTCCTCTGTGCGCTTGGCGTTCAAATCTCCGCGAGCCGCTGCTATCTCGCCCTCCAGTCGCTTCAACGCATCGCCCGCGCTCTCAAACCTAAAGCGCGCCTGCCCTGTATCAACACCCAGGCTCTCAAGTTCCGTGCGTGCCTGCCCCATCTCCGCCTGCAGCCGTCCAGCCTCGCGCTCCAGCGCCGCCAAACTCTCTTCGCCCTGCGCTGTGTGATTGCGCGCGTTGCCGGCCATTGTCAGCAAATGCATTGCATGGCGCCGGTTCCCCTCCAGGGTCCGCTCCGCTGAAAAAACCTCATCGGCTGCGGTCCTCGCCTCTTGCTGGCGGCCTTCAACTTTCAGTCGGAACTCCCTGGCCTCCCCTGC